>Ga0256842_1000519_pt1 | contig 33990 bp, 33 predicted proteins | sample 4559240metaG_FD_185973 | JGI IMG/M metagenome (GOLD analysis project Ga0256842, IMG submission 185973) | Hydrothermal vent microbial communities from Guaymas Basin, Mexico - 4559-240 | ecosystem: Environmental > Aquatic > Marine > Hydrothermal vents | place: Mexico: Guaymas Basin | collected...
AACATCCATGCCTCCACAAAGCGTAGAGTTCAATACCCCTTTTTCTTTACTGAACCATATATGCCACTCGTCTGTCTCTTTTTCACAAACCAGATATCCGATACCATGTCTATCGGCGATCATCAGCAATGGCTGCGGCATACGATGGATAACGAGCTTGAAAAGATCGTTTCGTTGCATATTTTTCAGCACTTCTACCGACCTCTCCAGTGGCTCGGGATGCTCCAAGCCGCGCACATCCAGCTCAACCGTGGGCTCCATCAGAGTATTCGCATCTTTTCTACGATCTCTTCGGCATTGGTGCCAAGAGCCCTGTCACACATCGCATAGAGCATCTGCTCCTCTTTCATATTGTGCTGCTGCAAAAGAACCATTAACGTATCGGCAACGGAAAAGAATCTCTCCTTGTCCTCGTTTTTAATCGCTTCGGCAAGCTGTTCCAAAAGATTTCGAACCTGATTGTGCTCGTGGCGCATCATCTGCGTCGGGCCTTCACTGCTTCCTGTAGCCTCTTCGAATGCAGGAAACAAAATCTCCTCTTCTTTGTCGAAATGCTTGAGCGTATCTACCATAAAATCTTCAAAAAATGTAAATGCTTCGGTAAAATTTCCGTTACTTGCAGCCTGCTCAGCTTTCGAGAACGTTTCATCGCATCGCCTGTGCTCGGTCTGCATAAAATTTGAAATTTGCATACTATCTCCTGTTTACTCTATTTGAACATAAAATATATTTTTCCCATCAACACACTCGTAAGAAAAAGAAAAGAGACTAAAATCCAATCCATAAACCTGCTCCTTTTCATCTGTTTGTCCGGTGATTTTACTATAAACCGGCCTAAAACACGTTGATGCTCATCAATCGTCACTACATAGTCACAAAGGATATATTTCATATATTGACGTGACGCTATCGTGAGATATTTTTTTATGGCTTAAAAAGTGCGCTTGGCCTATCATTTGAATGTCGAAAATATTTCGGTATTTACCTCAAATACCCAAACTGCATACGGGAGCGATGGCCGAATGGCTTTGGCTCCGCTCCTTAATATAGAAAAGAGAACAGAATGAGAATCAAAGAGATTTTAAAACGCGACGGTTCCACGGAACCATTCGCTCCATACAAGATTGAAGATGCGATCAAGGCTGCATTCCAAAGCCGCGCCAAGCCCTACAACCCGACTATCTTCTTTGCCGTCATAGATCGTCTCTCAAACACCAGACGCGTTGCGGTGGAAGAGATACAGGACATGATCGAACAGACACTTTTTGAAGCCGGACATTTCGAGGTGATGAGGTCGTTTATGCTCTATCGTCACACTCACAAAATGCAGCGTGAGCATATCATGGGGCTTACTGACGATACGACCTATATCGATTCCAGTGCGACGATCGAAGAGTATATCTCCAAAAGCGACTGGCGCATCAACGCCAATTCCAACACCGGATACTCCCATGCAGGCCTTATCAACAATACTGCCGGGAAAGTGATTGCAAACTATTGGCTCGACAAAATATATTCCAAAGAGGAAGGATATGCTCACCGAAATGGCGATTACCATATTCATGACCTCGATTGCCTGAGCGGTTATTGCGCAGGATGGAGTCTGCGCGTATTGCTTGACGAGGGATTCAACGGGGTCAGAGGCAGAGTAGAGAGCCGACCGCCAAGCCACTTTCGTGAAGCCCTTGGACAGATGGCGAATTTTTTGGGGATTTTGCAAAGCGAGTGGGCTGGAGCGCAGGCTTTCAGCTCGTTCGATACATATCTTGCTCCATATGTATTCAAAGACAAGTTGGACTATTCCGAGATCAAAAAGGCGGTGCGTAGTTTTGTTTACAACCTGAACGTTCCTGCAAGATGGGGGCAATCTCCCTTTACGAATATCACGATCGACTGGACGGTGCCGGAAGATCTAAAGGAGCAGATTCCCACGAAAAACCAACACCATCTTTTCGAAGAAGTGAATGACGAAACGCTGCTCGAAGAGGCGAAAAAAAGAGACTCTGGTGTAAAATCTCTCAAAGATCTCCAGTATCGCCACTTTCAAAAAGAGATGAACCTGATAAACCGAGCATACTATGAAGTGATGACCGAAGGCGACAGCACTGGACAGCCTTTCACTTTTCCGATTCCTACCGTCAACATCACCGAAGATTTCGACTGGTATGGCGAAAATACCGATATACTCTTTGAAAATACGGCAAAAATCGGATCCTCCTATTTTCAAAATTTCATAGGCAGCCAGTATATTCGAGGTGAAAACGGCGAGCTTATACCGAATGAAGAGGCATACAAACCAGGTCATGTGCGCAGCATGTGCTGCCGTCTGCAGCTGGATCTGCGCGAACTTCTCAAGCGCGGCGGCGGACTCTTTGGAAGTGCGGAGATGACCGGAAGCATAGGAGTAGTCACCATCAATATGGCACGCCTTGGATATCTCTACAAAGGCGACAAAGAAGGCCTTTTGACACGCCTAGAAGAGTTGATGGATATGGCCAGCTCTACACTGGAGAAAAAAAGAGCCTTTATCCAAGACCTCTACGATCGGGGACTCTTTCCGTATACAAAGCGCTATCTTCCGGGCTTCAACAACCACTTTTCCACAATAGGCATCAACGGTATGAATGAAATGATACGCAACTTCACCAGCGATACGGACCATATCGCAAGTGAAAGCGGCCAACGATTCGCGATCGAAATTCTCGATTTCATGCGAACAAAACTCAAAAAATACCAAGAGGATACAGGCAACCTCTACAATCTCGAAGCCACACCTGCGGAAGGGACTACCTATCGATTCGCCAAAGAGGACAAGAAGCGCTACCCGAACATATTGCAAGCGGGTATGGAGGAAAATATCTATTACACAAACTCTTCGCAGATTCCCGTGGATTGGACCGAGGACCCGTTCGAGGCCCTGATGCTGCAAGATGAGCTACAGTGCAAATATACCGGCGGTACGGTTTTGCATCTATATATGCGTGAGAGAATAAGCTCGGCACAGACATGCCGAAATCTGGTCAAAAAGGTCATTACCAACTTCCGGCTCCCATATATCACGATCACACCGCTTTTTTCGGTCTGCCCCAAACACGGATATATTCCGGGTGAACACGAGTATTGCCCCAAGTGCGATGAAGAGATTCTGCTCGCTTGTGAAACCGATGAAATCTGTGAAGCGGACGTGAACGATAAACCCAATTCAACAAAGGAGGAAAAAGATGCATCGTAAAGAACTTTTAAAACAGATGGCTCACAAGAGGACACGCTGTACAGTCTATACCCGCGTGATGGGATACCATAGGCCCGTGGAGAGTTTCAATATAGGCAAAAAAGGCGAACATCGCCAGAGAAAACAATTTGTCGAACGATAAAATCATATACGACATTACCCCGTTTACCCATCTGGACTATCCGGGTAAACTGGCGGCAATAGTCTGGTTTGCAGGGTGCAACATGCGTTGCATCTATTGTTACAACAGCGATATCGTGTTCGCCAAAGAGGGAAGCTATACACCAGAAGAGCTATATGCATTCCTGCGCAAAAGAGAAGGATTGCTCGATGGCGTAGTGCTAAGCGGAGGCGAACCGACGCTTCGTGATATAGAACCGATCTGTAGCACGATTAAAAAGATGGGGTTTTCCGTAAAGCTCGACACCAACGGGCTTCGCCCAGATCGAATCAAATATTTGATAAAAGAGGAGCTGATAGATTACATTGCACTCGATTTCAAAGCCAAAAATGAAAAATTCGGCTATATTACAGGATCGAGCCTTTTTCAAAACTTTATGGAAACGCTCGATTTTCTGATTACAGAATCTTTCGATTTCGAAGTTAGAACCACTGTCCACGCCGATCTTCTAGAGCCAGAAGATATCAATGAAATGATACAGGAATTGGCAAAAAGGGGATACAAAGGAAACTATTATCTACAAAAATTCGTTCCTACACAGGCCAATATAGGAAACATCGACTCTCCCGTTCAACATTTCGATACCACCCTTCTGAGCGAAACCATTCCTGTAATTTGGCGATAGCACTACTTCAGTCGCCAATACCGTTTTTCACCCTTAGCACATACCCCTGTCCAGATATATTTTCTATCAACGATTTATCGCTCTTTTTGCGAACACGCCGTATAAACGTCCGCAATCTTTCGTCGCTGACATTTTCATCCTCCCAGAGCCTCTCCTTGATCGCCTCGTTGCTGAGATAGTTATTGGGGCTGTGCAGCAATTGGGCTATAAACCGGCTCTCTCTTTGACTCAAATGTATAAGTATTCCGTTTTTGAAAAGCTGTTCGCTTTGCAAGTCATACGCAAAAGGCTCTTTGAGCGCTATCAGGCTGCGCTTTTTCAATGTTTTGGCCAAAGAGCAAAGGTATGTCAGAAGCTCTTCGGGGTCGAAAGGCTTGATGAAATATTTCACCACTCCTGCATCGATGGCACCTAGAAGCTTCTCTTTGTCGCTGTATGCGCTTAAAATCACCACAGGAAGATCGGGAAACTCCTTTTTGACCACACCCGTCATCTCCAGACCGTTCATTTTAGGCATCGTGATATCGGTAATCAATACATCCGGTTTTACATCTCTTATCTTTGCGACTCCCTCGATACCGTCGTATGCCACGACAAAGCGTTCGAAGTAGTCCCCTATCGCCTCTTTCAAGAGTCCAGCCAGCCTAGGCTCGTCCTCGACCAACACCACTTTCATCCTTGCAAGCCTGCCAGAACAAGGCATCACTCTTCCCCCTTCATTGGCAGATCGATCAAAAATACCGCACCTTCTGGGGTATTGTCTACCTTAATCGTACCCGCAAAACTCTTTTCGATAATCATCTTCGACATAAAAAGCCCCAATCCGGTTCCTTTCGCTGCATGCTTGGTGGTGTAATATGGCTCAAAAAGTCTCTCCAGTACATCTTCGGGGATACCCCCCGCGTTATCCTCCACGCTTATTCTCACACACCCATTTGGTCCTTTGGCCACTGAAATATCGATATTTCGCCCACTCTCTTTCGAAGCTCCTTCGAAAGCCTCGTTGGCATTTTGAAAAAGATTTATAAATACCTGGGAGAGCTCGTTGCGTACGCCTTTGATTTTCAAAGACTCATCTATCCTCTTCTTTATGTCGATTTGATTTTTATCGAGTGTCTTTCCAAAGACCTGTAGCGCATCCTCTACGCTTTGTGCCGGAGCGAACACCTCTTTGGGCTTTCCAGGTTTGAAAAAGTTGATGAAATCCTCGATCGTTTGCGACATATTCTGCATTATCTGCTTGGATTCTTCATAAAAAGCATCCACCTTTTTCAGATCTTGTTGATGGGCGACCTTTTTCATATTGAAAAGCGTCAGTGACAGTTCCGTAAGAGGCTGCCTCCACTGGTGGGCTATATTGGCCATCATTTGCCCTAGATTGGCCATACGAGATTGAAAAAAGAGCATTTTCTGTTTCTCTTCATTCTTGCGAACCTCTTCGGCCACTCTCTCTTCAAGGCTTTTGTTGAGCTCATATAGTTTTCTCGTCTGCATACGCACCCTCTCTTCAAGAGTCCGGTTGAGCACTTCGAGCTCTCTATCTTTTTTCTCCAGCGCTATTTTTAATTTCATCTCCTTTGTTACATCGTATCTAATCGCGATGAACTCTTCTATTTCACCTTTTTGATCGAGTATAGGAATGATGGTCGTATTGACATAAAAAGTGGATCCATCCTTGGCCATATTCATCACGGTGGAGCGAAAAGTCTTTTTGGCTAAAATCGTAGCCCACAACCGACGAAAACTCTCTTTCGGTACATCGGGATGGCGAATGATATTATGGTTTTGTCCCACCAGCTCATCTTTTGAATAGCCTGAAATTTTGCAAAACTCATCATTGACGAATGTGATAATTCCATTAATGTCGGTTTTGGAAACGATATTCGAATTCTCTATCGCCTCTTTGTATTGTTGAAACAACCATTTTCCTTTCTGTTTTTACGCGATCCTTTATGCGTATCCGCTCTCCCACTCTTCAAACTCCGGCGAAAAATAGCGTATTCGCACCTTTTTGAACTCTCTTGTCGAATAGAGATAATCATACTCGTTCACGCCGATCTCTTCAGCCATCTCTTCGACGATACTCTCCACCTCTTCACGGCTCTTGCCATGCACCATCGAAAAGAGAGGATATGGCCACTCGGGATATACAGGGCGCAGATAGCAGTGACTGACCGCACTGTAGGCGGCCACAGTCTCTCCTATCTCTTCGGCGCTATCTTCTGGCACCTTCCATACCACCATCGCATTGGCGGTAAAGCCCGCTTTTCTATGGTATAAAATAGCAGCGAACCTCCGCATAAGCCCAGCTTTTTTCATACGCTCCACCTCTTTGGAAAGCGTTTCGTAGTCTATACCGAGCTCCTCGACGACTGGAGCAAAAGGCTCTTTGAACGGCTCGATATCTTTTTGCAACGCCCTGACGAGCTCGTAATGGATATGCTCCATCGTCATGGGCTCTTTTTTTGAACGCCTGAGTCGCTCTTTTTTCGCTCGGTCGCCTTTGACATCGAGCTGAACGGATATTTTGAACATCTTCTTGGTCGGCAATATCACATATCTCTTTGCACCTGTCTTTTTTGCGAGCAATTCCACGGTTTTCTCCAGCCCCAGCTTGGAATCTGGCGCCACTGCGATCGTGAACCACAAGTTGAAGGGATTGTCACGCTCGTAATTGTGGCTGACTCCAGGATGAGTGTTTATGATAGCCGCCGCTTCATCGATATTGTCGGTTTTAAATGCCACGAGGGATGATTTGTAACCAAGCGATTTTGTATCGAAAATCGCCGATGTCTGACGAATGACCTTTCGCTCTTTCAGCGAACGGTAAAGATCCAATACATCATCCTCGTTACTTTCCAATTTTTCGGCCAGATCGGCGAAAGGTCGCTGCGAAACAGGAAAGCCCTTCTGGATGAGTGTCAAAAATTCTTTTTCCATAACAATATTCCCCTTTGTCGTTCAGTGACACCACTTTGAGGCGTCCACAACTCTTTGATGAAATAATACAATATTTTTCTTGATAGCAGTCAAACATACACAAGCTGGGCTATGGTAATATACTCCACTTCAAAAAGGATATCATATTGGCCTATTTCCCGGCATTCATCAAACTAGACAACCGCAAAGTCCTGCTGGTTGGAGGTGGTCATATCGCCACTGAAAAACTTGAAAAACTGGTAGATTTCACAAACGAAATCACGATAGTGGCGCCAGAAATTTCCGAAGAGATCGAATCCATAGCAAACGAAAGAGGAATCGTTTGCCATCGCCGCACCTATCGACATGAAGATTTGAACGATATTTTCATTGTTGTCGTGGCAGTTGACGATATGGCGTTGCAAAAAGAGATATACGAAGCGTGCCAGAGTCGGCACATACTCTGCAACAGCGTCGATTCGGTAGATTATTGCGATTTCATTTTTCCTTCATATACGAAAAAAGGATCTCTTACCGTCGCGTTTTCGACTTCGGGCATTTCGCCCTCTGTGGCGAAATATCTTCGTCGAGCGATCGAAAAGGTTATACCGGACTCAATTTCCGACTTTCTTGAAGAGATGAAAACACTCCGGAAATCTCTACCAAAAGGAAAAGAGCGAATGAAACTGCTCGATGATAAGGCCAAAGAGTATATCGACAATCTGTTCGACAAAAAGGAAAAACAGTGATGTTCAGCAAAAAAACCGTCTACCTTCTTATGGCCGTATTCGCCTTCTTGAGTATATCCGCATTCATAGTCAATATGCCGGCAAAAAAAGACGAAGTCGTGTTGGCCAAGATCAAGCCATATTTTCCCTATGAAATAACCAAAACATTCGGAGGACTCGATCTTCTCGACAAACGCACGGGCGAGCGTCTCAAGCTAGACAATGCAAAAATCTTCATTGCCTACGATGATTATCTCAAAAAATGGGGAAAAGGGCACCTGAAACTCGAAGGCAACCGTTTAATCATAATGGATGACAACGGTACGCAGATAGATTCGATGGAACTCGATCCAAAGCAGTTATCTTTCGTCAGAAGTTTTTTCTTCGAGCGTACACCCGGGTCATAGTAGCAAGAGAGGGCAGTACAAACTATACGCCCTCTCCCCTATTTACCTTCGTCAATCCATTCGAGATCTTTTTTAAGCTCTACGACGCGCCCCACGACAATGAGTGCTGGCGTTTCAACCTTTTCATCCCTGACTTTACCGGCGATATCAAAGAGTGTACCTGTCACACTTTTTTGCTCGGGCGTTGTACCCTTGGAGATTACGGCCACTGGCGTATCTTTTGGCCTTCCTATACGGATCAGATTCTCGGCAATATTTTTCAGGTTGTGTAGGCCCATTAGAAAAACGATCGTCTCATCGGCCTTCATCGATTCCCAGTCAACCTGTGAATGCTCTTTGTTCGGTGCTTCATGCCCCGTAACGACTTTGAAAGAGACTGCGACATTTCTATGCGTTACAGGGATGCCTGCATAGGCCGGCACCGACACTGCGGATGTTATTCCAGGAATGAACTCGAACCCTATTCCACGCTCTTTTAGATACTTCGCCTCTTCCCCACCACGACCAAAAACCAAAGGATCTCCACCTTTCAATCGCACAACATTCTCATACTTGAGAGCATTCTGGTAGATCACTTCATTGATCTGATCTTGCGGCAATGTATGTCGCCCATCCTCTTTTCCCACATATACAAATTCGCATTCCGGTTTCGCTTCCTTGAGGATATCCGGATTGGCAAGCCGATCATAGATGATGACATCCGCCTCCCGTACTACGCGCAATGCCTTGACAGTCAGCAGATCGATATCACCAGGTCCTGCACCCGTTAGATAGACTTTACCCATTTATTTCCTTTTCACCGCAATAAAGAGATCTTATTTTTCACTTTTTTCAATTTCGTTCAAATAGCATGACGGATCTTCCGCCCACAGATCTCCATGGATCGCCCACGCCCTGCTTCTTGAACCGCCGTTGCAAATTTCCATTACGCCGCAATTTTCACATTTGCCGCCAAGTTTTCTCGGGTGCTCACGCAACTTTGCAAGCATCTCATTCTCGCTGTCTAGCCATATTTCACTAAAAGGCTTCTCGGTCATATTTCCAATCACAAACGGAAAGAACGGATCAGGCTTCACATTGCCCATCCAGTCGATATTGACGAGTTTCCTGCCCGCACTGTTGCCTCCCCAGCTTTTTAGGCGTTTTGTCATCTCTTCTTTTAAATCCGGATACTTTTTTGAAAACTTTTCGAGAAACAGTACCGCATCCATCTCCATATTTCCAGTCACGATATCTATTTTACGCCCTTTTTCGATATATTCGAACGCCTTGTCGATTATATATTCTACAAATTTACGGCGCTCCTCTTTGGAAATATCGATCTTGAGGTTATCGAGACCGCGTCCACTGTAAACCAGATGAGAAATGTATATCTTGTCCACTCCAATCTCTTCTGCCAGTTCGAACATCGCAAAAAAACTCTCTTTTGTCTCGTTCGTGATCGTAAAACGGATTCCCGCATTGCCTCCGTGCTCCTGTATGAGCGCGATTGCATCGAGGCTCTTTCGGTAGGCGCCCTTCAGTCCGCGAAATTTATCATGGACCTCTTCTATACCATCGATACTGATCCCGATATAGTTGAATGTATCGATAATGCGATCTACATTTTTTTCACTTACATAAAGTCCATTGGTGGAGAGGTATGTGACGATACCTTCCTGACGCATCTTCTTAGCAATATCGAAGATGTCCCTTCTGATCAAAGGTTCTCCTCCACTGAATATAACAAACTTGATTCCCGCTTTTTTCAGCTCAGGAATCGAATCCATGATGAATTCCGTGGAGAGAAAATCTTCGGAATTTGGATCCGCATAACTATAGCAGTGATGGCAGGCAAGGTTGCAGCGATTTGTAAAATTCCAGATAGCGATGCTTCCGTCCAGCACCCTCTCTTTTTTTCCTTCTGTGACGGAAGTGATTAGATTGGAGAGACGAAACACTTATTGGCTCACTTTCTTCAATATCGGTGCTGGCTCATCAGGCGCTTCGAAAAGAAATATGCCAGAAGGTTTCGGAACCGGCCACTCGAAATGTTTCCACCATTTTTTAGGGTCTGGATCGGAGACGTTGTAGGCAAGCACCATATCCTTGGTGTTTACACTGAAATACAGATGTGGCGTATCCACAGACCAGCGAAGATGCAGTATCCACCCGGGAAACTTAAGAGTTCGTACAATTTTCAGTGTTTTTGTATCGATAATCTGAACATATGGGAAGTCTCTACCGCTGAATGTGACCGCAAGCCACTTCTTATCAGGGCTCAAAGCTGTAAAGACGGGATTTCCTTTGACATCGATGGAAGTAATTGGATGAAACTCGTGGTCGAAAACGAATACTTTTCTGTTACCTACCGCGGGAATGAAAAAATAGTCACCGCTGATGCTCCAGAAGCCAAAATGCGGAACTTTTAAAATACGCTCTTTTTTTCCAAGATTCAAAGGAACTTTGCGATATTCCATCGTATCAAGATTCAAAACCCCTATATTGGGTGAATTGAAAAGGCCGACGACATAGAGATTTTTATCGATCATTGCATCGAAAGGAACTTTTCCGATATTTGTGACTTTTTTCTCGAGTACGAAATGCGGCTCTTTCTTGCCTGCATTTTCATCACGCATCACCCAGATCTCATCACTGTCCATACATGCGAATACAAGTCTGTCTCCATACTCTTTTATGCCTACATTGCGACTTCCTGTCTTGATCGTCTGTAGGTGATTGAGATCTCGATCGAGTATCTCGACAGTTTTGTTGTCGTAATTGGCGACTGCAACATAGTTGTCGCCGACTATGAAACCGATGGCGCTTTTGGAGGTTTTATACTCTTTAACCTTTTTGTCGTTGATTGGATCGATTTTGATCACATAACCGTCTCTCGTGATGACATATCCGTCATTGTCCCGAAACTTTACGACTGCGTGATTACAGTTGTGCATATTTTTGATCTCATCCCACACCAGATTGTGCTTGATGACCGCCAATGCCGAATTTTCTCTCTCTACTACAAATATCTTCTCACCGGCTGTAGCCACTACCCCTGCAAAAAGTAGTGAGCCCAATATCAGGTGGACGACTCTTCTCATTTTTTATCCTTGAATTTCATTATATAATCCGCCAGCGCCTCGAGCTGTGAAGCGTTTAGATCGCCAAAGGCCGGCATCGAGTTTCTACTGTATCCGAGTTGCTTGTATGTATTGTCAGGATCTGCTATCTGAGCGATAATCTCCCCTTTGGTGCGATTGTTTGCAATGGTTTTGAATGATGGCCCAAATGCCTCGGCAGTCTGATGATGGCATCCCCAGCAATATTCCTTAAAGAGTATTTCTCCCTTTGAAGGCTCTGATGCGCACAAAAATTGCGAACTAGTTACAGCGGCTACCATCAAAGCGGCCGAAGCGATCTTTATCTTCATTCATTTTACCTCGTATATCTTTTTTTCCATCAATATCGGCTCCATAAGGCTCTTGTCTTTTAGCTTGAGAGTGGACCAACAGCTCGGTTTAACCAAATATAGCATCAAAGAGACGGAGATTTTATCACCTTTTTTCAAAATTGGAACTTTATAAACCAAAGTTCTTTTTTCTTTTGCCTCTAGGTTGTTGACAAAACCATATCCAAAGGCAAATGAAGGGATTGCCACAGGGTGTCCATCTTTATCTACGAATTCCGTAACGAAAGTTCCCTTTTTATCTTCATATGGAGATTTTGAAAAATTTTTCCATATTACTTTTCCATCCCGTAATATTTCGATTTTCAGATACTTCATTCTGGCGGCTTGAATAATGAGCGGATGGCCCATTTTATTGACGAGCACAATTTTTAGTGTAGTGTCACCAGGTTTGGCGGAGATATTGATATCTACGGCTTTTTTCCGCATGGATGCATCGTGTATTCCCTCAAAACGATGGGAATGGTGTGATTGCCGCGCTTTTTTATTCATCTTTTCGGGAGGTCCGGGTGTTAATGGCATATGACATTTGATGCACGATTCGCTGCTCTCGCCTTTTTTCATCGCGCGGAAAATTGTAACATTGTGATCATTAACTTTATGCGAGTGGCAGCCCACGCAGGCGTATCTTTTATATATAGGGCTTTTAACCATGCTGTGTTTATCACTGCTATCCGGATTTTTCAAAGAGCCAAAAATTGTAGGCTTGTATCCCTCCGCCTGTTTTGCCAAAACGATTTTGTTGCGCTTGTGCGCCTCTTTGACGAATGCGATCTCATGACAGTAAAAACAGGATACACCCTCTTTTTGCCGCTTATGAATAGGATTTGGTCGCGCAAGTCCCCTCTCCATCGCTTTTAGATTTTTTGCTGCAGGCATATGACATGCACCGCAATCATACTTTCTTTGACTGGCAAGCTCCGCTACTCTTCTATGCAACTCATCGTTGAAATAATTTTTTGAATGATATGAACTCTTAAACTCATCGTAAATGTCGGGATGACATTCGTCACATGACTTGTTCGTCATATATACTGCATAGAGCAACAGCGGAGATAAAACTGATAATAGTACTATATTGAAATGTTTGAACATTGAGAATCGGTCCCTATAAGAGGATTCCCCCTCCACAAAGGAGAGGGGTGTTAGGTTTTATGCGCCCGGAATTTCTTGTCTGTGTTCGACAGAATATGTAAATGTCGGGGTCGTCATATTGTAGATATATTTGATGAATTTTCCGGTCTTGGCATCATATACACCAATACGTCCGGTTGTCCATTCAGAAATAAATGTCCATTTTCCATGGTTCGCAGGCTCTGCATGGAGGAGTCTTGGCTGTACAGGATGCTTGACTTTTCTACCATGTTTAGAGGTATATGTCAACAATTTTTCTTTCGAAAGCTTGGATGGTACCTCTTTACCTTTGATTGTCTGATACTGAGTCGCATTCCAACTCTGCAGGACTTTGCCGGTATGAGCATCGATAAGGCGGCCTTTTTTCTTGCCGACTTCAATGATGCGGTCAGTTTTGAGCGTCTGCTTGTCGATAAGATACACTTTGTTGTAATTGGCTGGCCCACCAAGTACACAGTCAGACCAGATATAAGGCGTATCTTTGCTGGTTCCTACGAAAAGTCCGCCGCCGGCTGTCGGCACATTCGCAACCACTTCGTTGTCCATATCCCAGATAACGACGTTACCGACATTCATACTGTTGGTGGCGTTGAGCTGACCATACTCTTTGTTAAACCATGAGCTTCCCTGACCAGGGTGTGGCTTGGTGCCTGGTCCTGTATAGATTTTTGCAGCAAGTTTTTTCGTTTTGAGATCCACGACACCCATCAGGTCGCTTCCTTGAGAAGCAACATAAACGAAACGTCCCATTTGCTTGCCTTCATTTTCGAATGCATCGTGAAGAATTTTTCCGATATTTGGAATATCTCCTACAATCGGGAAATCAGGCTTGCTGTAATCGACGATATATACATGTCCGCCATCTTTGAGGGCAAAACTGAAATATGGTGCATATGGCGTATCGGCGATATAGGCTACACGGCTTGGTCCGATGTTTCCATCAGGATCGATTACGCTCGATGTAGGATAGACTTTAAGTGGCTCGAGTGTCTTTGCATCACACAAAACTGCGCCGCCTGGATTGTAGTTACCCGCCATAACGTATTTGCCATCCGGAGAAACGGCCAATCCGCGCGATTCCTGTCCTACCTGCACACTGGCGATTGCCGGTTGTCCTGGAGCGTTGAGATCGAACATCGTCAAACGTCCCGAACGGCTTATCGAATAGGCATATCGAGGCATACGCTTGTTAGTAACGGTAACGTGGACAGCGAAGCCGGCTTTATGGCGCGAAAGTACCTTACCGGTCGTCCCATCGATAAAATCAACCAAGGAAGCATCTCTCTCCGTTGCGAAAACGATGTCTTTTACATCTTTTACATCAACAGGATGAGGGTATTTTTTATAAAGGGCATTTCTGTCTGCAAGCTTCTTCCATGATTTTTTGACTTCATCGAGTGAAAGCTTCAATTCGACTGTATTTTTCCAGTTCATCAGCCAATTGACCATACCTGCGGCATCGTCTTTGCTGAACATATGCTTCCATGCCGGCATTGCCGTACCTTCACGGCCATTCATAATCGTTTCTGCCAACATCTGGGCATTCTTTTTCTTCAATGCCTTCGGTCTCAGATCGGAACCGACACCACCCTGGTGAATCGGTCCATGACACCCCTGGCACTCTTTTTCATAGACTTTTGCAAAGTTCATATTTGATGTACCTGCATATGCCGTCGCTGTAACCATTGCTGCAGCAGCCGTAATACTCAAGAATTTACCAATTTTCATATTCTCTCCTTTTTGGGTTTTGTCTCCCCCTATCGAGAGTGACAGAGCCACTCTCGGATATATCACACTACTTTCAGTTCTCTTCCTGCAAGCGTTTCTTCTCCTGAAAATAGATGAAGAACATCGGAATTACGACAACCGTATGCAAAAAAAGTGTCAATGTCAATGGACCCTGATTGAGCCATGCGAATAGATTGTTGCAAGATATATCAGCACATGTTTCCCACATAAATACTCCTTTTTATTAAATTGAATCCGGAAGAGACGACTCTCTTCCGATTGGTCCTATGCAGTTGCTGCGGCTGCAGCACCTTCGGACTCTTCCTGAGCGGACTCGACTGCACCGATCGTGAGCAGATCCCAGGCGAGATAAACAAATCCGGCAAACGTCACGATACCCATTACCAGACGCCATCCTTGTGCCTGGATATACCATGGCAGATTTTGTGCGGTAAAGAATGCATCCCATCCGCCACCAAGATCTGCACGTTCGACAAGCACCTGCTCATAGCCTGCAATTGTCAATGCTACAGCCATACCCAATACGCCGAATATGGTAAGGAAAAGTGACATTTTTGTTTTGAATGTCATTGTCATTCTTTTTATGCCGTATGCACCCTGAACTGCCAGATACATCATAGCGATCAGAATCGTGGCATAAGCTCCGAAGAAAGAAAGGTGCCCGTGCGCAGCGGTAAACTGTGTACCATGCGTATAGATATTAACCTGTGGCAACGTATGGAAAAAGCCCCAGATACCTGCACCCAGGAAGTTTCCAAAAGCATTGGCCACAATCCAGGCCATCGCTGGCGTATTGTTGATAACTTTGGCATCGCCTTTTGCTTCAGCATGCCCTTGCTCCTTACCCCAGTCGTATAGAACGTGTACGAACATAGCCACCAGAGGCACAGGCTCAAGAGCACTAAATAGCGCACCAATTTCCCACCAGTACTCGGGTGTACCGATCCAGAAGTAGTGGTGTCCAAGACCAAGAATACCTGATCCAAACAGCATCAGAACTTCGATCCAGAGCCACATTTCAACGATTTCACGCTTGGCACCGATAATTTTGATCAATGCATAGGCCGCAAGCGTACCTACAAAGACTTCCCATGTAGCTTCAACCCACAGGTGAATGACCCACCACCACCAGTACTGATCCATAGAGATGTTGTCTGTAAAGAACATTCCGCACAGATAGAGGCCAGCCAGTGCAAAGAGGTTGGCAACCATTACCGTCATGATTCCTGTTCTTTTGCCTTTTATATAGGTCGCGAACACATTGTAATAAAATACCAAAATTACAGCAACGATACCGATATCCGCCCATCGTGGAGCCTCGAGATATTCACGTCCCTCATTGATAAACCAGATACTGGCTTCGGATCCGGAACCCACCTGGACAAAGATAAACACGAGCACGACAACGGTAATAGCGGCAGTGAGCACCCAAAATGCGAGCTTGCCCAGCTTTATGCCCACAGCTTCTTCGCCCGTCTCGTCTGGAATCATATAATAGACCGATCCGATCATTGCAAAAAGCATCCATACTACGAGTGCATTGATATGCACCATTCTTGCGACACTAAAATCGAAAATTTCAAAAAGAAATCCTGGATAAACGAACTGAATCGCGACGATCAGTCCCATCACTAGCTGTGCGCCAAATAGTACGAGCGCCACGCGGAAATAATTCATCGCGAGCTTCTGTGATTCATATTTCAAATGAGCATCAGTGAGCATGTGTACCTCCTTCTAAACGTTTGGCAGACTGGGAGAAGTTTCGCGGGAACCCGTTCGTATCGATAGAGCTCATATGCTTAAGAAACGCTACCAATGCCACTGCCTCATTCTTCGTGATACCAAGATCGGGCATCATGCGCGCATGAGTTGGATACTGGGAAGGATGCATCAGAAATTCAGCCATAGCCTCTTCTTTTGTATTTTTTCCGGTGATTCCGGTCATCGTGCCATCGTTCCACTTGGTATCGAGCCAGGCTTTTGTCAGGTCAGGCGCATAATAGCCACCGTTTCCAAGCAGCGTATGGCAATCCATGCAGTTTTTTGCCTGAGAAGTCAATTTTCCAAGATGCAGCAGTGCAGCCGCGTCTTTGGCGCTCCACTCTTTACCAAAGAATTTCTCTTTTTCACCGATAACCGGCACCTCATGACCACGTTTATCATCCATTTTGTAGTCGATATGGTAATTGATTACCGTTGCGGCAGGAATTCTTTTCTTGATTCCTTTTGCCAGATCGGCATCGCTTCCCATTGAAATCTGGCCCATCGTATCGAACGTCAGCCAAATAAGCAATACGGTTGCCGTACCGGTCACCCATGCCGCAGAACGGCGCCAGAACCGGATACTGGTCCAGACAGAAGCACTCTTGTTGCTCATCACTCCTCCTTTAGATTATTGTCCGTCTTCGGACGACTCATAGCGTTTTTCCGACTCATCGATAAGGTAGAAATACAGATGCGGCGCAAACAGATAGGCCAGCATTGCAACAGCCAATACCTTGGTCGTGAATGGACTGCTATGAATACGCATCCCAAGATCGTACAGAGTATACACCTGCAATATCCAAAAAGTGTACCCGAAAAGTTGCCATTTCTTCGCGATAAAACCCATTTTGGAAAGCGTGATCGACGCAGCATATCCGACACCGAACACTAATACCATCGTTGCAACGATGAATATCCCCAAAAATTGGTCTGCAGCTAACTGCGGCATATAGATCGTCGATTCCATAACACTCCTTTTCAAGATACACCTTGAGGACAAGGCATAGGAAAGTATAACTTTATTTGCTTAAGTTGAGATTGATTTTCGTCAAGAAGAGAGATTTTATCTGAATTTTCGCGTTTAATCGCTGCAATAATGGAATTATGAAGATAATCCATTATATTCGCAGATAAATAAAACTGAAGAGGATGTAAAAATAGTTAATCTTCCTTTATGGAATATGGGGTTTGGCCTTTTTATAGACAATGCAGCGTGCAGCAAAAAACGGACGACTATAGGCATCTGAGACGAAATAGTCGCCATTCAGTCTCCAGCCCTGGGATTTTTTCAATATTATAGACTGCGCACCCTTTCGGATCAGCCGGCTTTCACATATGATCGGTTCGTCTTTTTCAAATGCCTCCTTGACGCCTGCAATGCGGCTCATGGTAACTATATAGTGAGCTCCTATTGCAAAAGCCAATATCAATGAAACTCCAGCCAAGCCTTTTTTTACAGCCCCTTTTCCCATAAAAGGACGTGTCGTTACAAATAGAGTGATAAGTAAAACAAACAGCCCCAGAATCAGATATCCACCCTCGAGGAAAAAGAAGTTTTTCACGTGTAGCCTTAAAATCAAAGATTTAAAAAATGTATATTAGCACAGTTTCAAATATTTCTTTTTGATTCTCATCAAACCTAAACATACATTTAGCAAAAAACTTCTATACTATCTCATATTTTAAAAAACAAAGGGAATGATTTGAACATTGTTTTGACATTGGTTTTTAGTATTGTAATGCTTTTTTTTATGGCCTTTCCTGCGATGAAAATCACTGATTGGATCGATGCAAGGTACCCCATTCCAAAAAAATTATACACACCTGTAATGCTGACGATAGTGGTAATATTATCTTTAATAATAGGGATCTTTTTAAAATATGCGTAGATCTGAAATTGCGGAAAAACTCAAAGGATTCTATTTCTTTCGCCATATAGAAGAAGAGAGACTTCAAAGAATAATAGAAATCTCATCTATCGTGGAATACAAGCGAGGAAGCGTCCTTTTCTACGAAGGCGAGGAAGCCAAATCGCTCGTAGTGCTTCTTGAGGGAATGCTGCAGATATACAAGACCGATCGAAAGGGAAACAGGATCATACTGCACCATTTCGTTCCGACGGCCATGATTGCCGAAATCGTGAATCTCGAACACATGAAATACCCTGCGACCGGGGAGTTCGAGAGTGATGGAAAAGCGCTCCTTATCAACTACGAAATCTTCGAAAAGGAGTTTTTGAAAGATCCGGAAATCTCTCTCTCTTTCATAAAATCGCTTTCTAAAAAGATCAAATATCTGGAAAATGTCATCGCTACCAATATGGTGATGAACTCCACGGCACGCGTAGCGAAATTCATCTGCGAGCACACCAACGAACTGGCACATTTGAAAAAAAGTATGATAGCCGCCGATCTCAATATGACACCCGAAACCCTTTCGCGGATACTCAAAAAACTAGCCACTCTAGGGCTCATAGAAAAGAGCAGTGATAGTATCAAAATCATCGATAAAGAGGGTCTTGAGACCTATTATCTCTAAATATTTCCCATAAAGTCTTATCAGTTTTTCATTCATCAATAATACTTTACAAGATTCACAAAATATTTGACATAAATCAAGCTTACTATAAGGGAAAAGTTGTAGAATTAGTTTGTGTTGGAATCGTAGTGCCTAGATGTAAGGAATTTTTTATTCTTTGCGTCTGGGTGCTATGCGGTTCCAGAAATGTGTAAATTTATTAGGAGGTAATTATGTCAACCATCTCACGACGTGACTTCCTCAAGAGTGCAGCGGCCGCAACGGCTGCAAGCGCTGTTGGGATGTCTGTTCCTACCGAAGTAGAAGCCAAAGCCAATACAGCCGAGGGAGGCTGGCGTTGGGACAAGGCAGTCTGCCGATTCTGCGGAACCGGCTGCGGCATCATGGTCGCCACTAAAAACGGCAAAATCGTTGCCGTCAAAGGCGACCCTGCGGCTCCGGTGAATCGCGGCCTTAACTGTATCAAAGGATACTTCAACGCCAAGATCATGTATGGCGCCGACCGTCTGACAACACCTCTGCTTCGCATGAATAACAAAGGCGAATTCGACAAACATGGAAAATTCGCACCTGTCAGCTGGAAGCGGGCTTTCGATGAAATGGAAACACATATTCGCAGAGCTCTCAAAGAGGGCGGCCCTGAAGCGATAGCGGTATTTGGCTCGGGTCAATATACGATTATGGAAGGTTACGCTGCTGCCAAAATGATGAAAGCGGGCTTCCGCTCTAATGCAATCGATCCGAACGCACGACACTGTATGGCATCGGCGGTCGTTGGATTTTTCCAGACATTCGGTATCGACGAGCCATCTGGATGTTACGACGATATCGAAATTACCGATACGATCGTCACATGGGGCGCCAATATGGCAGAAATGCACCCAATTCTCTGGGCACGTGTCACAGACCGCAAACTCTCCGATCCAGAACGCGTCAAAGTCGTCAATATTTCTACATATAGACACCGATGTTCCGACTTGGCGGATATTGAGATCATCTTCCGTCCCGGCTCCGATCTTGCGATGTGGAACTATCTTGCACGCGAAATCGTTTACAACCATCCGGAAGTAATCGATTGGGATTTTGTCAAGAAACATACAGTATTCGCGACAGGTTTCGTCGAAACAGGATATGGTATGCGCATGCCGGATGAAGCGAGAGCACTCGGATATAGCGGTAAAGAGCTCGAAACGATTAAAGAAGAGGCAAATCACACTGTATCGGAGCGCGAAGCTGCGGGACTGTCACCGCTGGGGTATAAAGCGGGCGACAATATGAAAATGGTCCACCGCGGACATGCCCTGGGACACTGGGGAATCAGCTTCGAAGAGTTCAAAAAAGGGCTCGAACCATATACGCTTGATTATGTCGCGAGTGTAGCCAAAGGCGATCCGGATGAAAGCATCGAAGTGTTCAAAGGCAAGCTCGAAGCGCTTCGCGACCTCTATATCGACAAAAGCCGCGGCATGGTCAGCTTCTGGACGATGGGAATGAACCAGCACTATCGTGGATCATGGGTCAACGAACAGTCATATATGGTACACTTCCTGCTCGGAAAGCAGGCAAAACCGGGACAGGGAGCCTTCTCGCTCACAGGTCAGCCTTCCGCTTGTGGTACAGCTCGCGAAGTCGGCACATTTACCCACCGTCTGCCAGCCGATATGCTTGTAAAAATTCCCAAACACAGAAAGATATCCGAGAAAATCTGGAAACTGCCGTCAGGTACGATCAACCCGGTAGGTACGCAGCATATGGTTAAAATCCATAGACAAATCGAAGATGGAAAGATCAAGTTCGCATGGGTCAACGTATGTAACGCATTCCAAGATACCGCCAATGCCAACCACTGGATCAAAGCGGCACGCGAAAAAGATGTCTTCATCGTTACATCCGATGGCTATCCTGGCATCTCGGCAAAAGTTTCCGACCTCGTTCTTCCTTCTGCAATGATCTACGAAAAATGGGGCGCATACGGAAATGCCGAACGTCGTACACAGCACTGGAGACAGCAGGTTCTTCCAGTAGGGGATGCCATGAGCGATACCTGGCAGTGGATCGAGCTTTCAAAGCGCTTCACAGTCAAAGATCTCTGGGGGGAAGCTCCGATCGCCAACGGCAAAAAGAAATTGCCAAATGTCATAGGCAAAGCCAAAGCGATGGGCTACGATGAAAATACGACAATGTTCGAAATTCTCTTTGCCAATGACTACTTCAGAAGTTTCAAAGCCGATGATCCGATCGCAGCGGGCTTTGATGATACAGAGACGAATGGTGACAGCCGCAACGTTCTTGGAAGTGATGGCAAACCATGGAAAGGATATGGCTTCTTCATCCACAAAGCCTTGTGGGAAGAGTATCGCAAGTTTGGTATCGGACATGGCCACGACCTCGCGGATTTCGATACATATCACAGAGTACGTGGACTCAGATGGCCTGTCGTAAACGGAAAAGATACTCCTTGGCGCTACAATGTCAAATACGATCCGTATGCACGAAAACACGCTAAACCAGGTGAGCAGTTCGCCTTCTATGGACCGGCACTCAAAACGATCAAAAGAGGAAATCTCAAGAGAATCGACCCCAAGCTTGGTAAATTGCATCTGCCAAACAGAGCGAAAATCTTCTTCAGACCATACATGGATCCGACAGAGCAGCCGGACAACGAGTATGATGTATGGTTGTGTACCGGTCGTGTAATCGAGCACTGGCACTCAGGTACTATGACGATGCGCGTACCAGAACTGTTCCGTGCGATGCCGGAAGCTCTATGCTATATGAATCCGGAATATGCAAAATCCAAAGGTCTCAAAGATGGAGATCTGGTCTGGGTAGAGAGTAGGCGTGGCAGAGTCAAAGCACACATCGAAACACGTGGACGTAACCGACCTCCAAAGGGCCTTGTGTTTATTCCATGGTTCGACGAACGCGTTTTCATAAACAAAGTATGTCTGGACCACACGTGTCCTATGTCAAAACAGACAGACTACAAAAAATGTGCGGTCAAGATCTATAAAGCATAAAAAGGAAATTCAATTTGGAGCAATCTAAAAGAAAAGTCGATTCGGCCCTGAAAAAGCCAAAAGTAACTGAAAGAAGACGTTTTCTGACCATAATGGCGCAGAGTATCGGACTTTCTGCGCTTGGAGGCATCATCTGGACAGGGTATGTCGAGGAGGCCAAATCGGCACCCTTGACACTTCGCCCACCAGGTGCACTGGCCGAAGATGACTTTCTTCGTACTTGCATCAAATGTGGTCAATGCGCAGAAGCGTGCCCATATGATACACTGATCATGGCAAAGCCCGGTGACAGAAAGCCGATGGGTACACCCTATTTCATTCCCAGGGATATTCCATGTTATATGTGTACGGATATTCCATGTGTGCCGGTCTGCCCGACCGGAGCACTAGATGAGGATTCGGTATCGAGCATTGTCGATGGCAAAAAGAGTCTCGATATCAACAAAGCCAAAATGGGTATCGCTATCGTGGACCACGATTCGTGCATCGCTTTTTGGGGCATACAATGTGATGCCTGCTACCGCGCATGCCCTATTCTTGGAGATGCGATTTCTATCGAATTCATTCGAAACGAACGCACCGGCAAACATGCAAAACTGGTTCCTGTCGTACACTCCGACCACTGTACCGGATGTGGACTGTGCGAGCACGCCTGCGTTACCGAAAAAGCGGCTATATTTGTACTACCGCGGGAAGTCGGAATGGGAAAACCCGGTGACTATTACGTCAAAGGGTGGAGCAAAAAAGACCAAGAGAGGGTCAAGGAGCGCAATCTGAATGAATTGAAAACCAAAACAGAGCGCAGCGAGAAGAAACCTCAGGATTATCTAAATATGGATGAGGAGTTGTTTCAATGAAAACGCTCTACAAAATGCGCTATCTGATTTTGCGCAGGATAACTCAGGTGGGCCTGCTGTTTCTCTATTTTGCAGCCAACGCATATGGTTGGAACATTCTGAAAGGTACATTGAGCGCTTCGCTACTGTTCGACAAAATCCCTCTTGCCGACCCATTTGCCGTACTGCAAATGCTTTCAGCCGGCGCTGTGATGGGCATCAACGTCTTTATAGGCGCTGGTATCATAACACTCTTTTATGGAATCATAGGCGGACGGGCATTTTGCAGTTGGGTCTGCCCTGTCAATATGGTGACAGATCTGGCCAACTGGATTCGCCGGGAGCTTCTGCTTGATAAAGCGGAAAGAAAAGTATGGGTAAGCCGAAATGCCCGTTATTGGGTTATGGGGCTCGCTTTGATCGTATCTGCACTGACAGGGTTGGCGGCTTTCGAGCTTGTCAGCCCTATCACCATTTTCAACCGGGGAGTGATCTTCGGGATGGGAATGGGCGGCGGCGTATTGGTTGCGATATTTCTTTTCGATCTTTTCGGCGTCAAGAATGGATGGTGTGGACACATCTGCCCTCTTGGGGGTTTTTACTCTCTTGTCGGGCGCTTCAGTCTGATTCGTGTCCGTCACAATCAGCCCAATTGCACGCTTTGTATGAAATGCAAAGATGTATGCCCGGAATCCGAGGTCCTCTTCATGATAGGAAAAGAGAGCACTACAGTAAATATGGGTGAATGCGTAAACTGCGCCCGCTGTATCGAAGTATGTGATGACGATGCATTGGAGTTCAGTCTGCGCGATTTTACAAAAAGCAAAACCAAAGGAGTCAACCAATGAAAAAATTGATATTTTCGGCACTTACAGCCGTGCTGGCACTGAGTCTTAGCGCTTGTGCCGACAAAGGCGAAACAAAAGCGAAAGAGCAGAGTGCCGCTACAGCCAAACCAACCATCAGTGAAGAGTCACTGGGTCTGCGAAAAGAGAATCTATACACCGAAAGCGGCGTTGCGCCCGTTAGGAAAGTTGCGCGCACCGAAGCACCTGGAACAGCAAAACGCTTCGAGCGATCCTATGAAAATGCTCCACCACTCATTCCGCATAGCGTGGATGGATTGTTGCCGATCACCAAAAACAACAATGCATGTCTTGGATGCCATATGCCCGAGGTCGCCTCGAGTGTCGGTGCAACACCTATCCCAAAAACTCACTTTATGGATTTCAGAAGCCAAAAGATGCTCGATCATCTGGCACAACAGCGATATAACTGCTCACAGTGCCACGTACCTCAAGCTAATGTCAAACCACTGGTCGAAAATAAATTCAAGCCAGACTATCGACGTCCAGGAGATAAAAGCAAATCTTCCCTCATTCATGACCTCAATGAAGGCGTGAAATAAGATGATCGATCGCAAAAGGCGGAGCCTCTTCGCTCCGCTTGGCGCACTACTTGGAGAACAGGAAGCGACAGAAATAGATTCTGTCGCTATACGTCCACCCTACAACACCGACACATCTCTTTTTCATATGCTTTGCCCTTCATGCGAAGCGAAATCTTGCGTAAAAGCATGTGAAGAGGAGATCATATCTGTCGATCCATCGGGCATACCCACTTTGGACTTTTCAACCAGAGGATGCACCTTTTGCGACGCATGTGCCGATGCATGCACACTGGGTGTTTTAAGCGATAAAACGATAAACTGCATTCAGGCTAAAGTGGAGATAGATATACTCAAATGTATCGCTTGGCACGGTGTTTTATGCAGCAGCTGCAAAGATCCATGCCAAGACGACGCCATAGCTTTTCTTGGACTTTTTCGTCCAGAAATAGAAGATGCAAAATGCACCGCATGCGGCTGGTGCGCGCATGTATGTCCAGCGGATGCCATAATTTTTACAAACAAAGGAGAGGCGTAATGAAAAGATTGTTTACGATCCTGTTTGCACCACTGTTTCTGCTTGCGGCCACCACCATCAAGCCCGCAGATACGATCGAAGTGGATGGCAACATCATGGACAGTGTCCTTTATGGCGATACAATTTTTGTAGGTACGGATGCTGGAACATTTGAAATATTCAACTGGAATACAAAAAAACTTATATCGAAAATCGTCTATCCGAAGATCGAGGATTTTATGGGCGATTTGATGAATCCAAAAATACTCGGAGTCGATTATGACCCCAAAAGTGGAGCCAAAGTGGTTCAGGTAGAAGCAAAAGATGGTCAGCGCAATCTATATTATTACGATAAAAGCGGTAAAATATCGACCTTGATCGACGAGCATATGCATCTTCCAATGCGTGAAGTCCGCTTCGTCGACAGCGACCATCTCCTGATCGCGACGATGGGTAATGAAATAATGCTATTCGATATTCCTCAAAAAAGGGTGATCTATCGAAAACAACTTTCAGAATCGGTCTTTTCGGACTATCAAATGGATGAAACCCATACGAAAGTGGCCAGCAGCTGCGAATCGGGTGCGCTCTTTATCACGGATATCAAAAATGGAAAAACGATCAAAAAATATTTCGATATCAATAAAGACAACGTATTCAAAGTGGATTTCAAAAATCACCATGTACTCACATGCGGAAAGGATAAACGTGCCGTCATATATAACCTGCCTGCCGATTCTCATAAAATCATAATGAGTGATTTTTTCATTTATGCAGGGGGCCTGAACGCAGATGCATCTTTGGCGGCCATTCAGATCGATGAGCAAAATACCATCGCAATATACGATGCAAACGATCTCGCCATTCAAAGCAAACTGGTTGGCCACCAATCTACGGTCAACAACATCTTTTTTATCGACGACAAAACGATCATCAGTACAAGCGATGACAACAAAATTTTAATTTGGAGACTTCCATGAATATATCGAGTATTGTAGTGCAGGTAAGACAGGAATTTGTTGACGAGGTAGTCGAAGCTCTCAAGGCTGCCGATTTTTGCGATTATCATTTCCATGACAAATCGATAGGCAAAATCATCGTCACTGTAGAAGGCGAAGACGTGGGTGAGGAGATCACGAAGGTTAAGCGAATACAGGCTGTCCCGCATGTCATCGCTGCGGATATGATGATGGCCTACAGCGAAGATGAGCTTGACAAAGAGCGATCGAAGCTTGAAATGGGAGGTCCGAATATACCGGAAATGCTAAACGACGATACGCTCCGTGCCGAAGATATCGTCTATCATGGCGACCTGAAGAAAAAAGATATTTAAGCACGAACTTCGCCAAGAATGGGAGCTTAAAGCCCCAGCAATGCTTTTTTGAGGCTTTGCTGGGCAGGCAACTCACCCAGCCAGATGCCAAAAAGCGCCTCTTTGAAATCTCTACCCGGGATCGTTGTGAGAATATGTCCATTTTTTACCACCGAAACTCCTGTGCCCGGGCTATAGAAAAGATCGTACTCATCCCCTTTTTGAATCCCCGAAGCAAAAGCCGCTATAAAGTTGTCGATTCTTTTCCCAAGAGACCCCATTTGTCCGGAGGTAGATTTTTCAAACCCCTTCTCTATCCCTTCTCTCATCGCTTTATCCGAAATGAAAGAGGAGACGATTACCACTTTTACCAGTTGCGGCTGCTCCTCTTTGATGATGAACGATGCTTTGCGGCACTTCGCAGGAATATATAGACCGATGCGGTACAGGTCGATCCAGAACTTCTCTCTTGTGCCAACACCATTCAAACGGAGCGTAACGTTACCCTCCACCAAGAGAGTTTGCGGAAATTTTTCTGCCGGCGCAGCGAATACCGTCACTATTGCCATGGCAAAGAACAATACCAAATATTTCACGATTTTCCTTTCATGATTTTTTTAACATTGCACTAAAATTATCGTGATCCATAGGTCGGCTAAATAGATATCCCTGATAGAATATCGATGGATCCATGGAAGCGAGTTTTTCACGCTGCAAGTCCTTTTCGACCCCTTCTGCTATAACACGATATCCAAACTCTTTGGCGATGTCTAGAATCGCCCGCACCAATGTCACATCCTCTTCATCCGTCAATATATCTCGAATGAAAGAACGATCGATCTTGAGCGATTCGAAATGGTACCGCTTGAGATAGGAGAGTGACGAATACCCGGTTCCAAAATCGTCGATCAAAAATCCGATCCCCTTTGCGATAAAACGCTCCAATACCGCCTTGGTCTGTTCGCTCTCATCCATCAACACGCTTTCGGTGATCTCAAATTTTATCGCTCTATTTTCTATGCCACTGTTTTTGATTTTGGACATGGTGTTTTCGAAGAAATTGGTATGTTTGACCTGCCTGGGGCTTAGGTTGATACTGACATAGTCAATTACAAAGCACTCTTCACGCTGCCATTTCGCAATCGATTGGCATACCTGATCGATCAACCAATCTCCAATCGGGTGAATCAGCCGCGACTCTTCTGCAATAGGTATAAACTCGGCCGGCGATACCATTGTGCCATCGGATTGTTTCCAGCGTAGCAGAGCTTCAGCCCCTTTCATTCTCTGGCCAACGATATCTACGATAGGCTGATAATAGACTTCGAGCTCGTTGCGCTCGATTGCCTGCCGTAGTCGATGCTCCAGTTTTATCGCCTGTTTCACCTTCTCGTCCATCTCCACTTCGTAAAAACTTGTAATACCCCTTCCCAGTTTTTTGGCATGATACATCGAAATATCGGCGCATCTCAACACCTCATCCAGACCCATATCCATCCCGGCGATCATGACTGCGCCTATACTTGTGGAGTTGTAAAGTTTCAATCCATTGATTTCGCAAGGCTCGCTAATAGCACGGTGGATTTTCTCGCAAATTCGCTGGACCTGCATGACACTTTCTTGAAGATCTGAAGAAATCATCGGCAAAAAGATGATGAACTCATCGCCGCCCAGGCGACAGACGGTATCGCTTTGGCGCAAAACCATCTGTAGTCGCCTGGTCGCCTCCTTGAGCAACTCATCACCTACTGTATGTCCATAGGTATCGTTGACGTGCTTGAATTTGTCCAAGTCCAGAAAAAGCAATGCCGAATATTGATTGTTTCGGGCCGCTTGCGCTGTCTGTAATCTATAGCGATCGGCCAGCAGTTTTCTGTTCGGCAATCCCGTCAGCTCATCGTGTAGCGCAAGGAACTCATATTTTTCATATACTTCGTGCTCTTTTGTCTTGTCCTCGAGCACGGCGATGGCACCAATTATCTTCCCGGAGTTTGAAAAGAGTGGAGCCACAACGGCGCTTATCCAAATCTCTTTTCCACTCAACATACTTGTATAAGGGCCTTCGTATCTGAGCCTGTTTTTCTCTTCAACCACCCTCTTTAATATCTGAAAGGCTTCTATATTATGAAGGAGTGTCAGATCCAGCCCAATTAACCTCTCTTTGGAAACACCCATCAAATCGCTCAAGGCCTGGTTGCAATCGATGATTTTGAAGCTCAAATCGTAATAAAATATTCCCGTAGGCGTCTGATCGAGAATCATATCGAGCCGATTGCGGACGGCAGTGAGCTCTGAACGCTGAAGTATCCCCTTGGACAATATATTACCCAGAAGCTGGATGCTCAATCCAAGAATCACCATGAATACGAGCGCCATGCCAAACAGGATCAAATGGGAAGTGTCTCCGCACATCAAAAAGCGTAATGCCAATGCCGACAGGGGCAGATAACTGTAGGCCTGTGCAATATTTTTATCGATTACAAGCGTAATCGCACCACCACTGGAAATCCCTGCCACGATAAGCGCCAGGAGCAGCTGATACTCCGTCTGATCTTCAGGAAAGAAGAAGAAGGCGGCAAAAGCCCACAGTAGTGCCGTTATCATCACTTCGATCCGGAATCTTTGGTAACTCGCCTCGATCGAGAGTCCTCGATACCTACAACCATGTATCGCATGATACATGCGCTCGAGCGCCAAGAAGCTAAGCAGTACGTACCATCCGACAAGCCACTCTCTTTCGACGATTTGCCAAAAAAGCACCACCACCCATGTGGCAATGAAGATCGTGGCTACCATTGTCGCAGGCACTTTTGAACAAAGCGTCGAAAGGACTTCGTCACGAAGAAAACGGTGTACGCTATCGCTATCCGATTTTTTTATCGGCATATTGAGACCTTTAAAAAAATATAACATCCGCTTCAACATTCGATAAAACATCTTACAAGAATCATTTCAGTTACCTCTTCTGTTCGTCATATAAAGAATACAGCTCACGATATGAAGGTCGCGGTTGGGCCGCAACGCAATCGAGCCTTCTGTCCACAGTAGCGATTCCCACCGGCCCGTCAGCCATATCACGAGACTACACACTCTCTTTTTTCCTTCTCACGCTTTTACCCATTACAGCTCTACGACCGTAGCCCCGAAGCCGCCCATGTGTTGCGGAGCATCGGAAAACCCTTTGACACTTGGATGTCTTTTGAGAAACTCCCTTACGGCATAGGAGAGTTTTCCCGTGCCGATACCGTGATAAACCAGCACTTCGTCAAAGCCGGCCAACAGCGCATCGGATAGAAACTTGTCGAGCTTTTCGATCGCCTCTTCCGCCCTCAATCCATGCAGATCCAGTTTTACGCCGGCAGTGGCCCCGCTTCGCTGGAGCGTAATAGACGTATTCTTTTTTTTCGGCTCTTTGGGAGGGTTTCCGGAGCGCCTGATCTCGCTTAGCGGCACCCTCAGCTTCATTCCTTCCACTTCGATCATCGCCTCTTTGGCTTTGAGCGCTACGATCTTTCCACGGTTTTTCCGGTATTTGACCATATCTCCGACTTTGTAGCGCTCAATTGGCTTCGGCGCTTCTATTTTTGCCTTCTGTGCAATCTTGTGAGCGCGTCCGAGCTGACGATGAATCTGCTTTTCATCCCTCATTTTCAACGCCTCTCTGGCCTCCTTTGTAGCCTCTTGGTATATCTTTTCAAGCTCTCTTTTTTTGGCATACAACTCGGCTTCGAGAGTATCGTTGAGTGTTTTGTAGCGCTCTTTCTCTTTTTCGAGCGCTTCTATTTCATGTTCAAGCTTTTCGCGTTTTTCACGAAGCTCCTTTTCCAGTGTACTGGAGCGCTCGATCAACTCGTTGAGACGCTCCTTGTCCTCACCATATTCGACACGGGCCTTGGCTACGATATTTCGCGGCACGCCATATCGTTCGGCAGTCTCGAATGCATAGCTCTTACCGATAATTCCTTGCAAAAAGGTATAGGTGGGCACCTGATTCTTTTCATCGTACACAGCTGCTACAAGCTCTACTCTCTCATCGCCAGCCATCATCGCAGCAAGACGCTTGTGGTGAGTCGTGATGACGATCTTTATCTTACGCCGCATCAGCTCCTCTATCATCACCTTGAAAAGCGATGCCGCCTCGTCGCTGTCGGTTCCGAGCTCGATCTCGTCCACGCCAACCAACACGCCATTCTGACCGAAAAGTTTCGAAAACTGGCGCATACGTCCTGCAAATGTGGAGATATCGTTTTTGACGTTTTGCGGATCTTCGATGATCGCTTCGATGCGCTTGAAACTTCCAATTTCGGTATTTTTGGCATCGCACCTCATGGGAAGCAGATATTTGGCCAGCCATGCCGATGCGAGTATGGATTTCAGCAGCATGGTCTTACCTCCCGCGTTGACGCCTGTAATCATCAAAACGTTTTTGGAAAAATCGATAGAAACCGGCTTCGGGTGCGCAAGTGCCGGATGGGCAAATTGTGAAAGCCTGATCGTGTCGTGATTTTTGGGAAGAACGAACGAAAGGTCCTCCATTCTGGCCATTTGCATTCTGGCTTGATAATGGTCGAATCTATCGAACGCCTTGTCTATGAAACGCCAAAATTTCAGCCATCCAGCCATCACGCCCGAGCTTTTTTTGGCGATATCGTCATATACCTCTTCGAGCCTGCTCGCAATGCCGGCCTCTTTGGCTTTTAACTTGCTTATGGCTTCCGGGAGCACATAGAAAAATCCGCCGCTGGTACGCCCTATAACGGTGCCTTTGAGCACATGGTTGAAGCCGCCGCGAACCAAAAGAGCCTCTTCGTCGTTGACATAATGTATCTGCCTATCCACCAGATATGGGATAAGTTTCGAGCTGCCGAGCATTCTGGAAAGAGTCTGCCTGATCGCTTCTTTGTTCTGTTTCATCGCCGCTTTCAAAGAAGCCAGACGCTCATCCACGCTCTCTACGACCTCTCCTTTTTCATCGAAAATTCTTTCTATTTGATGAATCGGCTCAGGAATCTGTATCTCTTTTAGCCATTCTCCCAGCTCGTTCTCGATTTTGAGCTGCTTCAGATAGGCAAAATAGCGCACAATCTTAACCGCTTCGAAAATCTCGTCCAGACGCAAAACACCCTGCTTGCTCAGGCGCATCCAAAGATCGTCGAGATTTTTCACTTTTGGCGGAGATTTGAACTCTACGCTCTCAAGAGCCCTTATAAATCGATAGTGGAGCGCGCGGTCTCCTTCCATGTAGAGTGATTTGGGCCTGGCCAGCAACCCTTCGAAACGCTGGATATATGCTCCAAGATCCAGCTGCTTGATCAATTGGCTCATTTTTGACCCCGTATCTGATAGGTGATGTCGCCTGCGCCAAACGCCACCACCAGGCCGTTGCCGAACTCTTTTACGACCTCTTCTTGCGAATTGAGCACCTTCACCCTGCCCCCCTCTTTCGTCACCCTTTTGGCCATCGTAAGATCGTAGTGGGAAAAAGCCCCTTTGAGATCGATGGGCACTTCCACTTCACCGGCTGCCCAGATAGGCAAAATCACCAATTCATCCACTCCGTCGAAACAGTCGATAAAGCCTGCCAGATTATCCATCGTTCGGCTATATTTATGGGGCTGCCATATAGCGCGTATCTTGCTGAATCCGCGCATATCGGCATAGGTTTTGAGTGCGTCCATAGTCGCTTTTATCTCGGTCGGGTGGTGACCATAATCATCTATCACTGCAAAATCATCACCGTTTTCAATGATGTCGAAACGCTTTTTTATACCTTTATAATTTTTCAGGTTTTCACGCACCGCCTCGAGAGACTCCCCCTCGTGCAGAGCCGCCAAAATAGCCAAAGAGGCATCCAGAGCGATATGCTCACCCAATCCAAAAACATCGAAACTTCCAAACTCTTTGAGGCAGAAACGCGTATGGGGTTCGCCATCTATCAGCACATATTCCAGATCCGTAATATCGCGGCTTGGGTAGAGTCTGATGGATGGCATATCCAGTGAAGAGATAAACGGGTCTTCGCCATTCAAAACACGTACGCTCGCCTTCGATAGAAATTGCCGATAGGCATCATAGAATCGTTTGGTATCGTATTCGTAATACTCCATATGCTCGGGCTCCACATTCGTAACGATTGCCATGTAGGGATTGGAGTTCAGAAAGCTGGCGTCACTCTCGTCGGCTTCGAAAACGACACGATCGCCAAGAGCGACACGGACATTGGATCGAAAGGTTTTGCAGATCGCCCCAATCAACGCGTTGGTATCAGGCAAAAGCTCAGCCAGCATCGCGGACGTGGTGCTTTTACCATGCGCGCCGCCCACAGCGTATACGCGCTTTTCGTTCAAAATGAAACCGAGTGCCTCTTTTCGCGAATAGAGCGAGATCGCCAGCTCTTTGGCGCGGATATACTCGGGGTTGTTTTTGCGCACAGCCGCCGAGTGGATAACCATATCCGCCCCCTCTACGGCGTCAGCGTGGTGCGGAATCGTAATTTTAGCTCCATACTTCAGCGCCAACTCATCCGTAATCTCACTCTGTTTGATATCGGACCCGCTGATGAGATGTCCATCTCCCGCCATAAATTTGGCAAGCGCCGATATGCCTATACCGCCTATGCCTATAAAATGAATCCTCACTTCTTCAGTGTCTCCAGTTCGTTCAAAGCTCCTTGAAGCACCTCACTTTTTTCCTTCATAAAACCCTCCACGCTCGGCTTGAAATTGGTGAGAAAAAAGCCATACGTTTCACTTTGGTTTGGATTGTCCACATCAACCAGCTCGTCGATGAAATCGTCGAATTTCATTTGCGAAGCGGCGGCGGCAATGTGTGGCATCATCGCCTTGGAGATCGTCTCATCGTTGGCCGTATGGTGCAGGATCAAAAATATCTCTTTGGCACCTTTGAAATCGTTGTCGCTGTAGCGCTCTATACCGTGCTCATAGATTCCCCGCATCGTATATAGATCTCTTTTGTCACCAATATCGAAAAACTCCTGTGCCGAGAGTTTCTCTGCCAGTCGATCGAATACTGTCTGCAAAATTTCGGTATATATGCGATCGAGTCTTTCGCTGGAGAGATCGAGCATCACCGAAGTGTCGAGCACATCGTACATACCGACGATATCTTTCGCTTTTACAGCTTTCTCCTCTTTGTTCGCCAATTCCATCATAAATTCAGGGTTCTTTTTCAAATCTTCAAACTCACCTGTTTGCATCATCGTTCTTCTCCATTGTTAAATTTTTCCAAACACTCTTTTAGGCGTTTCATCGCCTCGAGTATCTTTTCGGGTTCTTCCACCAGGGCGATACGGACAAACCCCTGACCGGCGCCCTCGCGCCCCAGGAAACTTCCCGGCAGCACCTTCACGTTATACTCTCCATAAAGGCGCCTGGTGAACTCCAGTTCGTCTCCCACTTCCATCCAGACATAGAAGGTCGCTTCCGGAATCTTTATGCCCAGCACTTCATGGGCGATTTCGAAATTTTCTCTGTATTTTTCGCGAAAGGCGATAACGTGCTCACTATCATCCCATGCAGCGGCGGCTGCCATTTGAAGAGGCAATGGCGAAGCACACCCGACATAGGTGCGATAGCGCATATATTCGCGCAGCACGGCATCGTCTCCTGCGATGAAGCCGCTACGCAGACCAGGGGCGCTGGAGCGCTTGGAGGCGGAGTTGATCACCAGAACGTTCCTGAATGTGGGGTTGCCCGCCTCGATCGAAGCCTGAAGAAGCGAAGGAGGGGGCGTATGTGTGAATATTTCACTGTAGCATTCATCGTTAATGAGCACAAAGTCGTGCTTCAAAGCCAGCTTCACCCATTCGGCCATCACCGAAAGGGGCATCACCGATGCGGTCGGGTTGTTCGGAAAGTTCAAAATCACCAGATCGCACCCCGAGAGCTTCTCTTCGTCGATTGTCGGCAGAAAATGGGACTCTTTGGAAAGATTCAGGTAGATGCGTTTTGCACCGCTGGCTATCGCCGCTCCTTCATATATCTGATAAAAAGGGTTCGTATATGCCATCACGGGCGCTTCCATATCGGCAAGTAAAAACTGCGGAAAATTGAAAAGCAGCTCTCTTGTGCCGAAGGTGGGAATGATCTGCGAATCGTCCAGTTCGATATGAAACCTTCGCTTCACGAACCTCCGCTGGGCCGCTCGAAGCTCAGGCTCTCCCGTGGTCTTGGG
>Ga0256842_1000520_pt1 | contig 33945 bp, 51 predicted proteins | sample 4559240metaG_FD_185973 | JGI IMG/M metagenome (GOLD analysis project Ga0256842, IMG submission 185973) | Hydrothermal vent microbial communities from Guaymas Basin, Mexico - 4559-240 | ecosystem: Environmental > Aquatic > Marine > Hydrothermal vents | place: Mexico: Guaymas Basin | collected...
CACTACCCTTCGGGTTTCTCTCCATAAGCTCCTCGATGGTTATAGCTTCGCCACCAGCCTCGATTATCTTCTTCTTAGCCGTCTCGCTGAACTTCCATGCAGCTACGGTGACCTTGTGCTCAAGCTTTCCTGCTCCAAGGACGCTTCCAGGAACGATGACGGTGTCGCCGTCCTTGGTGTAGCGGTTTATCTTGCTGACGTTCACTTCAGCCCTCTGTCTCCTGGGCCTCTCAAGGCGCCAGGCTATGTCCTTCCAGATCTTAACTCCCTCTTCGTTCGACTTCTTCCTGAGTGCCCGAATGAGCCTTCTCAGGTTGATATCGGTTGGACCGGTCCTCTTGACCATGAACATACCTCCTCAACGCTCTCGCAGGGAAACCGACAGGGACGGGGTGAGCGTTATGGTGCGGGGGCGGGGATTTGAACCCCGGAACCCCTACGGGAGTGGATCTTGAGTCCACCGCCTTTGACCAGGCTCGGCAACCCCCGCGTCAGTCGGCTAATTTATGGAGTTCGTTTATAAATCTATCGCTCTTCCTCATTAGTATCTTGAGCGCTATGCTCACTATTTCCTCAACGGGGAGCTCTCCGTTCGTTTCCACGGTAAAGACGAACGCCCCGGGTATTATCTCTTCGCGGATCTTGTCGCCCTCGTAGGCCTCGAACTTCTTCGGCAGGTAGAACGCATTGATAGTCGTTATAACTACCTCGTTATCCTTCTCCTCAACCGGAAGTCCATGCCTCTCGGCGAGCTCCTTAAGCTCCTCCCAGTCGGGAACGTCCTTGCTCACGTGGATCTTGGTAAGGTACTTGTAGTAGACGAAGCCCGGCTGCCACTTGGCGTGGTCTTTACCGCGGCCGAGCCTGGCGTAGGCGTTAAGCGTAAGCCTCTGCCCCTCGGCAAGCTTTACTATTGGAATGTTCGGGTTCGCGGGCTTGACGCCCTCGTCATCACTCTTAAGGTCGCCGGAGTAAACCATTCCCGGCCCCTCGGCCTCAAGTGAGAGAGTAACCGTGTAGTCGTCCAGCTCGAGTGAATCGAGAGAGAATCTCTCAACAGGGGTTGTGAGTGGAATCATAGCCAATCTGTGGGCGATTATCTCGTCGAAAAGGGCTGAATCGTTCTCAAAGAACTCGACCTCATCAACGGCAAAGGTGGGAACCTCTGCCAGAATCGTCCTTCTCAGTGCGTTTGCAAAGGGAACATCGACCCCTCTCAAGATGAACTTGATGGCATCCTCACGCCTTTCAAGAATTTCAAACTTTGGCTCCATTTGCATCACCAAAAAAGAAGTTATGGGAGTCAGACGCGCCTTCCGCGCCTTCCGCCTTTGGGCCTGGTTCCGTCGTGAGGTATTGGAGTAACGTCCTCAACGCGTCCTATCTTGAGGCCAGCCCTTGCGAGGGCTCTAATGGCGGCCTGGGCACCTGGGCCGGGGCTCTTGCTTTTGCTTCCTCCGGGGGCGCGGACCTTAATGTGAACACCGACAAAGCCCTTCTCCATAGCCTCCTCGGCAGCCCTCCTCGCGGCTATCATTGCTGCATAGGGCGAGGGCTCGTCCCTGTCGGCCTTAACGACCATACCACCACTCCAGCGGGAGACGGTTTCCGCGCCGGTTATGTCGGTGATGTGGATGATGGTGTTGTTGTATGAGGAGTAAATGTGGGCGATTCCCCACTTCTCCTTCTTTTTGAGGCTAACCTGCTGAACTTCCTCGCTCATGCCTCACCACCCTGCTTGGCCTGTTCAATAACCATCCTCTCCGGGTGAGACTCCTTAGCGAAGGGTGAGTTCTTAGCGTAAGTTATGGCGTCTTCCTCCTCGCGGAGGACGAGATACCCCGGGGAGCGGATTACCTGACCGTTAACCTCGATGTGACCATGGACTATGAGCTGCCTGGCCTGCCTGATGGTTCTGGCAAGGCCCTTCCTGTAAACAATGGTCTGCAACCTCCTCTCAAGGACGTCCTCAACGGTGAGAGAGAGAACGTCATCGAGAGCCGCATCGGCCGGAAGAAGGCCAAGCCTGTAGAGCCTCTGGAGGAGCTGCTGTCTCTCAATCTCGGCCTGCTTGCCGCGGGCCGCGAGAAGCCTTCTCGCCCTACGCCTGAACTCCTTGAGCTGGGTCTCGTGGCGCCAGAGCTCCTTCTTGTTCTTGAGGGCGTACTTTCTCTTTAGGACTCTCTCGCGGTCAAGTCTCTCCTTAATCCAGGGGTGAGAGGGAGTCTCATACTTCTTCCTCTGCCTCTTCGGATCTCCCATTTACACCACCTCACTTCTTCTTTCTGCTAACGCCAACGGTCTGGCCATGTCTGAAGTTCGACCTAGTCCTCTGGCCGCGAACCGGCAGTCCGAGCTCGTGCCTTATGCCGCGATAAGCGCGTATTCTCCTGAGCCTGTTGATGTCCTCACGCCAAGCCATGGCAAGCTTGGCAGTGATGAGGTGCATGTCCTTGCCGGTCTCGTAGTCCTTTGGCCTGTTAACTGCCCAGGGAGGAATTCCGTGGGCAACGGGATCGGCGATAATTTTCTCTATCAGTTTGATCTGCTCGTCGGTGAGGTAACCTGCCCTCATGAAGGGGTCTATGCCAGCCACCCTGAGCACCATCGTTGCGAAGTTTATCCCTATTCCTTTAATTCCTGTCAGTGCCCATCTCAACTGCTTGTGTCCATCCAAATCAACGCCCGCAACGCGGACTATGTGCCTGAAGTCCTCGGTCATTATCAACACACCTCCACATCCCTTTGGGTACGAGATTACAGGAATTTTGGCGCCGGGACGGGGATTTGAACCCCGGCGGGCAAACGCCCACGGGCTCTCAAGGCCCGCGCCTTCCCAGGCTAGGCAATCCCGGCGTACACGCGGTAACCGCTCCCCTTCGCGAGCTCTCTCACTTCGGTGAAGGTCTCCTCCATGAGGGCCTTAATATACTTTGCCCCCTGCTTCGTCTTGATCACCAGTTGCAGGAGGCCACCATCGTTGAGATGCCGGGGAGCGTTTATAACTATTTCCCTCAGCACATCCTTTCCCGCGTGCACGGGGGGATTTGTGATGATTGCATCAAATTTCTCGCCTTTAACGGGCTCGTAGAGACTGCCCCATCTAACCTCGGCGTTTCTAACGCCGTTGATTTTTAAGTTTTTCCTCGCTATGCTGACTGCACGTTTGTTAACGTCGGTCATGATGACGTAGTCAACGAAGCGCGATGCAACTATCCCGATTGCCCCGTAGCCACAGCCCAGGTCAAGGACGCGCCAGTTCCTATCGAGCACCATGTTCTCTATGAGCAACTCCGTCCCCCTGTCGAGCTTCCCGAAGGAGAAGACTCCGCTGGCCGTTATGAACTTGAAGCAGTAACCCCTAATGCAGACCTCTATCGTCTTCGTCTTCAGCGGAACGTTTGGTTCTTCGGAGTAGTAGTGGCTCATATGCGATGCTTCGTTGAGGGGTTTATCAACCTTTGCTTGCGCAAAGCTTGACCAAATGGTTTAACTGTCCAAAAGGGCAAAAAGGAAAGTTGTATGCGTTATCAAAAAGTCGATGGATTCAGGTTTACTCTCATGATAGCGTGTGGAGGAAAGTTTTTAGTTTTAAACAGCGCCCGAAGGGCGCTAACGGGAGGAAAACACGTTCAAAACTGGTGAGTTTGGAAGTAAACCCTCATGAGAACAAGCCATTCAAGAGGCATGCCAACTTTGATGAAACTTCGCGCACAGCCTTTAAGAAAGGCTGGCGAAAAGAGCACCCTTCTCATCCAAAGGAGCAAAGATTAGTAGTGTGCTGACTGAGTATAATCTTAAGCAGGGGTTTAACATCAATAGGAGCTTTAAAACAGTTCCAACTCACTCTTGGCGTCCTTCGAACGCCGTTTAAAAAGCGGAACACTAACCAAAAAGCAAAGTTGAGAACAAAACCCACTGAGAAACTTAGCGCAAAGTTAAAAAAGCACTAAATCTTCCGCCGGCGCTTGCGTCAGCAAGGGCCGCTACCAGAGCTTCGGATACCAGTCCCTCGGCATAAAGACTTTGTCAACGTCAACCGCTATGCCCTTGCTCCGCTGAAGCATCTCACCGCTCGTCATCATGGCCTTTCCAAGTGCCACCAGCTCGTCCTTGAGGGTCATTATCGCAACGAGGTCGCCCTTCTTGATGCCCTTGTGGAGCTTGACTATTCCGGGGACGGCCAAGTCCGCGCCATGCGTTACCGCCGCAACGGCAGAGTCCCTTATCCACACCTTGGGCAAATGTTCAACCGCTTTCTCCATCGGCTGTATCGCTTTCCTGAAGTACTCCTCTATGCCGTCCTCCTTCCAGAAGTGGTAGTAGTCCACCAGATCGTGAAGGGTCACCAGCGTTTCGTCTTCCTTGAAGGGGCCGCTTCTGGTACGGCGTAGCTCGGCCATGTGGGCACCAACGCCCAAAGCTAAGCCGATGTGGTGGATGAGCGAACGGATGTAGGTTCCGGCCTCGACGCCAACGCGGAAGAGCACGTCCCTTCCCTCTATTTCAAGAACCTCTATGTAGTAGACCTTCCTCGTCCTCAAGCGCCTCTTCACAGCACTCCTCAAGGGCGGCCTCTGGATTATCTCTCCCTCGAACTCCTTCATGACGGCGAGGATTTTGTCCTCCGGAACGTCCCCGTGAAGGTGCATCAGGGCAACATACTCCTTTCCCGCTGGCAAAAGTGCCTGAACAACTCTCGTTGCCCTCTCAAGCGCCACCGGGAGGACACCACTGACCTTCGGGTCGAGGGTTCCGCCGTGGCCGGCCTTGCTGAGGTTGAAGAGCTTTTTGATCCACGCAACGACCTCATGGCTCGTCGGGCCCGGTGGCTTGTCGAGGTTGATTACCCCGAACTGTATGTGCATCTCCATCGGCCTCTTCTCGGGCGGGAAGCCCCACTTCGGGTTGGTCTCGGCCTTCTCGTCCTTAATCAGTACCTCTCGCTTTATGTCAGCCGGAAGGATTCTCCTCACTTCGTCCCTTGCCATGAGCACCACCTACGGGTCCTCCAACGCTTTGATGGAATCTTCTTTGCTTATTTGAGCGAGTCTTAGGACTTCCATTAACGTCCCAGCTTTTAACTCTTTGTGAAGCTCAGCTCGGGGAATTCCTCAAGGTACAGCTCAACGGCCTCTTTAAGCTTCTCGATGGCCTCCTCTATCGTCTCTCCCTGTGTTGTGACTCCCGTGAAAACTTCCCGAATAACGTAAACGCCCTCTTCCTCCCAGATGACGGCGTGAAGTTGCACTTCATTCACCCCCTAAGACTTAATAAATCCCCCTAAATATCGAGGAGAAGAACACAGCAGGAAAAGAAAGGGTAGTTAGAAGAGAGTGAGGGAAAGCCCTCACTCAAGGCTTATGCCGGCCTCTTCGAGGGCCTTCTTTATCTCCTCGTCGGAGGCGCCGCGAGCAATGTTGATCTTCTCCGGGAGGGGCTCGAGGTGCTTAACGTTCATCCTCCTGCGCTTGACCTTGTTGAGGCCAGCACCGGTAACGAGGACGAAGTTCTTGTCGATTATGTCGGCAACGACGACCTTCTGTCCGGCCCTCCTTCCGGCTATAACGACGGCAATCCTTCCGACATCAATAGCTGGCATTCATCCCACCTCCTTCTTTTTATTCCCCGCGTCGCCGTCGGGGTAAAGGTGGTCGATGGCGGCCTTCACAATCGCGAAGACCCCATCGGGACCCCATTTAGCGGTGTTTATAATCAAGTCGTAAATGGACTTGTCCTCGATGTCGATGCCGTAGAGGTTTAAATACCTTTTCCTGTTCTGCTTCTCTCTCTCGGCGATCTGGACGTAGGCCTCCTCAACGGAGATACCTTCCCTCCGCGCAACCCTCTTGGCACGCTCCATAATCGGAGCATCGAGCCATATCTTAAGGTCAGCGTTTTTGACCATCCAACCCGCGAGGCGGCCCTCGATGACGACGTTACACTCCTTGGCTGCCTCGATCTGCCTTCTGTCAACCTCCCTGTCTATCTCCGGGTGGAGCTCAACGTACTTCTGGAACTCCTGGAGAGTCATCCCCATTTCCTTGGCCATCTGCCGGAATATCAGGCCAGCGTAGACATGCTTAAAGCCGTAGTGCCTGACCAGGTTCCTGCAGAGCGTTGTAGTTCCAGAGCCTGCAAGACCGCTGACGGTTATTACGAGGCAGCCCTTTGGCATAGGCGCACCTCAGCCGAGGGAAGCCCTAATCTGAGCCTTCATGACCTTCCTCATGCAGCTTGGACAGAGGTTCGGATAGGGCCTCTCTGGCCTCTTCTTGGTTTTAGGAAGCTTCCTGAGCTCGCTCGGCCTTCCGCGCGGAACTCCGTTGAGGGGCCTTCCACAGAGGGCGCAGTGGGCAACCTTAGGTTTCTTCTTCTCAAAATGTATAACTGTCCTTCCGCCCGGAGTCCTGACGTACTTCCTCCTCCATGACCTTGAGCGATACATCGGCTTCATATTTCTCACCTCGGAACCCTTTTTAGCGGAGCGTTTTTAAATTTATCCCATGTCAAGGAACTTCCTGAGCACCATACCGATTATGTAGCTCGAAAGAAGGTACCATCCAAGGTAGCCGAGCTCATCCGGTCCGAGTGCCGAGTGCTGCCACTTGTGTAACCAGTCAAACAGGAAGAAATTGAACGGTGCCTTGACTATCGCAACCTCAACGTACCATCTCCTCAGCCAGCCGAAGAAAATCCAGAATATCGGTAGAGTAAGCAACATGGGTATCATCTGCTGTTGCATCATTTCGCTCTGCATTTTCATTAGCTCCATCTGCTTCTGCTGGACTTTCCGGAGCTTCTTCTCGTCCCCGCTCTCCTGAGCCTCTTTCAGTTCCATTTGAAGCTCTTTGGCCATTTTCTGCATCTTCCTCGTCTTCTCAATGTCCGTGAAAAAGTAATAAATCAAGGTGTAGGAGCCACCTATAACGAGCCCAGCTATCGTTATCGCCAGCAAGGGGTGCTGAGCGATGTAACCGCCAAAGAGGTTATCAAGGAACTGGTATATACCTTCAATCATATTCCCCCACCGCCAGATTGAGCACTTGAACGAGTTCGTTCACAGCTTCTTCAAGGCCTTTGTCCTCGTGGTTCTCGATTACCTTTATAAGGGCATCGGAGTGCATGGCATAGGCTATAGCTGCAGCCCTATTGAGGTCCTGATGCCTCTGGATCTGCTCTTCGGTCTCAACGTCTCTGTCCCTCTTGAGGTCGCGCAGACGCCTTCCGAGGATCTCGCTTGGAGTCGCCTCAATTATGACTATGAAGTTTGGCCGAAGTATCTCTATAACTTCTTTTGGAAAGCCAAGAAGGTATCCCATTGGAGTCTTAATGGTAGCGTGAGTGTCGAGAAGAATGGGCTCTTTTTGGGCCATTTCAGCTACTCTCTGAGCGGCGCTCAACTGAAGCTGCTTCTGTATGGCTGGGTCAAGTTTCCTCATCTCGTCTCTGTGTTTCACAAGACCCTGCTTAACTGCCTCCTCAAACATCAGGTCTCCAAAGTTAACGAGCCGAAACTTGATCGCAGTTCTTTTTAGTGCTAGTCGAGTTATTGTGCTCTTACCCACGCCAGGGATACCCGTTATCATGACCACAAACGGCATCAGCATCACCCGTCTAAACAGTCCCTGTAAAAATTAGGAAGCCACTTTAAAAGATTTGGGAGGAAAAAACTCTAGCTACCGAAGAACCTTCTCAAAGCTGGGAACATTTCAGTTGCCTGCTCCCTAGCTACCTCCTCGTAGAATCTGTAGAGTATACCAACCGTCAGCAATATTCCCGTTCCAGTACCGAGGGCACCGAGGAAACTTGCCAGTACTGCAACTATCGCCAGGGTGAAGGAGCCCCAGAATGTAACGTACGGTATGTAGCGCTGAAGGACCCTCTCAAGGATTCTCGGGTCGCGCCTGAATCCAGGGATCTGAAGTCCTGCACGCTGGAGCTGTCTCGCGATACTCTTTGCATCAAGGCCCGTGAGCTCCACCCAGAGGAAACCGAACACTACTGACCAAAATATCGTCTGAATTGCATAGATGAGCGCCTGACCCGGATGGTGTACCAACTGGAACACATCGTACGGCGGAACAGTGTACTTGGCGAGGCCCGAAACAGGGTAGCCGTTCTCGTTGAATGTGCCGAGGAATGTGTAGCCCCTCGAGGAGAGCAACCTGGCCCAGAGCTGGATGTTGGAGTATAGAGCCATGGTAAGGATTATCGGGATGTTGCTGACGTACATGAACTTTATCGGGTACCTTCCACGGACGGTAACACGGCCGTAGCTGAGTGGTATCTCGACGCGCATGCTCTCAAGGTAGACAACGATCAGGAAGACGACTATAGTAGCCAGTAGCTTAATCATGTCAGGGAGTCCAGGCCTGTAAATGGCACCGCTTATGTCACCGTTGATGATGTGCTTGATGAAAGCTGGAATAGCACCGCTTAGCTCATCCGGATTCTGGGGGAGGGGCATTGGGTTAAGTGACTTCACCATAACCTGCTGGGACACACCCGCAGCGATGAAAAGGCTTATACCACTCCCTATACCCCACTTGCTGACGAGCTCATCCAATATGATAAGGATCGTTGAACCGAGACCAAGCTGGATGATTAGCAGGATGGCTATTGCAACGGTTATGTCGGTACCAACCTTTCCGAAGGCACCGGCTAGGACGTAGATCGCTGCCTCGAAGAAGCTCATGAAGACTGAGAACAACCTCTGCAGGGCCTGGTAGAACCTCCTGTCCTCGGGATCGGAGAGATCGAGCTTAACTATCTCAGAACCAACAAGAAGCTGGAGGATGATTCCAGCGGTAACGATTGGACCAATACCCAAGGTAAGGAGAGTGCCGTTCCTACCAGCGAGCACGAAACGGAGCGTGGAAAAGTAATCCTGAATCTGTGATGGAAGGCCATACAACGGGATTTCAGCAAGGACGTAATATAACAATAGGACAATGCCCGTCCACATGAACTTCTCCTTGAGGGGAACCCTCCTCTTGGGGCGCTCTACCTCTGGAAACCACCGTTCGATAGCATAGACTACTTCGCGGACGCCCATTTTTCAACACCTTTTTTAGCTTTAACTGTAGAGTGGGGATTAAGGAGAAAGAGAGTCAGGCGAGAACTACCTCGCCGCCCGCTTCCTTAATCTTCTCCTCGGCCTTTGGAGTAACATAGCGAGCCTTGACGACGATGGCACGGGTTAGCTTTCCGGTACCAAGAACCTTGTCAATGCCGAGCTGTGTTGCATCGAAGACGAGCTTTCCTTCCTCCTCGTAGATAACGCCCATGTCCTTGAAGAGCTCGAAGTTCTCGTCGATGTCGCTCAGGTTGATGACGTTGGGGACGTACTGGACGGCCTTGGGCCTGTGGAAGCCGCGCTTGCCGAGGTGGTCGGGGGCGTACTTGATCGTCCAAGTGAACTTCTGATCCTTCCTCTTACCGGTGCCAGCCATACCCCTACCGCCCTTGCTTCCTCCACCGCGGTGCTTCTTCTTGCATCCCCATCCGTGAGTGTGACTCCCGCGGAGCTTCCTAACCTTCTTCCTCCTCCTAATCATCTCTCGCCACCTCAGAGCATTCTCTCAATGAGCTCGTTAATCTTCTCGCCCCTGTAACCTAAAGCTCCACCTTCCTTGAAGGAGCGCTTCTTGCTTCCCTTCAGCCCTCCCCTCGGCGGGTGGAGCCTGAAGACCGGCTTGATGTTCGGCAGATCCCTGAGCTTCATCTCGCCGTTGATGACCTTCTCTGCGAACTCCTCTATGGTCATTCCAAGCTTCTCCTTGACGTATTCATCCGTGATAGGCTTGTTGCCGACGAGCCTACCCCTCTTCCTGAGGAGCTTGACGAGGGTGTCTTTGTTTATCTCGCCCCATGTTATGTAGTCCTTGACCTTCTGTATCATCCCGCGGTAGCTCGGGGTGTCGTCAACTATGACGAGGTGGTTGATCCTGTGAAGGCGGAGCATAGCGAGGGTGTCTCTCACTTCACCCCTCGCCCTAATCCCGCTCCTAAGCCTTATGAGTGCGAGCTTTGCCATCTCCTCTCACCTCACAGCTCGAAGCTCTGCGGCATCGCCCTGCCAACGACGATACCGTACTTCTCCTCCATACCGGGCTGTATGGCAACGCGGTTGGTGTTGTAGAGCGCGTTGAAGACTGCCTTGGCGAAGTTGACGGTGGTTCTCGTCTCACCAAGGGTCTGGGACCAGACGTCCTGGACACCCGCTAAGCTCAGTATCTTCTTGCCAACGTCACCGATGACCAGTCCGAGACCGCGCGGTCCGGGCATGAGCTTGACGCGGACGCTACCTTCCTTACCTTCGACGGCGAACGGGATTGAGTGCGGCCTCCTGCACCTGCACTCCCAGGAACCACAGCCGCGCTTGATCTCGATGATGTTCATCTTGGCGTAGTTGATGGCCTTCCTGATGGCTATGCCAACTTCCCTTCCGTGGCCGATTCCAAGGCCGACGTAGCCGTCCCTGTTGCCAACGGCGGCCAAAACCCTGAAGCGAATCCTCCTGCCGCTGTCGGTCATCCTGACGGTCAAGGCTATGTCGAGCACTTCCTGATTCTCCCTGAGGTTAACCTCCGGAAGGAGGACGTCAACTATTTCGGGCTCCTTTATCTGGTAACCCCTCCTGAATATCTCGTGAATGTCAGTTATCTGACCCTCCTTGACGAGCCTACCGAGCTTTGTCCTCGGCTCCCACTCCTCAAGAACCCTCTGGGCGATCTCTCTCGGGTCGGTCATTCTCTCGCCCCCTCAAACTTCTCGATTATCTTGGCCTTAACCTCTTCAAAGTGTTCCGGCAGTTTTTCAGGCTCAAGGCCCCTGACGAGGTAGCCACCAAACTGCCTCCTATAGAGGGTCTCGTCCTCCTCCTTGAGGGCCTTGGCGTAGTTCGCCACGTGCTCGCCCCTTATCCTGTAATCCTCAGGGAATATCTCCTCGCTGTGCGGGACGTTTAGACCGGCATCAACTGCACCCTTGAGGACTGCGAAAACGCTCGAACCCTTGGTGGGCGGGTGGAGGCCTATGTCAAGGATTGCCTCCTCGATTCCAGCCTGCTTGGCCTTGTAACCGATGAGCAGGCCGAGGAGGTAAGCACTCGGCGTGTTACCACAGTGTCCCTTCCAGCCGAAGTCCCTGATGAGCTCCCTGGTGTGGGCCGAAACTATCGTCCTGTCGCCCTTCGGGTCGTAGACTATAATCTGCGCTATGTGGTGGTTGAGGCTCTTCCTCACGACAAGCCTCGGCTTCCTGCTCTTGAGGAGCTTAAGCCTCTTGTGGTAGTTGGTCTTACCCTCTCTCCTCCTCCTGAAGGGAACCCTATACCTCGGTCCTCTCGCCATTCCTCTCACCTCACTCATTTAAGATGCCGTGCTCCTGCATGAACAGGTAGAGCTGTCTCTTGTTCTTGAACTGGCCACCCTTGGCCCTGATGTAGAGCCTCCTGTAGGTGTGGGGGTCAAGCTTACCCTCGGCCTTGAGCTTCCTAAGTTCTTTCCTGAGGGCCCTTATGGTCATCATCCAGCGCTCCTTCTTGCCCATCCTGGCAGTCTTCTTGCCCTTCCTGCTTCCGGGGCCCCTGTGGCGGCCCTTCTTCCTAGCCTCGTGGAAGGCTCTCGCCCTAGCCCTGCTCTGGCCCTTGATTGGCTTCTTCTTGATGACTCCATCGTGAATGAGCCTCCTCACGTCCTCCCTAGTGATAGCGGCGGCAACATCCTCAATCTTCTCTGGGTCAATCCAGACCCTGTTCTCACCGCACTTCAAAATCTCAGCGGCGATCCTTCTCTGCATCTTAAGCATGATTATCACCTCGCGTTGAGAACCTTAATACCGAGCTCCTTGGCCCTCGCGATTATAAGCTCCCTCTTCCTCGCGCCGACAGTCCTCGCTATTCTCGCCGCCTGCCTGGTCGGGTCTATGCTTTCAAGCTCCTTGACGTTGTGGACAAGGACCTCCTCGTAGCCGCTCGGGTGGAGCCCCCTAACGAGCCTCGGTGAGCTCCAGCCTATGCTGGGTGAGCGGGGCTTGCCCTTCTTCTTGAGCCTCATCTTGCTGTCTATTCCCTTCGGCCTGCGCCACTTAGGATCGTTCTTGAACTTCTTATAGCGCCACCACTCCTGACGGAGGAACCTGGGCTTCTTCCTCTTGAGTCTGGCCCTCACCCTAAGGAGTCTCGCCTTCTCGTTCATTTCTCACACCTCAGAACTTTATCGGCTTGCCGGCCTTCTCAACTATGTATATACCATCCTGGAAGACGCGCCTGTCCCACTTCGTTATCCTCGTGGCCTGCTCGATGTTGGCCGCGGTCTGACCAGCTTTTTCCTTGTCTATGCCCTCGACTATGATTTCCTGCCCCATAACCTTCACGGTAACTCCTGGCAGTATCTTAGCCCTCCTCGGAGCCTTCTCACCGAGGAAGTTCTCTATTATGACTTCATCGCCCTGAACCTTGACGCTTATTGGGAAGTGGCTGTAAACAACTTTGAGCTTGTAGGTGAAGCCCTCGGTTACTCCTTTGATCATGTTGTTGATGTGAGCCTTGAAAGTCCTCACAATGGCAATGTCCTTCTTCCTTGGGAACTCCTTGTAGATGACGACCTTACCGTCATCGGTAAAGATCTGAACGCCCGGATACTTGAACTCCCTCTGGAGCTCGCCCTTTGGCCCCTTGACCTTGACAACGTTGTTCTCAACGGTGACCTCGACTCCCTCTGGAATCTCAACTTCCTCACGAACCCACGCGTCTATCGGCATCGTTCTCACCTCAGTAGACGTAGGCTATCAGCCTTCCACCGATGCCCTTCTCACGGGCCTCCTTGTGGGTCATGACGCCCTGGGAGGTCGAGACGATCAGGATTCCGAACTCGAAGGCCGGAAGGAACCTCTTCTCCCACTTCTCGTAGTCCTTTGCCTTGACCGGGAACCTCGGCTTTATTGCCCCAGCTTTGTTGATCTTTCCTATGAGCTGAACGCGGTAGATGCCGGCCCTCCCGTCGTCTATGAACTCGAACTCGCCGATGTAACCGTTCTCCTGCATAACCCTCAGCACTTCGCCGATGAGCTTTGAGGCAGGCTTTATGTATACCTCTTTCTTTCCAACCCTCTCGCTGTTGGTTATGTGGGAAAGAGCGTTCGCAAGTGGGTCAAGCAGAGTCATCTCTTCTCACCTCACTCATACTTCCTGAAGCCGAGCTTTGGAGCGACCTCGCGGAAGCAGTGCCTGCAGAGCATAAGGCCGTGTATCCTGATTATCGGACCGTACTGGCCACATCTCATGCACCTTCTCGCGCCCTTACCAAACTTCCTCGGCTTCCTCTTGTTGTAATCAGCCTTCGCCATCTCACAATCCCTCCACTTTGACCTTTAACTCCTCAATAGCGAAGACTATACCCTCCTCCTTCGTCAGCTTGTGCCTAGTTGGGATCTTCCTCCTCTGCCTCTTCCTCCTAGCGATTCTAAAGCCTGGCCTCTCAAGGGTGACGCAGACGTCCATACCGAAGATACCTATCTCAGGGTCGTACTCGACGCCAGGGATGTTTATGTGTTCCTGGATTCCAAAGCAGAAATTCCCGTGCTCGTCGAAGTTACTGACGCTGAGCTTCCTGTCAACGGCCTCTAAAAGTCTGTCGAGCATCTCGTAGGCCTTCTTTCCGCGGAGGGTGACCTTAACCGCTATGGGCTCACCACGCCTGATTCCAAAGTCCCTGTTGGTCTGCTTTGCGCGCCTCCTTATCGGCTTCTGACCGACGAGTTGCTCAAGCATCTTCTCGGCCTTGGTCAAGCGCTCACCGCTCTCGCCGACGCCGATGTTTATGGTAACCTTGGCTATCCTCGGCTTCCTCATCGGGTGAGCTTCCCAGTCTGCAAGGATAGCCTCCCTGTTTATCTGCATTTCATCTCACCTCACGGAAGGGAAATCTCCGGCTTCTCTTTTCCGACGACGAAGGCGTACTCCTTCAGGGTGTCAAAGAGCTCGCCGTTCTCGTCCTCAATGGTAACAACGTCGGGCCAGCCCATCGGGAAGTGCCTGACCTCGACTATCTTACCCTTTCTCGCAACGTTCTTACCCTGGGTAACGAAGACGTAAGCACCGACCTCGAAGGGGAGCACCTTGACTATCTGTCTCTCGGGGACCTGCATTATGACGGTGTAGGAGGTCTTGTAGGCGTCCTTCTCGGCGAGGCTGACGAGGTGGTTGCTTCCGTCGTGGAGGTTGAGCTGAACCTTCGCACCCTTGACCATCCTCTTGTTGTTAACCCTGAAGGGCTTGATCTTGGCCTCTTCCTCGCTTATCGGGTGGAGGATGAGCTTGCCAATCCTGTTGGGCAGAACCCTGTAGTGCTCGCCGGTTTCGGGGATGGAAACAACGTCCATGATTCCAACCGGGAACTTGTAGTCCTTCCTAACGCGGCCGTCAACGAGGATCTTGCCCTCGTTGAGTATCTTTCTAGCTTCCCTAGCGGTTTTAGCATAACCAAGGTAGTCCCTGACTATGTAAAGGAGCGGTATCGAAGTCTTCATGCTGTGCGGTCCTGGACTCGGACGAACAGCCCACTTGTACTCCTTCCTGTGTATATACCAGGAAGTTGGAGCGGCAAGCCTCTTAAGGTGCCTCTTCGGACCCTTTCTCGCCATCAACCAGCCCTCCTCTCGATTATTCTCTTCCTCTCTTCGTCATCAAGGTTGAGCTCAATTATCATAACGTTCGACGGGTGAATCGGATAGAACACTTCGGTCCCGTCGGTTCTAGTCATTGTGACCCCTTCAACGTGTATCCTGTACCTCTTGAGGTCAACTTCAACGACCTTACCCTCTGTACCCTTGAAGTCCCCGCGCATGACCTTGACCTTGTCCCCTTCCCTAATCGGGAGGTTCCTGACGCCGTACTTCTCTCTCAGCTCCTTGCTCAGGGGTGCGCTCATAATCTTGCCCCTGAGGTGAAGGGGAGCGTTGTAGAGGAACTTCCTCTGCTTCCTCGGCTGCTTCACATCAAGCTTCATTACTCTCACCTCACAACACAATGCTCGCTATGCTACCGAGCCTAACCCAGCGCTCGGCGGCCTCCCTGGCTATGGCCCCCCTGATCTCGGTTCCCCTGGGAACACCTTCTGGGGTGACTATAGCGGCCGCGTTGTCCTCGAACTTGACGCGCATGCCGTCGAGCCTTCTGTACTCCTTCCTCTGTCTAACTATGACAGCCCTGACCACCTGGTGCCTCATGTCCGGCCTTCCCTTCTTGACTGTGGCAACAACCATGTCACCGACTCCAGCTGAAGCGAGCCTCCTCCTGGTTCCCTTGTAGCCAACGACACCGATTATTTGGATGACCTTGGCACCGCTGTTGTCCGCGACCTTTAGATAAGCACCGACAGGAAGCGCACGGGTGGGCCTGACAGGGCTTATACCCCTGGTCGCACCGGCACCCTTCTTGGCCATTGCCTCACACCTCCTCCGTCTTCTTGGCCCTTTCGAGGACGGCAACGACAACGAAGCTCTTCGTCTTGCTTATCGGCCTGGTCTCGGCTATGAGAACCCTGTCACCGACCCTTGCGTTGATGCACTCCGGGTTGTGGGCGTGGATCTTGCTCCTTCTGAGCTCGTAACGCTCGTATTTCTTCAGGTACCTGTAGTGCTTCCTCTCAACGACTACTGTTTTCTTGCCCTTGTCACTGACGACTATACCTTCAAAGTATCTCCCGTGTATCTTGAGGTTTCCGTGCCAGGGGCACTTGGGATCGTTACACACCTCAGCGGGAGGCTGAACCCTCAATCCAATCTCTCTCATTTCCGCCACCTCTTCTTCAATCTCATCTCAGGTCTTCCCACTAAGCTCTTTCCATCAACCCTAATCTTTTCGCCGGCGGCCGTTTCAAACTCGATCTCGACCACGTCCTTAGGAACGGTCCAGACCCTATCCCCAACTATTGTGAGAGTGTTACGGGTTTCATCAAGGACGTAGCCCTCGATGCCGACCAGCTCTGGATGAGATGCCCTTATAATTCTTGCCTTCAACCCTATGAGCTCGTGCCAGATTATGTTCCTCCGCGTCACTCGACCTCTATGAGCTCCTCTGAGAATCCAAGTTCTGCCAGCAACTGCTTGATACGGTCTCTGTGGTCTCCTTGAAGTTCGATCCTTCCTTTTTTCACGGTTCCGCCGCATGCCAGCTTCGCCTTCAGCTTCTTTGCTATGCTTTCAAGGTCGAACTCCTTCTCGTCTATGCCCTCGATTATGGTTTTGAGCTTTCCATAGCGGGCCCTCTCAACGTAAACCTTTATCCTCTGTTGCTCCTTCAGGACCTCCTTAAAGAGCATCTCATCCAGAGGGTTCACAATCCTCGGCACCTAACCTCACCTTTTCTCCCTAAGCTTCTCCTTCTTTATGGTAAGCAGGCGCGCTATGTCGCGCCTTAGGTTCCTTATTACCATGGGGTTCTCGGTAGAGGTCCCCATGGTGAGCATACCCCTCTCCTTGGCAAGCTCAAGGCGGAGCTGTTTTATCTTCTCGTCAATCTCCTCAATGCTCATCTCTCTAATCTCACTGGGCTTCATTTGCACTCACCTCTTCCTCAACGATGTCCTTAATTTCGATCTCATCTGGAAGCCTTGCATCGGGCGGCATGATGGAAACCTTAACACCGATGACACCGAGCTTGAGCAAAGCTTGAGCGTAGCCCTTGCTGACGAGGGTCTCGGCGGGATTTCCAACCTTTGCAAGGTAGCCCTGGTAGAAGCGAACGCTCTTGGCTCTCTCACCGGTGAGTTTTCCACTGAGCCTTATCTCAACACCGCGAGCACCGTTCATCATAATTGCCCTGATCGCTGAGTAAGCGGCCCTCCTGAAGTGAATTCCCCTCTCAAGGGCCTGGGCCAAGCGAACCGCCTGAACCTTGGCGTTGAGGTAGGGGTTCTTGATCTCCTCGACCTCGATCTGCGGGTTCTCAAGGCCAAACTGCATCTCAAGAATCCTAGTGAGCTCCCTTATTTTTCTGCCGCCCCTTCCAATGACGTAGCCGGGCCTTGCCGCAAAGATTATAACCTTGGTTCCAAGGGGAGTCTTCTTTATGTCAAGGCCACCGTAGCCGGCCCTTCTGAGCTCTTTTTCAAGGTACTCGTCGATGAGCATCTCCCTAACGCCTTCTTTGATGAAGTACCTCTCAATGGCCAAGGGTCTCACCTCCTAATCTCCTCGACGACTATCTCTATGTGGGTGGTCTGCTCGTTGAACGGCGTAGCCCTTCCAAAAGCCCTCGGAATGTATCCCCTGAGGACAGGGCCCCTGTGGGCAGCAGCGTGGATTATCTTGAGCCTATCAACGTCTAGGCCCTTCTGCTCGGCGTTGTTCTTGGCATTGAGGAGCACCTTCTTGACGGCCTTGGCGACCTTGACCGGATAGCGACCGGGGCCGAAGCCTTTGCCAGGCTTGTGACCCTGGCTGTCGTTGAAGCGCTTCATTGGAACCGGCCTCTTCTTGGCTATGACCTCGTCGAGGTAGCGAAGAGCGTCGTTGAGCATCATGCCCCTTATCTCCCTGAGGAGCTCGACGCTGTGCTTGGGGGAGATCCTAAGGTCTCTCCCACTCGCTCTGGCCATCCTCTCGGGGTCAAAATTTTGGAATGAGTAGGAAAACCTGCCCCTGCTCATCTAAACCACCTCACTTGACTGCCACGAACATCGATGATCTCGTAGCACCGACACCGGGTGCTCCGTGCTGGACGATCTTCCTAGTCATAGCGAACTCGCCGAGGTAGTGGCCTATCATCTCCTCCTTTATTTCAACGGGAACGAACTCCTTACCGTTATGGACATAGATAGTCATGCCGACCATTTCAGGAAGGATGACCATGTCCCTGCTGTGCGTTCTTATCGGCTTGTTGTACTTGCCCTTCTTGGCAAGCCTTATCTTCCTCAGGAGCTTCTTCTGCTCCGGGCTGAGACCACGCTTGAGACTCCTCCTCTGCCTAGCGGGGAGAAGCTTGGCGAACTCCTCAAGGGACATGTTGAGCAGCTCATCGAGTGTATAACCCCTATATCTAAACTCCTTTCTCGCCATCTTCACTTCCTCCTACCAGTTCTTCTCGCGGCTATGTGACCGACCTTCCTTCCGGGCGGGGCTCTGCGAGAAACGGTTGAAGGCCTACCGATGTGGTGCTCCTTACCACCGTGCGGGTGGTTGACCGCGTTCATCTTGACACCTCTCGGCTTCGGCCAGAACCTGTTACGAGCTTTGGCGATGTAATAAGCTTTACCGGCCTTAACTATCGGCTTCTCGAGCCTTCCACCGCCGGCAACTACACCTATGGTTGCCCTGCACTCGGGCTTGAACTCCTTGAGCTCACCGCTCGGAAGCTGAACGATGACCTTGTCCCTCTCCCTGCTGACGACGAGAGCGTATGTTCCTCCGGCGCGGACGTATTTGCCACCGTCGCCCGGAACGCCCTCGATGTTGTAGACGTAGGTTCCCTCCGGTATCTTGGCAAGCGGGAGGGTGTTGCCTATCGCTACCGGAGCCTCAGGTCCGATGTATATCTCCTGGCCAACGAGAATCCCTTCCGGAGCAAGGATGAGCTTCTTGGTTCCGTCCTCGAACCTAACGCGAGCGACCGGGGCAGTCCTTCCAGGGTCGTGAAGGATCTCCTCGACGACTCCCCTCAAAGTTTTCTCCTTCACGACGTTGAGAGGAACGTACTTAACGGCGCCCCTGTACCTGTGGGAGGGAGCGCGGAAGGTCGTGGTTCCCTTACCTCTCCTCTGCTGTATGAGACTCTTTCCCATCTCACATCACCTCAGAACAATCCCAACCTTGCGGCAACCTCACTCGCATTGTACTCCGGCTTGAGCTTGACGTAGGCCTTCTTCTCCCCACGGGGGGTTATGAGGGTGTTGACCTTCTCGACCTTGACGTTGAACATCTCTTCCACGGCCCTCTTGATGTCCTGCTTGGTGGCCCTCCTGTCCACTATGAAGGTGAGCTTGTTCTCCTTCTCTATGAGCGAAACGGCCTTTTCGGTAACGAGCGGCCTTATGATAACCTTATAGGGATCCATCTCCCATCACCCATAAAGCTCCCTAAGCCTCTCTATAGCGCCCTTCGTCCAGACCGTAAGCCTTCCAGGGTGAGTTCCGGGCGCGAGTAACTCAACGCCGAGGTTGTCAACGGTAACGACGTCGACACCCGGATGGTTTCTCGCTCCCTGGACTATTCCCTCGTTCTTGGCAACGACGATGAGCGGGCCCTTGGCCTTCTTGTAGCGCCTTCCGCGCATCTTACCCTTACCAGCTCTGATCTTGGTGTTCCTCTTGGCCCTCTCAATGTCGTCCCATATTCCGAGCTTCTTGAATATCTCCCTGGTCTGGGCGGTCTTGAAGACCTTCTCGAGATCGTCAACAACGACCAGCGGGAAGGCCGGGACGTTGTCTATAACGTGACCCCTGGCCCTGACGAGGTCGGGGTTGGCGGTTGCAGCTATAGCGCTCATTATAGCCAGTCTGCGCTCCTTCTTGTTGATGTCCTCCCAGATTATCTTCTCGACCTTCGGCGGGTGGGTTCTCCTTCCGCCCCTCGCGAACGGGACGAAGGCGGCAAACCTCGGCGGGGTCTTTATCCTCTCGACCCTCGCCATGCCATGACCCTTACCGATGTTCTCGGTGACGCGCCTCTTTCCGGCGAGCGGGTCCCTTCCCTGGGGCTGTATCCTGTGGGTCCAGGAAGCGATGACGGCACGCCTGATGAGGTCGGGCCTGAAAGGTGTGCTAAACACCTTGGGGAGCTCGATCTCCTCAACGGGCTCGCCTTCGAGGTTGAAGACCTTAACCTTCATCTATCTCACCTCACTGCTTGGACTCCCTACTGACGTAAGTTATCTGGGGCCTCTCAACGGGCGGCCTCTTCTTGGGCGGCCTTATAGCGGGTCTAACGCGGATTATCCTCTTGAAGGCTCCGGGAACGCTACCCTCGATCATGAGGAAGTCACTCCTGACGATTCCGTAGTGGGGGAAGCCTCCCTTCGGAGTTATCTCAATCTCCTCGCCGTTAAGAACGAGCTTGCCGTTCTCCCCTATGGCAATGAGCCTCTTGTTGAACTCGGTTCTGTGGTGGAAGCCCATCTGACCGGCCTGCGGAACAGTCCACATAACCCTCGGTGGATGCCATGGACCGAGGTTTCCAACGTGCCTACCCTTGCCAGCGCGCTGGGCCTTGTGGAACTGAATCTTAACGCCCCAGCGCTTGACCGGGCCCTGGGTTCCCTTGCCCTTGGTGACCGCCATGACGTCGAGCAATTCACCCTCGTGGAGAACCTCGCTCGCTCTGATCTCTTTGCCTATCTTCTCCTTGGCGTACTCGAACTTGGCCTTGACGTCATCGCCGCCGATGGCATATTCCATGACCTCTGGCTTCTTCTTGAGCTTGATTAGCCACGGCTGGGTGTGGACGAGAAGGCGAACATCAACTATCTCGCCGTCGTTGACGAGATCCTCAAGCTGGCCGAGCTTGGCCTTGAAGGCCTCTTCGTCGTAGTCCTTCGGCAGGGTCTTTATCCTCCTCCTGACGTTGTCGTGAAGCTGGTGGAACCAGACCTCTGTTGCTGTCTCAAGGCCGAGATAGCCCTGTCTATAAGCTCTGATTCCGTAGACGAAGAGCGGTGGAACCTCTACTATCGTTACCGGCACGAATATCTCCTTGCCCTTGGTAAGGCCTGGGTTGTCGTCTATCATGAGGATGTGGGTCATTCCGGCCTTGTAACCAGCGAATCCAAGCATCCTGACCTCGCTGTCCTTCGGCCACTTCCTAATCCTTGGAACTATACTCCTAGCCCTTTTTCTCGGGCTGAAGGCGAGTGAACCTCTCCTTGGTCTGTGAACCTTTCCCATCTCAATCCCTCCTCATGAGATTGAATATCGCGAGAGTTGCGAGCAACGCCTCCTCGGTGCGGACGGTTTTAGTTTTTTGATTTGGAATCGTGTTGAGCACGAAATCAAACTCGTACTCGCCGCCGAGGAGCTCCATAACGCCCTTCCTCGGCGACCCAAACACGAACCCCACATCCCCCTCCAGCGGGGGAAGGTTGACCTCTCTCACGTCACGACCCCTCCGCGAGGTCGCGATTGCCAAATCCAAGTGAGCCTTTTTAAGTGTTTTTGCCAGGGGCTTTCTGCTCAGGTGAACCCTGTATCCCCAGTACCCTTCTGGCTTCGCTGGAACGACTTTGAGAGGCTTCGTAGAGACGATTCTGAACGTTGCGCGCCCTTCAACGTCCCCCTCCACCAGGGCCAGCTCGTCGAGCCCGATGTCCGCGTATACCCTTCTCCCTTTCCGGAAGGCATAGCCCTCGCGGATTTCTCCGACCTTTGGTTTTCCCCTGAGCTTGTGGTGGGGCGTCCTGAGTGGGGGCACGACACCAACGTAGCGAAGCTCTGGCATTAGTGGAAACAGTCTCTTTCGAAGGTACTGCGGTGTTTCCATGTATTCAAGGACCGTTTTGATGAACTTCCCGTCCCTTCCGCCCGCGTTGTAAATCCAGATGTGCTCGACGCCGAATATTGAGCAAGCCCTTGCGACCTGTCCAACCTTGTACGTCCTTATTTTTGGGTCATCGGTCTCTTCAAGGAGGGAATCTGGAATGAAGACATGCCAAGCCATTTTCCCTCATCTTACCCCCACTGTCTCCCCTAAGCTGAAGGGAGCTTGTGGAGACTATTTAAAAGGCTTTCGAACCCTTCCACCTTTTTTTGGGTTGGGGAGTATACAAATTTTTTGCAATCAGCCCTTTGCTTCGCAAAGCGCTGGCGGAATGTTTTTGAGTGTGAGACTTGGAATTTGGTATGTTGCATGCACTTTTAATGTATTTCCTAGGAAGGGGTTTACCTCCAACTTGCTGTTTTTAATCGTGTTTTCTTATTGTTAGCACCCTTCAGGCGCTGAGTTGGAGTAAAACACGCGCTCAAATTGATGAAATTTGGTGCAAACCCATTAAAACGCACCTCATTAAAATGGCATGCAAACATTTCCATGTCCCTCACGGTGAGAACTTTTTGGTAAGCTTTTGCGCAAGCAAAGTTTATGGGAAAGCCTTTTAACTTGCAGGGGTGCAAGTTACTTGTGGGGGTGCAAGTTAATGCTGTTCTCACCTTATCCAAAGACCAAGAGGAAAGAACTTTTTGATAGGGAGAACGAGCTGAAGGAGATTGAGGATGCCATCAGACGGGGAGAAAGGCTGATTCTCCTCCTCGGCCTGAGGAGACTGGGAAAAAGTTCGCTCCTAAACGTTACACTGAACGAGCTTCCCAATCCATCCATTAAAGTGGACGTGCGAAAAACGTACTCAGAATTCTCCTCAGTCAACAGGTACGTAATTGGCAAAATGCTCCTATCGGCCATGAGCGGGAAGAGAAAACTGCTCGAAGAAGCCAAAATTTTCTCAAAAAAGTCAGAGGAATAACAATCTCAGGACTCCGAGTTGAGATAACTTCAAAGGACTTCTCAATAACCGAACTCCTAGAAGCGCTCAACGACTACGGAGAAAACGCGGGCCGGGTCGTAATAGCCTTCGATGAGGCCCAGTACCTTCGTTTCGGCGGCGCGACAAGGTACGATGGGATCGACAACCTTGAGAACCTGACCTTTATTCTCACGGGCTCTGAGGTGGGCCTGCTCTTTGACTTCCTCAAGTTCGATGATCCCGACGCTCCTCTTTTTGGCCGCTATCACCATGACGTGGTTCTCAACAGGTTCAGTCCCGATATGAGCGCCGAATTCTTGAGGAAGGGCTTTGAAGAAGCAAGTTTCCCGGTGACTGAAAAGGAGATGGATAATGCCGTGCGAGAGCTCGACGGAATTCCCGGCTGGTTGGCCCTCTATGGATACATGAGGGTTACAAGGAACCTCGGACACAACAAAGCCATAAACGAAGTTCTAAGAGAAGCTAAGAACCTCGTCCAGACAGAACTGTCAAGGCTCTTCGCATACAGTCCAAGGTACAGAGTCATCCTGAAGGCGGTAGCCCTCGGATATTCGCGGTGGAGGGACATCAAGGACTACCTGACGCTCAAGCTTGGCTACATCAATGACTCGAACTTTTCGAAGCTCCTCGAAAACCTCGTAAAGTCTGGCTACGTGGAGAAAAAGGAGGGAAAATACACGATTCCAGACCCCGTGCTCCAGAAGGTCTTCAGGGAACTTTAACTTGCAGGGGTTAAACCTCAGTCAACGAACGCCAGCCCATTCCACAGCTCCCTTATCTCCCGCGTTGCATCTGGATAGAGGCGCTTGAAGGTTATCCTCCAGTAGCCGTTCCCGAGGTCTTCTATATCTTCTATATGAATCCTGAGCCCCAGCCTCTCGAAGTGGCTCACCATCTTGTGGGCAGTGCTTATGTTCTTCACCCTCACTGTAAAGGACTCTTCAACCTCATGGCCCTGCGACACCTCTTCGATGCTTTCAACGAGGGGCTTCAGGAGAGCCTCACCTAGGGCTTTGGCGTAGGCCTCGAACTCTTCTCCCCTTATCTTCCGCTCGGCTATGTAAAAGGCGAGCCTGCTTATCCTACCCATGAAGTAGCCGTGAGGAAGGTCAAAGAATATGTGTGAGCCGATTTTGATATCGTTGATGTTCGCGTAGGGCGTTACGTACTTAGCAACTTTCCTCATGTCGGGGGTCTTCATAACAATGCCCTCTCTCCCCTCCCTGCTGAGCCTTTCGATCAGGTCGTACAGCTCGTCAATTCTCGATCGGTCGTAGAGGCCGAAGACCTCGACCTGGGGAATCCCGTACTCCTCAGCCAGTCTATAGCGCTCTCCTGCAGGGAGACTCCTTCCAGTACCCTTTTCCTGAACGTCAAAGAGAAAGAACTCGATGTCTTCCTCCACATAGGGCGGCCCCTCGACGAGGTAAGGGCTCTCAGGCCCGGCCATCTCGCCGACGAGAACTAGGTTGGGGTAGTCTTTGAAGAACTCCTCGTTTATGAAGTCGAGAATCCTTTCCGTCGTGAAGGGGCAGACGAAGCCGCCACGGGTGAGGGCGAGAACCCTGCCCTTAACCTTAACGACACGGACGTTGTAGCCGTCCACCTTCTCCTCGACGTAGAAGGGTTTATTTTTGAAAATCCTCTTCACGCCGTTTTCGAGCTGGACAACCCTCTTTATGTGCGGAAACCCCGAAACAACGGTCCCGTCCTCAAATACAACGGTTCCCCTCCTGAAGCCCTTGGCCGAGTCCCTAAAGCGGACGTAGCGAATCCCCTCAAAGGTGTCTTCCTCTATCCCGCCCTTTCCTTCGAGGACGTGGAGCCTATCCTCTGGAAGGCCGAGCTTCAGGAGGAGATCTCGAAAGCCAGAGCTGACCATCTTCTCACCACTAAAAAGTACGCGGGCATCGTTAATAATGGTTGTGAAAACAAGAACACAAGCACACGAAAAGAGGGAAGGAACAGGTAGTTCAGAGCTTTAGGGTAGAGAGAACCTTGGTTGTGACGTCGTTGCCGTCTTTGTCGTAGATCCTGTAATAGGCGCTGTACGGAAGTTTCGCCCTGGCTCTGTGCATGGCGCCGAGGGCGAACTTGAGGTGCGGCTCGTTCACCCAAACGGTAAGTATCTTCTGATCCTTCTTTACACGGGCGGCGAGTCCTATCGGCTTTCCAAAGGGCCTTCTCATGCCGTTTCCGTAACGGTCGGCCTTCCTTCCGGTGGCCATCGGGTTCTCGCGGAGAACCTGGAAGGGATAAACGCGGATCTTGAAGTGGTAGTTGCTCCTACCGACGTTCTTCTGAAGGTACCTGTTGACCTGGACACGGATAGCTTCAAGGGCGTTCTGCCTTATCTGCATGGCCTGCTCGGCGTGAAGGCTGACCTCGTATTCAAACTCGGCCGAGAGGTTGCCCATGTCGAAGATCGTTATCTTCGGCCCAGGGGCACCGCGTATGTATTCCCTCCTCGTGTAAGCGGGCTTGTCAACGTCCCTATCAATCTTGGCTGGTCTCAGTCCCATACTCTCACCTCCAAATGAGCGTAAGTTAAAGCCTAACCTTAGCTTGACATCGCTTTTATAAAAGTTTTGGACTGTCCACCCCCTCAATCCCTCTTCAACATACGTTTAAAAATTGGCACAATTAGAACGTAGTGCAAACCTAAATAGAACAAAGCCTTAAATAAGAAGAGATAGTAAGAACCCGCGAGGGGGAGAGTATGAGTAGAATATCCACGGTTAGAGATAATCACAACTGCCCTAAAGAGGAACGAGGAGAAAGCCGTCGTCCTCGTTAATCCTGGTCTCAAAAAGAGGCTCAAGGAGATGGAGAGGATTGAGAAAGCCGTTTACCTTACCTTGGGAGAGGACTTCGGCCCCCAAGAGCTTTTCAAAGTAACCCACATGGTCAGGGAAATTCCTGAAGACCGCTTTGTCGGCGTGTTCTTCCTCCAGCCCCTCCTCATTTTTCACCCTCCCGAGACGGTGCACCGCCTGTTTTCTGAGCTGACTACCATAGCCGCAGAACGCAACTTCATAATGACGGCGGTAGTGGACAAAAGACTGCTTGACGAGAGAAGCCTTGCCCTCTTCGAGAACTCCGCAACACACGTTATAGACGTAGTCGAGGTGGTAGAGGGATTCAAAATAACGAGGGGGATACGCGTGAAGAAGTCTCCTCACGGAGTTACCGGCTTCTACAAGCTTGATTTAAGTAAAGGGGAAGTCATCGTAGGTGATGCCCTTGGATGAGTACGCACTGCTGAGCCTCGTTGTTGAGGGCACGCTCCCTGCTCGGAGTTTTAGTTGTCATCTCGATATTCCGCACTCTCAACAGGTATGTCAAACGGGGCAGGCTCATCGAGGCCCTCCAGATGGCTGGGGGCTTCATTATGGCCCTTGGGATGATATACCTAAAGGGCGACATATGTGGCCCCAAACCCCATAGGCACTAACCTTATCATTGCCACTCTCTTCACGCTCGCAGGGAGTTTTCTCGTAATCCTGCCTTTCTTCCTCCTACAGTTCATTAAACTCAAGATGAAGGCGCAGGCTTTTGCCCTCCTACTGTCTTCCCTTATCTATCTGGTTCTTCCGCTTCCCACTATGGAAAAGATTGGGAGGATATTACTCCTTTCTAGTATCCTTCTCCCCCTCCCTCTTATGGACGTTGTCTCCTCCCTGGCAACCTGTTCACAGTTTAACAAAAAACTCCTGCGGATTGCGTCGTGGCTCCTCGTCCTCCACGCGTGGCTTCGCTATTATGCCATCAAAACCCCGGAACGTGCATCCACTACGGGATTCTGTTAATATATTTTGCGGTGCTGGTCATCTGGGTTTACTCCACGCTCAAAACTTACGCGGCACTGAGGAGGTGGCTCTAATGGAGTGTGTCCTGATTTCAGAGTTACCCGATATGCTGCTTGGCATCCTCATACTCATCAATTTTTTCGCGAAGAGAAATAACCCTACTCTGTACCGAAAACCTTACGCCCTTACCCTCGGCCTGTTCTTCCTTACGACTTCAGTCTTAGAAGCTGTTTTAGATATTGCCCTAGATCCACTTGAGTTTCTCGGGTTTCTGGGAATTATGATAATCATGGAGGCCAACACGGACGAGAGAGTTCACTACGGGTACTTTGTCCTGACTGTTGTCTTGATGCTCCTCACCGTGTTTGCCTCCCGCGACCCCAAATGCTTCCGCGCTGGCATACTCCTTGCCCTCGCTATTATAACCCTAAACCTCCGGAAAAACGCCTTTCTCATAGGGGAAGACAACAAAGACACTCTCCTACTTTCGAGCGTATTTGCACTGCTGGGTATCGGCGCAGAAATCCTCAGTGCGTTTCTCTACCTTGGGGCCGTTCTGCTCCTATTCCTCACAATCGCGGAAAGGGCCTGGAGAAGATGTTGACCTGGGGAGCAGGGGCCATTATTTCCTCTCCACTCCAAGGGCTTCTATCACCAGACCAAGCGAAAAGGGTAGGAAGGCCAGAAGGGCGAGGTTGAACGTCACACCTATGCTCACTTCCCCCAGCGAGTACGCAAGGCCGAAAAGAATCCCACCGAGGAAAGTTGAGAGGTTCTGCACCGCGTTCACGCCACCTATCGCGAGCGAGGAGCGGTGGTAGCTCGCCAGCACCTTTCTGGAAATTGGCCGGAAGCTCTGGAAGGCGAAGAGTGCCAGGAAAATCCCGAGGAAAACCGTCGGGGCAGTCTTTATTGCGGCGAGGAGGGGAGAAACTGCTGCCATCATGGAGGTCAGTTTAACCATCCTGACCTCGCTTCTAACGTCCGCCGCCCACGAGACGAAGTAGCTCAGCAGTGAGGAAAGGAAGCCCGTCCAGCCTAGGAGAACCGCAGTTCTTTCCTTGCTCATCCTCAGGACCTCGGAGACGTAGACGTAGGTTATCTCTCCGGAGGTGAAGGCAACTATTACTGCCATCAGCGAGGCTATTATTAAGATCCTCCGCGGGTCAAGGCTCGGCTTTTCTCCTCCGGGCGTTTTCTTCCTCTTCGGTGTTATTTCGTCGTAGAGTAGGTAGTAACTGAGGAGCATTATGAGGCCGGTCAGAACGAAGAACGCAGATGCAATCCACATCTGATCGGCGAGGCCGAGTTTAACCGTGAAGGCATAGACGTAGTTTCCGAGGAGGGATGCGATGCTGCCGAAGAAGAAGTACACCGCCGTAACCCTCGCCCTTATTTCCCTCGGCGTCACCACCGCAATGACGAACTGTGCCATCGGCCAGCTTATCCCGTTGAGAAAGCCGTTCAGGAGCTTTATCCCGACTACCTGGAGCCAGCTAGATGTTAGCGGATAGAGATGAACCGCTAAGGCGTTTCCCATCATCGCAAGGGCGCCGAGGTAGACGAGCTTCTTTCCCCTCTCGAGGACTAAACCGCCGAGGACTGAGGAGAACGCCCTTGCGAGGACAAACGACATCGAGACAAGGGAGACCGCGAACATGCTCGCCTTGAGCACATCGCGGGTGTAGAAAGCTATGGCAGGAGTAGCGAGGCGGAAGGCAAGGGTGCCGGTGAAAGCTGAGGTGATGAGGAGCAAAATCCCAGCGAGCCTTCTGCGCTCCATTAGACCACCTTCTGAACGCTATGCGGTTGACTTAAAAGGCTTTGTTTCCCGAAAGTTTTTCGAAAACAGTCATCAGAAAATACTCCTGTTTCAGGTCTTTCTCCCCATTGCCGAACGAAGGGTTTTTACCGAGTTCGTTTAACCCGTTTTCGAGGTGATTGCAATGGAGCTCCACTTCGATATGCAGTACGAGGATGCTTATAGGGAAGTCTATGAGATGGTGAAGCCGAAGTACAAGCTCTTCACCGCCGGCCCGGTAGCCTGCTTCCCAGAGGTTCTCGCGATAATGAGCGTCCAGATGTTCAGCCACCGCTCGGCCGAGGCCAAAGCTGTTCACGTTGACACCCTTGAAAGGCTCAGGAAATTCCTCGAAGCTGATAAGGGCGAGATAATTCTCTTCCCGAGCTCCGGAACCGGCTTCATGGAGGCCGCTGTGAGAAACGCAGTTCCGCGCGGCGGAAAGGTTCTAGTAACTGTTATCGGCGCCTTCGGAGAGCGCTTTGCTGAAGTCGTTGAGAGCAACGGGAGGAAGGCCGTCATCTTGAGAAAGGAGCCCGGACAGGCCGTTAAGCCTGAAGAACTCGACGACGCTTTGAGAAAGAACCCCGACGTCCATGCAGTCACGATAACCTACAACGAGACCTCAACAGGCGTTCTGAACCCTCTCCCGGAGCTGGCCAAGGTCGCCCACGAGCACGACAAGCTAATCTTCGTCGATGCAGTCTCCGCTATGGGAGGAGCGGACATTAAGTTCGACAAGTGGGGCCTCGACATCGTCTTTGCGAGCAGTCAGAAAGCTCTCGGCGTCCCGCCGGGACTCGCGATGGCGGCCGTGAGCGAGCGCATCTTTGAGATAGCCGAGAAGATGCCGGAGCGCGGCTGGTACTTCGATTTACTGCTCTACAAGAAGTTCAACGAGAAGAAGAAGGGAACGCCCTCTACCCCACCACTCCCGCAGATATTCGGCCTCAACGTGGCTCTGAGAATCGTCGAGAAGATGGGCGGCAAAAAGGCTTGGCTCGACATGTACAGGAAGAGGAGCGAGATGATACGTGAGGGAGTTAAGGAGATGGGCCTCGAAATTTTGGCAGAGCCGGGCTACGAAAGCCCGACTATTACAGCTGTCGTCGTTCCCGAGGGAATGAGGGGTGTTGACGTCTACAACGCCATGCGCGAGCGCGGCTTTGAATTAGCTAAAGGATACGGAAGCGTCGCGGAGAAGACCTTTAGGATCGGCAACATGGGCTACATGACCTTCGACGACATCCGCGAGATGCTCGAGAACCTCAGGGAGGTCATTGAAGAACTCAAAAAGAAATTGAAGTGAATCAGAGAAGGGGCACAAGCTCCCCGTTCTCTATTTTGTAAATCCTGTTTATCTTTTTCATCCCGGTTCTCCAGTCCCTGCTCAGCTCAACTAAAACGTCAAAGCGGTCAAAGGTCTTCTCATCTATCCCAAGCCAGTGCATGACTTCCCCCTTCAGGTCGTTGGTCATCGCCAGGGAAGTGATGATAAATGCGTAGTCGTCTATCAGTCTATCCAGAATCCTCGGGACGCTCACGGTGTGGAGGGTGTCTATCACGATGTAGTCAGGGTCAATTTTTCTGAGCTTCTCGATGACTTCTTCCGTTCGCTCATCGGTCGAACGCCGGTCGAAGGCCGTATCGATGACCTCGATGTTCGGCTTAAACGGCTTGAACTCACCGTATGCAGTTACTACCGCTACCTTCCAGTCGTCCGGGACGTAGTGGAGTAAAGCCTCCACCAGCTTCGTCTTTCCGCTCCTGCTCGTGCCGACTACGAGGATGTCCTTCTTTTCAAGAACAGCTTCCCTCAAAAGTTCCATCTGCTCCGGCAGGGCGGAGCCATAGCGTATCAGGTCGTCAGGCTTAAAGATATAGACACCCATATGATTCACCATAGCTATCTCTCGCCACGGAGTTATAACGATTCCTCTAATCCCCGGACACTAAGGATTGATAACATATTGCCAAGACTTTATACTTAATATTGTACAATATCCAAAATAGCTTGGAAAATACCGTCGAAATTTGACTCACATCCCAAAATTTCTGCATAAAGGCAATAAACCTAAACAGCCATGACAAGAATCAGGTGATAAACATGAACGCTCTCCAGATTGTAAGCAGAAAAATTGAACCAGTCATGGAAGTTCAGACGAGAGCCGTTGACTATATGACAGAATACCTCATTAGCAAGGGCTTCAGGTGGCTCCTCCCCGTTATGCTCAGCACCGTAACAGACCCGCTCTGGCCGGACCCAGCGTCGGAGAGCGCAATAAGACCTCCAGAGATCGAAGCCTACGGCTCAAGGCTCCGCCTTATGCAAAGCATGATATTCCATAAGCAAATAGCAGTGGCGATGGGAATAGACAAGCTCTTCATACTCTCACCGAACGTGAGGCTTGAAAGCAGGGAGGCAGACGATGGAAAGCACGCCTACGAGTTCACCCAGCTCGACTTCGAGATAGCCTACGGGACCATGGACGACGTAATGAGCCTCATAGAGGACATGATCGTCGGACTCTTCCGCGAGCTCAGGCCTGTCGTCTGGGAGTCATTCGAAAGGGAGCTCCCAAAACCAAAGAGACCCTTCAAACGCTTCACCCTTGAAGAGATAAAGGAAGAGTTCGGAAGCGAGGAAGAGGCGAGCAGGGCTATGGAAGATCCGTTCTGGATCGTTGACATAGAGAGGGAGTTCTACGACAGGGAAGATCCAGAGAGGCCCGGTCACTTCAGGAACTACGACCTTTACCTGCCCGAAGGTTACGGCGAAGTTTCCAGTGGCGGCGAGAGGGAGTGGGAGTACGAAGTCATCGTCAGGAAGATGAAGAGGGCGGGGATAAGCCTTGAGGCCTTCAGACCCTACCTCGAGATTGCAAAGGCGGGCCTTCTCAAGCCCAGCGCCGGCGCTGGAATCGGCGTCGAGAGGCTGATCCGCTACGTAGTTGGTGCCAGGCACATTGCAGAGGTTCAGCCCTTCCCGCGGATTCCAGGGGTTCCGGCAGTAATCTAAGGACTCCCCTCGAAACCAATTTAAACGGTTCGTTTCTTATTTTTCAGGGGAGTTTTATGAGAAAGAGCCTGTTTCCAGCACTGGAGAAGTTTAAAGCCTACCTGAACACCGCAAGCATAGGCCTGATGCCCTCAACCGCGCTCGAAAGCGCCTCAAGGCTTTTAACCGATGTCCTTGAGTTCAACGGCGAGGTAAACTCGGTTGACTACATGGACGAAGTCGTTTTGAAGCCCCTCCTCAACGAGGCGGCAAAGCTCATGAAGGTCAGCCCCGAAAACGTTGGCCTCTCGATACAGACGACGGAGGGGCTGAGAAGGATCCTCCTGGCTCTTGAACCGAAAAAAGGACAGAACATCGTCTCGCTCGACACGGAGTTTCCCACCATCCCCGCGCTCCTCAAAAGCTACGCGGGGCGTTATAACCTTGAGCTGCGCATTGTGAAGAACAGGAACGGAGTCCACAGCCTGAATGACATTGAGAAGGTAATAGATGACAGCACTTTTGCAGTTGTTCTGAGCTCAGTCAACTGGGTCACGGGAGAAAAGCTCAACCTAAGGGAGCTTTCGAGGATTGCCCATGAGCACGGTGCATGGCTGATAGTCGACGCCGTCCAGCACCTCGGAGCAATGAGGCTCTTTCCCGAGAAGGAAGGTGTTGACGCGCTCGCGGCGGGTGGTGAGAAGTGGCTCCTCAGTCCAGACACGGGAGCGGGGCTGATATACGCCTCCAACGAGCTCCTTGAAAGTGCTAGGCCAATAGCAGGGCTCCTCAACAACGAGCCTCCGACCGGCGAATGGGGACCCTGGTGGGGACTGCCGGAGAAGGATCCCTGGGGTGAGCTGAAGCCTGCGAGGGGAATCAAGAAGATTGACTTCGGGGGCGGGCCACCATACCTCGTCGCGGCCGCCTTTGCAACTTCCCTGAAGCTCATAAAAGAGATTGGCATCGAGAACGTGGAGCGCCACAACCTCAGACTGGCGGATAAGCTAAGGGACGAGGCCATAAGTGCCGGCCTTGGAGTCTTCGCGGAAGGTTCGCCAATAGTTACCGTAAAGACGGGACTGAGCCACGAAGAGGAGGAGAGACTGTACGGAAAGCTTACTGCAGAGGGCATTTCGGTCAGCCACCGCGGTGTCCTCGGGCACTACGGAATACGGGCCTCACCACACCTTTATAACACGATGGAGGACGTTGAGGCCTTCCTTGAGGCTCTGTTCAGGGTTATTGGAGCTGGAAATTGACTAATTCTCTCAGGTGATGGGAGTGAAATTCTTGAGAAGGTTCTTTGGAAAGGATAGGGAAGTAGAGAAAATCGAGATAGTCTCCAGAAGGCCCGTCGCGAAGTTCAAGGTTGAGCAAATCCTCAACGTCCTCGGAAAGGAGACGCTCATCGGGACAGTCGAGGGAATAATATACCCCGGCTATAAGATCAAAGGAAAAAACACCGCCCTAGTCCGAAGAATCGAGAAGGACAGAAAAACGGTTGACTTCGCCGTTGACGGTGATAGGGTCGCGCTTGTCCTCGAAGGAAAGACAAACGCTAAAAAAGGAGACCTCCTTGAGGTCTACCAGTCGTGAGGTGATGGCATGATAATCTGGGACAACCACTTCCACGTTGACCCGTTTAAGGGGCTTTTTCTTGAGGCCGTCAAGCAGTTCCACCGCGCCGGCGGGACTCACCTTGTTGTTGTCTACAAGAGCGCCCACGACTACGGCTTTCCAGGGCTGAAGGCAGAGGACTTTATGAAGGCGATGGACTTCCACATCGAGCTTGTGGAAAAAATCAACAACGAGACACCCGTTAAGGCCTACGCAGTGGTTGGAGTTCACCCGGCGGAGTTCGTTTATCTGGCCGAGCAAAAGGGGCTTGAGTACGCGAAAAACGAGGTCATGAAGGCTCTCGAATACGCCCAGAAGCTCTGCCTTGAGGGGAAGGCCATAGCCATAGGGGAAATAGGAAGGCCGCACTACCCCGTCCCGGAGGAAATCTGGAACGCTAGCATCGAGCTCATGAAGTACGGAATGAGCTTGGCTAAGGAGGCGGACTGCGCGGTTCAGCTCCACACTGAGAGCTTCGATGAGGCCAAGTTCAGGGAGCTGGGCGAGTACGTGAGGGAAGTCGGGATAAAGCCTTACCGCGTCGTCAAGCACTTTTCTCCACCCCTCGTGAAGGTGGCCGAAGAAGTCGGTGTCTTTCCGAGCATCATAGCGAGCAGGAAGAACATCGAGGAGGCGATAAAGCAGGGCAACCGCTTCATGATGGAGACGGACTACATAGACGACAAACGAAGGCCGGGAGCTGTTCTCGGCCCGAAGACCGTGCCAAAGAGGACGAAGGCATTCCTTCAGAACGGCCTGTTCACCGAGGAGGACGTTTACAAAATACACGTGGAGAACCCGAGGAAGGTTTACGGGGTGGAAGTGGAAGAAATCAAGGCTTGAAGACCTTCTCATCTCTGCTAGAGTAAACCACGTATCTTACACCATCAACCACTGTCTCCCCGCTTTTTGTGAGTGGTTTCACTCTCTCCCCAACCTTTAAAACAACCTCCTCAGGCACTGCCGTAATTTCAAAGCTATGAACCAATTCTCTCTCCTGTCTGACCCCCGAATCTCGGATTTCAATCTCTATCTTGCCGTCCCTCTCTCTAGGATATATCTCGTAAGACGGGCCCACCTCAGCGGTGTCCTTCACGACAAGAACCGTTTTCTTTGACCTCGGCGGCAGAATACCCAACGCCACCACAGGCCCAATGGCCATGATAACCGCGAGAAGGCTGTATTCAGGAAGGGTAAGCTCCAAAACTTGCAACCTAGCATAAAACATTGCAAGGGCGCCTGA
>Ga0256842_1000521_pt1 | contig 33943 bp, 27 predicted proteins | sample 4559240metaG_FD_185973 | JGI IMG/M metagenome (GOLD analysis project Ga0256842, IMG submission 185973) | Hydrothermal vent microbial communities from Guaymas Basin, Mexico - 4559-240 | ecosystem: Environmental > Aquatic > Marine > Hydrothermal vents | place: Mexico: Guaymas Basin | collected...
CGCTCTGGTCGAGGCCTTTGATTTCTCCTCTACTGATTTTGTATTTGATATGTGAAAGATAGGCTAAAGTGCCCTTGCCCCAGTGGCGATTTTATTTGCTTTAGATTCTTGTGTAGAGTCCTATTCTCAAGTTATCTATGAATTTCTCTTTTCAGATAATTTCTTTTGTGCTAATGTATTCTGTTTATATCAGTTTTGGTTGTGGTAAAGGTGTCTTTGAATGGTTTTTAAAGGGGGTAATTTCTATGAAGAAAATAGGTATAATCACAAGTGGAGGGGATTGTGGTGGGCTCAATGCTGTGGTAAAGGGTGCAGGTTTGATGGCCTCTCGTTTGGGAATAACTGCATATGTGATTCCTAATGGGTATGCTGGGCTTTATAATCTTATCGATTTTTCAGATGAAGAGTTAGTTGCCCTTAATCCAGAAAGAGCAGATTTTATTGATGCCAATCTTGCGGGTTCTGAGGCTGGACACTCAAGAGTAAAGGTGCGAAAGATTGATGACCCAAATAAATATGAGCGAATAAAAAAGGGATTGGAGAAATTTGGGATTGAAGGGCTGGTAATAAGTGGCGGAGATGATACTGGAAGTGTAATGGTAGACTTAACCGAACATGGAATAAAATGTGTGCATGCCCCTAAGACGATGGACTTGGATCTGCAAACGTATTCCGTGGGAGGAGACTCTGCAATAAATCGAATTGCTATGTTTGCCCAAGACTTGAAGACTACTGGACGGACTCACAATAGGATAATGGTAGTGGAGGTATTTGGGCGATATGCTGGACATACTGCATTTAGAGGTGGTATAGCAGCAGATGCCGATGCTATATTGATCCCGGAGATTCCAACTGATTTTGATGTGCTTTATGAGCATTGTAAGCAGAGGTATTTTGATCGCATATTGAATTCCGATGTAAAGGCAGGCACATATTTGATAATTGTAGCCGAGGGGATAAAGGATGCAAGCGGAAGAGAATTGGTGGATGACTCTGCCGGAACAGATGCCTTTGGCCATAAGAAACTGGCTGGGGCTGGGAAATATGTCTGTCAGGAATTGACTAAAAGGTTTAAGGCCGATCCAGAGATTCCAGATTTAATGAAGAAGGCAAGACTCTATGTCCCGGGGATATATGAGATTCCTGAAGTGAGAGACGTGCGACCAGGGCATTTGGTTAGGAGTGGCCATTCTTCTGCTTATGATGTGAACTTTGGTAAAGAAGTAGGAGGAGCGGCTGTTCTACTATTAAGTAAGGGGGTAGTCGGAGTTACAGTTGTAGGCGTTTATGGCACAGAGATTCGTTATATACCCACTACTGAGGCTATAAGGCAGAGGCATGTGGATCTTGCCCAAGTTTCTTTTCACGAGCAACAAGGTGTGTGTTTTGGAAGGCGTCCTGAAAATTATCAACCTACATTGAGGTCGATAGAAGGCAAGGTGGAAAGATATATGTGAATGTTTGGTGAGTTTGTTGTCTTGCTTGTGATTTACCTGCTGTGGTAAGATATCAAATAGGTTTTGCTCTGGAGAGGTGCCGGAGTGGACGAACGGGTGCGACTGGAAATCGCATGTACCCCCACAAGGGGTACCCAGGGTTCAAATCCCTGCCTCTCCGCCAGGGTTGTTTTTCAGTTGATTTTGTTTTGTTAGTGTTCTCGAATAATCAAGGAGGTGACTAATGTTAGAAAGGCTTTCCGAGGCAATTAGATCTGCAATTGGGGTTGAGGGAAATTCAGTAGTTATTAAGGACGAAACCATGCTTATATCAAAGGCAATAGATGATTTGGTTTATGAGCAGGCCTTAGGAGATGATGATAATCTTCGGTCATATTGCCGGTATCTTATCTGGGAGATAGCGCGTCAGAGAGGGATATATCCTGCCTCTATTCATGATTTCTATATTGCTCGGGCATCGGATGCTTGGGGAGGAACAACCGTGCCTGCTATTAACATACGAGGATTGACCTATGACACGGCTCGTGCTGTATTTAGGGTGGCTAAAAGGTTGAAGACCAAGTCTTTTATCTTTGAGATTGCCCGCTCAGAGATCGGTTATACTGCGCAGCCCCCTGCTGATTACGCTGGCTCTATTTTGGCTGCAGCAATAAAAGAGGGTTATACTGGACCGGTCTTTATCCAGGGAGACCATTTCCAGGTCAATGCCAAAAACTATAAGGCTGATCCTGAGAAAGAGATTGCGGGTCTGAAGGCCTTAATCGATGAGGCTATAGCGGCTGGTTTTTATAATATTGATATAGATACCTCTACTTTGGTGGACTTGTCTTATGAGGATGTAAATGAGCAGCAGAGGTTAAATTACGAGGTTTGTGCCCAATTGACTAAATATATTCGGGAAAAAGAACCCGAGGGTATTACTATATCAGTAGGAGGTGAAATAGGAGAGGTAGGAGAACATAACTCCACCCCTGAAGAGTTGCGGGCGTTTATAGGTGGTTTGAGAAAGGAATTGGGCGACATTATTGGCATTAGTAAGGTCAGTGTTCAGACTGGGACCTCACATGGTGGGGTTGTTCTTCCGGATGGGTCTGTGGCTAAGGTGAAGGTGGATTTTGATATCCATAAGGCATTAGGGGAGATATGTCGCAAAGAGTACGGTATAGGAGGTACGGTTCAGCATGGGGCCTCAACCTTGCCTGATGAGATGTTCCACAAATTTGTTGAGGTAAATACCTTAGAGATCCATTTGGCTACTGGATTCCAAAACATAATCTACGATAGCCCTGCTTTGCCTCAAGAGTTTAAAAAGAAAATATACGATTGGCTCTATGAAAAGTATGGTTCAACTAAAAAAGTAGATGAGACCGATGAGCAGTTTATTTATAAGAACAGAAAGCGGGGATTTGGCCAGTTTAAAAAGGAGTTCTGGACTCTCCCTGATGATGTAAAGGGAAAGATTACAGAGGAGTTAGAAAAGAAATTCGAGTTCTTGTTTAATCAGTTAGGGGCAAAGGATAATGCCGATGTTGTAGAGAAATTTGTCAAAAAAGTAGAGGTTAAAAAGGGCCCCGCTGATTTTGGGGCAAGTATTGATTATTCCTTTGAAGGAGGCGAGTGATGCGAAGTGATGAGGTAAAAAAGGGGTTAGAGCGGGTTCCCCATCGGGCATTGTTATACGCTACGGGTATTAACGAGAAGGATCTTACTCGTCCGTTTATTGGTGTTGCTTCGGGTTTTACGGATATAATACCTGGGCATGTGGAATTGCGGTCCTTAGAGAGGTTTGTTGAACGAGGGATTGCTTATGCAGGTGGTGTGCCGTTTATCTTTGGTATCCCAGGGATATGTGATGGCATTGCTATGGGCCATAGTGGGATGTTCTATTCCTTGCCGTCTCGAGAGTTGATTGCTGATGCTATTGAGTGTGTGGTAGAGGCGCATAAGTTTGATGGATTGGTTTGCTTAACTAATTGCGATAAGATTACTCCTGGTATGCTTATGGCTATTGCACGATTAAATATACCAGCAATAGTGGTTACTGCTGGGCCAATGATTGCTGGTAACTTCGCTGGGCAACGATTGTCTTTGGTGAGAGATACATTCGAGGCCTTGGCCAGATATAAAAAAGGAGAAATAGACGAGGACACGCTTAACAATTTAGAGATACGCGCTTGCCCGGGGGTTGGTTCTTGCCAGGGGCTTTATACTGCCAATACAATGGCTTGCCTTACTGAGGCCCTTGGGATGAGTTTGCCTGGTTGCGGGACGGCCCCTGCGGTTTTGGCTGAAAAGAAGAGGATAGCCACTTATAGCGGGGAGCGAATAGTGGAGTTAGTTAGGGAGAACATTCGACCACGCGATATTATGACAAGAGATGCTTTTGAGAATGCGATTACAGTTGATATGGCCTTGGGGGGGTCTACCAATACTGTACTTCACCTTTTGGCTGTAGCCCATGCTGCAGAGGTGGATCTGCCCTTGGAGGTCTTTGACCAGATAAGTCAAAGGACGCCTCACATTGCAAGTTTGCGGCCTGGAGGGGACTATTTTATGGAAGACCTGCATTGGGCGGGAGGAATCCCTGCAGTATTAAAGACCTTGGGAGATAGGATAAAAGATAATCTTACTGTCAGTGGAATGAAGGTAAGGGATATTCAGAAACGGGCTCGTGTGTTTTACTCAGATGTGTTAAGGCCAATAGATAAGCCTTATCATCCAGAAGGAGGATTAGCGGTTCTTTGGGGTAATTTGGCTCCAGAGGGAGCAGTTGTCAAGCAATCAGCAGTAAGCGAGAAGATGTTGAAGTTTAAAGGGAAGGCAAGGTGTTTTGATAGAGAAGAGGATGCACTTAAAGAGATATTGGGAGGAAAGATTCAGGCCGGTACAGTCATAGTTATCAGGTACGAAGGCCCTAAGGGTGGGCCTGGTATGCGGGAGATGTTGGCGCCTACCTCTGCTGTTATTGGCATGGGGTTGGGAGAGTCAGTGGCCTTGATTACTGATGGTAGGTTTTCAGGGGGAACTCGTGGCCCGTGTATTGGACATGTCTCTCCTGAGGCCGCTGAAGGAGGACCAATTGCTTATGTGAAAGATGGAGATGAGATAGAGATAGACATCCCTAATAAGAAGATAACCTTACTTGTTTCGGATAAGGAGTTAGAAGATCGAAAGAAAAAGATGAAATTATTGGGGCCGAAGATTACCAAGGGATATCTTGCTCGTTATTCTAAGATGGTGACTTCTGCCTCTAAAGGTGCAGTATATATGGATTGATTGAACAAGAGATGGGAGGTTGTTATGGCTAAGATTTATTATGAGAAAGATGCAGATATGTCGGTTCTGAAGAACAAAGTGGTGGCGGTTATTGGGTACGGTATTCAAGGCAGGGCCCAGGCCTTGAATCTGAAAGACAGCGGAGTGAATGTGGTGGTTTCAGAATTAGAAGGGACGCCAAATTACGAACAGGCAAAAAAGGATGGCTTTAATCCGGTCGATGCCAGTTCTGCCGCTGAGAAAGGGGATATTATTCAAATACTTACTCAAGATCATGTCCAGCCATATGTTTACAAAAATTTTGTTGCCCCACATATGAAAAAAGGCAAGGCCTTGGTATTCTCTCATGGGTTTAACATCCATTTTAATCAGATAGTTCCACCACCTGAGGTAGATGTTTTTATGGTTGCTCCTAAGGGCCCCGGGTCTTTGGTGAGAAAGATGTATGAAGAAGGGAAAGGTGTCCCTTGTTTGGTGGCTATTCACCAGGATGCAAGCGGAAATGCCTTGAAGTTGGCCCTTGCTTATGCTAAGGGTATTGGGGGACTAAAGGCAGGTGTTATAGAAACCACATTTAAAGAGGAGACAGAAACCGATCTGTTTGGAGAGCAAGTAGTCCTCTGTGGTGGCGTAAGCCAGCTAATAAAGGCAGGTTTTGAGACATTGGTCGAGGCAGGTTATCAACCTGAGATTGCTTATTTTGAATGCTTGCACGAATTAAAACTTATAACTGATATGATATATGAAGTCGGTATTGCTGGGATGAGAAAGCGCGTGTCAGATACGGCTGAATATGGGGATCTGACTCGAGGGACGCGAGTTATAAATGATTCAGTAAGGGCTGAGATGAAGAAAATACTTAAGGAGATTCAGAATGGTGAGTTTGCGCGAGAGTGGATTTTGGAAAATCAGGCAGGAAGGCCAGTGTATAATGCCTTGGGTAAAAAGGAGGCCAACCATCTGATCGAGGAAGTGGGCCGTAAGTTAAGGAAGATGATGCCTTGGATGAAAGGGGAGTAGCCGAATAGGAATGCACGATATCATTACCTTTATAATGGCCGGTGGTAAGGGGGAAAGGCTTTACCCCCTTACCAAGGATCGGGCCAAGCCAGCAGTTCCGTTTGGGGGGATTTATCGGATAATAGATTTTCCTTTGAATAATTGTATAAATTCCGGATTGCGCAGGATTTATGTCCTTACCCAGTACAAATCTACTTCCCTCCAGAGGCATATCAGTTTAGGGTGGAATATCTTTACACGCGAGATAAATGAGTATATAGAGGTAGTTCCTGCCCAGCAGAGGGTGGGGGAGATGTGGTATCAAGGAACAGCGGATGCAATCTACCAGAATTTATATGCAATTAGGCAAGAGAACCCAGAGGATGTGCTTATTCTTTCAGGTGACCATGTCTATAAGATGGATTATCGAGAGATGATTGATTACCACCGTTATATGGATGCAGATGTTACTTTGGCCGCTGTCCCAATGAGTAAAGAATTATCCAGCCAGTTTGGGATAATAGAAGTGGGTAAGGGGAATAAGATAATTAACTTCCATGAGAAGCCAAAGGATCCAGTGGTGATGCCTGATGACCCTGATAGCATATTGGTCAATATGGGAATTTATGTCTTTAAAAGAGATGTTTTGATTGAGGAATTGGAAGAAGATGCTCGAAAGAAATCTTCTCATCATGATTTTGGGAAGAATGTCCTCCCTACTATGTTGAAAAAGAAGCGTAAGATGTTTGTCTTTCATTTTCGGGATAAAAATGGTAAGAAGCCCAAGTATTGGCGGGATATTGGGACAATTCAAGCCTACTATGAGGCCAATATGGATCTGGTAAAGGTTACACCTGAATTTAATCTCTATGACCGGGATTGGCCGATTAGGACGTATCAAGTTCAGTCTCCGCCAGCCAAGACTGTGTTTGCTGGAGGAGATACTGGAGATAGAATCGGGTTGGTTTTGGACTCGCTGATAAGTAATGGTTGTATTGTGAGTGGTGGGAAGGTTGTTCGTTCTATCCTTTCTCCGGGAGTGAGGGTAAACAGTTATGCTGTTGTAGAGGATTCTATTTTGATGAATGGCGTGAATATTGGTAGGTACTCTAAGATTCGACGGGCAATTATAGATAAAGGTGTCCATGTCCCTCCAGGCACGCAAATTGGCTATGATATAGAGGAAGATAAAAAGAGGTTCTATGTCCATCCGTCAGGTGTGGTGGTAATCCCTAAGGGGACACAGTTGTCGTGATAAAGAAAGCAAGATTGTCCCATACTGATCAGATATATGAAATTATAAGTTCATTTGCTAAGAAGGAATTGCTCCTGCCTCGCTCAAAACCTGATATCTATGAACATATTCGCGATTTTTTTGTTTGGGAAGAGAACGATAAGATATTAGGATGTTCTGCTTTGCATATTGTCTGGCAGAATTTAGGGGAGATAAGGTCTTTAGCAGTTAGAGATGAAAACCAAAACGATGGTATTGGACGAGAATTAGTCTTGTCTTGTCTAAATGAGGCCAGAGAGTTGGGATTGAAAGAAGTGTTTGCATTGACTTATGTGCCGAGTTTTTTTGAGAAGTTGGGGTTTTGTTTGATTGATAAACACCAGTTGCCACGTAAGATATGGACCGATTGTGTAAATTGCCCTTATTTCCCTGACTGTAAGGAGCAGGCAGTAATAATAAAGATAAATTAGTGTTTTATCAGGAGGAGATAGATATGAGTTGGGAATCTGTTATTGGTTTGGAAGTCCATGTGCAACTGAACACAGATACAAAGATATTCTGTTCTTGCAAAAATGAGTTTGGAGCAGAGCCAAATACCAATGTTTGTCCGGTATGTCTGGGGTTCCCTGGGGTCTTGCCAGTATTTAATAAACGAGTGTTGGAATACGCTATAAAAGTGGGTCTTGCCTTGAATTGTAAGATTGCCAGTTATACGAAGTTCGATCGAAAAAATTATTTTTATCCTGATTTGCCCAAGGCCTATCAGATCTCTCAGTACGATATGCCAATATGTGAATCCGGGTATTTGGAGATAGAAGTAAATGGGGCCCTTAAGCGTATTGGGATAAAACGAGTTCATATGGAAGAGGACGCTGGCAAGTTGATACATGAAAAGGATTATTCATTAGTGGACTATAACCGCACAGGGGTTCCCCTATTAGAGATAGTTTCAGAGCCGGATCTTCGCTCACCTGATGAGGCCTATGAATATCTAACTGAGTTAAAGCAAATCGTGCGTTATCTTGGGGTCTCTGATTGTGATATGGAGAAAGGATCTCTAAGGTGCGATGCGAATATTTCAGTGAGGAAAAAAGGCGACACACAGTTTGGGACGAAGACAGAAATCAAAAACCTGAATTCGTTTAAAGGTGTGCGTTCAGCATTGGAATATGAGATAAGACGCCAGATTAAATTATTAGAAGCGGGAGAGACGGTGATTCAAGAAACCAGACTTTGGTCGGCTGAAAGGCAGATCACAATCCCTATGCGAAGCAAAGAAGAGGCACACGATTATAGGTATTTCCCAGAACCAGATCTTCTTCCAATAGAGGTTTCATTAGATATGATAAACAACATTAGAAAAGAGTTACCTGAGATGCCTCGGGAAAGGAGACACCGGTTGGTGAAAGAGTATGGAATCACTGATTATGATGCTAATGTGATTTGTTTAGAACGAGATTTTGCCGATTACTTTGAATCCTGCGCGAAAGTTTGTAAGAGCCCTAAGCGGTGTGCTAACCTTATGATTACTATTCTCTCTGAGAAACTTAACGATTTAGGGATAGATATATCTCAGTTAAAAATTAGCCCTAACGCATTGGCTGAATTAGTGGACCTCTGGGAAGAAGGGAAGATTAATAATCTGGTGGTAAAACAGGTCTTGGAGGAGATGATAAACACTGGTAAATCGGCCAAAGATATAGTAGAAGAAAAGGGATTGTCGCAGGTCTCGGATGAAGGAGAATTAGAGCGTTTCGCTAAAGAAGCGATAGAGAAAAATCCCAAGGTTGTGCAAGATTATCGATCAGGGAAAAAGAATGCAGTTATGTTCCTTGTAGGACAGGTTATGAAGGCCACTCGGGGTAAGGCCAATCCCCAAAAGGTGAGGGAGTTGTTAGAGGGACTGTTGGAGGATTAATGCGACTGGTTTGTGTAGGAGATAGGATTACTGTGGAGGCCCTGACAATAGTAGGGGCTGAGCCGGTGGAGGTCCAAGATAGGTCCTCTCTATTAGAACAGGTGGAAGGCCTTTTAAAGAATAAGAATAATATTGTCTTGGTAACTCAAAGTGTAGCAGAAGAGATACAGAATGAACTTGAAATGTGGCAGAAGAAATATTCTGGTAGCATAGTAGTAGTAATACCCGATATAAATAAAGATGTAGAAGTAGATATAAATCAACTTATGGCAGAAGTAGTGGGGGTGAGTTTTGGGGATTGAACAGATTAAGAATTACATAAAAGATAAGGTTGAAGAAAAGGTTCAGGATGTATTACGCAGGGCTCATTTGGTTAAAGAACGGGAAATAAGCCAAGCAAAGAAGAAATTAGACCTGTGGATTGAAGAACAGACAAAGGCGTTTATGCGTGAGAAAATATCATTAATAGCGCAATACAAGGCAAGGACTTATAGGGAAATGTCTTTGGAAGAGACGAAACTAAAAGAACAACTGTGGATAGATTTTTTTGCTGCAGTGAAGGAAAGAGTGGAGTCATTGCGGTCTGACCATCAGAAATATACTACCTTATTACTCAGGTTTATGGAGTCTGCTCGTAAATATTATTCCAATGGTGTAAATGTCTTGGTTAATCCTAATGATGTGTCTCTGATGAAAGATTTGATTGAGATGCATTATAAAGGTGTCGATATATCTGTCTTTCCTGAAAGTTCAGTGCGTATAGGATTTGTCTTGGTTGATAAAGACAGAGGTGCAAAGGTAAATTACGATATTTTGACGATCTTAGATGCTGAAAGAGAAAGAATTAAGATGTATTTCTTTTCTAAATTGATGGATAAACGTTAACTTTTAGTGTTATGGAGGAATAGGTTTAGAAAAGTGAAGTTGTATGCATATTTGCTTTCAGATTTTGGGTATTTGTTTGGCTTAGAAGTAGTTATGTACACAGATGGAGGATTTCTCTGTAAACGAAAAGGTCAAAAAGGCCTTTTAAAAGAACGGGGAAAATAGGGACAAAATTAAGAGGGGGGAGGTATGCAATCGGTTGCAACATTTTTTGCCTTTATCCTTGTGTTGTTAATATTAGGAGTAGTAACGGTATGGTTTTTACTTATTTACAATGTGTTAGTAAAGAGAGAAGAAAATGTCAATCAGGCGTGGGCGCAGATACAGGTGCAGTTTCAACGCAAGTTAGATCTTATACCTGCACTTCTTGATGTTGTGAAATCTTATGCCCAACACGAGAATCAGACGTACAAGGATGTAGCTCAAATAAGGTCTGAAGCAGAGGAGATGATCAAGAGTACGGCGCAAGAACAGGTAAGGTTATCTAATGAGAAGTTAGAAAAACTAATCCAGTTGCAAGGAGTTCTTCGATCAGCATTAAGTAAATTGTTTGCTCTTGTAGAGAATTATCCTGATCTGAAAGCAAATGAGAATTTCTTAACCATCCAGAGACAACTGGAAGAGACAGAGGACAGAATTGCGAAGGCACGTGAGATTTATAACCAGAGAGTGAGGTCTTACAACGCCTTTTTAAGAGGCTTCCCTGGCAATTTAGTCGGGACCTTATTGGGGTTTTCTCAGAAGGCATACTTTGAAACTGAAGGAGGTCTCTCATGAAACAAGGACGAGCGGTCTTGTCTATTGTATCTACTCTTATAGTGATTGTGGCAGGTTTGGCTCTCTGGTTTATCTGGGTTTATAATGGCTTGGTATCTTCAGAAAAAGCAGTGGAAGAAGCAAGTGCACAGGTTCAAACGGTCCTTCAGAGAAGGCTGGACTTGATCCCCAATCTTGTGGAGACGGTAAAAGGATATGCTCAGCATGAAAGAGAGGTTTTAGTTGCGGTAACCAAGGCCCGAGAGAGGGCCCAAGGAGTGCTGGCGGATATAAGCAAGAAGAAATCCTTAGGGAAAAAAGAGTTAGTTGCGTTAATGGCTTCCCAAGGTGAGATTACCTCAGCATTGAAGAATCTCTTTTCGTTAGTGGAAAATTACCCTGATTTAAAGGCAAGCCAGAATTTTCTTGCTCTGCAGGATCAGTTGGAAGGCACTGAAAATAGGATTGCAGTTGCTCGTCAGAGATACAACTATGCTGTGAGAAGGTATAATACAAAGATCAGTACTTTCCCCGGGAATATAATTGCGCCTATGTTTGGTTTTGCAGAGAAGCCTTATTTTGAGGCGAAAGAAGAAGCGCAGAAACCAATAGAAGTTAAATTCTAAAAATAAGGGAACAATGGGTAAGTACGTTTTTGTCGCGTTAGTTTTTTTGAGTATCTTTTTAACCTTTTTCTTCGCAATTGGATGGAAAGATAATGTGCCTATGCACCGGCCGATTTTTTCATCTTCCAGGTTTATTTATGACTACGCACATCTTGTTTCTCCAGAAGGTAAAGCAAGACTGGAGAAGTTTCTCGAACATCTTTGGCGAGATTACGATATAGAACTAATTGCAATTACGACCCCATCCTTAGGCAACTATACTATATCGGAGTGGGCCAACATGATTTTTGAAAACTGGCATGTGGGTAAAAATACACGCGGTGAGAAGGGGATTCTGTTTGTGGTTGCTCCGTATGAAAAAAAGGTGCGTCTCGAGATAGGTAGAGGTTTGGAGGGAGTTTTTACTGATGCGTTTGTAGGGTATATAGAACGTGAGCAGATGAAACCTTTTTTTGAAGAGGCAAGGGTCGGTGTGGGGGTTGAAGCGACACTTGAACTTATTGTAAGCAGGATTGAGAAATTTATTAAGGAAGGAAGATACAACCCCACAGAAGGTAGAAAACAAGAGGGAGGTTTTGCTTCTTCTGGTGCGGGCGCACAGAAGAATGTGGATATAGGGAGTGTTCATCGTCAGAAGAAGGATGTGGTTACCGAAGATTTGAAGGAATATTTCAGTGCGCAACCTACTCCTCAGCTCACATTAGAGAGGTATCTTGAGGCCTGTAGCCGCCATATAAAAGACCCAAATCTGGGAATATATACTGAGGAGACAAAAGAGTTTTTTAGAAACTGGACAGTGACGAATGCCCAGATGGATAATATGAGAATGTATGAAGGTGTCCCTTTTAAGTTGATGATAGAAGGAGACTATGCGGTAATTTTCTATCCTGATAAAGACTGGACCTACAGCCCTTTCTTTTTGAAAAAAGGGCCGGCGGGGTGGCAACTTGACTTTGCTACGATGTCTAAGGTTATAAGATTTAATCAGAACAACTACTGGTTTTTTGTTTCATTTGATCATCCTTATATGTTCGCTTTTCGTAAGTATATGATAGATGAGAATGGGTTTGTATGGTTTAAGTATAGGAAGAGGTAGTTTTAGTAGGGGGAAGGAGATGATAAGGACTTGGAAAGACAAACTAAAATCATTGTTTGTGTTTGGCGGGAGAAAGATTATTACTGAAATTGGAGCCGTTAGTGCTTCAGATAGGAAAAACCTTGGCTGGCGCTATGGTCACAAAACGCTTATTAAAGTGTCGTTATTAGAAGAGAAACAAACTGCTGAAAGGAGTTTGGGTATAGAGATTGTATATAAAGGTATTGGTTGCTACAGAGTATCACCAATAGTTTTGAGCAAACAAGAGGTGCAAGAGTTAATAGAATTACTTAGATCCGCGGTTCAAAGATAAAAATATGAAGTGCAAGAAGGAGACAGAAAGAACAGTGAAGAGTAAGTTGCAAATTTTTTTGGTTAGCCTTATTATTTTATGCACCTCACTGGATTATATTTACGCTTTTTCATCTGACAATTTGGCATACAAAATAGGGATGTTTCTTAAAAAAGGTAAAGTGCCGCCGAGAAGGCCTTCCCAGAGCAGATACTGTTTTGATTTTTCCGGTGTGGTTCCGAAAGATGTAGTTAGGGATATTGATGGTTATGGCAGAAGCCTGAGAGAGGAGTTTGATATTGATTTTGTCGTTATTGTTACGCCATCTATTCCAGGGGAAGACATCAGTACTTTTGCTGCGGATATCTTCAGCAAATGGGAAATTGGTAAAGAAACAAAGGGGCGGAAGGGTATTCTTATACTCATCGCTCAGGAAGATCAAAAGGTAAAGATAGAGGTGGGGTACGATTTAGAGAGCATATATTCTGACCTCTATGTTGCTCGCGTTGAGCGAGAAATACTTGAAGAATTTTTAGCGCAGGCCGACTGGAAGAGAGGGTTTTTAGCCACTATAGAGAATTTTATAGAACGAACTTATCATATGCAGGATAAAGGGGTAAACGTAAGAGGAGTTACAGGGACAGCAAGACTGGGGTATTACTCAGGTGGTGCAGGAGCAAAAGGGACGTTTGATTTCGGAGCAGCGTTGAGTAAACCGTTACCACAGACGCAGCAAGACTTACGCAAGTATTTTGGTGCACAGCCAACGCCAGAACTTGCTTTTCGGAGATATATGGAATTCTGTGCGCGTAATATGAAGGATTACACTCTGGATCTGTTTAATGACCGGACAAAATTTTTCTTCAGTTACTGGCCCACAGCAAGCGGACAAAGGCGTTCGGAGGCCGAAGAGTGGGATGGGTTAAGTTATGAAGTCCGGCAGAAGGGTAAGTGGGCGGTGGTATTTCATCCTGACTCCGATTATATGAAAATGGCGCAGCATCCCGTATATCTTATTGAAAAAACAGATAAAGGGTGGCAAATGGATTTAGATGCTATGGCAAGGGGGCTTTCTTATGGAGGAAGGTTTGTCCACTGGGTCAATGGAGCTTGGCTTTATCCTTATGTAGAACTTTTTATGGATGATTATACTTTGAAACCGAATACCGCCTGTCTTATCAGAAAAAAAACCGATGTTGGTACGTTTGGTATATATTTTCTGGGTACAGGTCTATATAACCCTGCAGAGCCAGGTGTACATATTGGAGTGTGGGAGAAAATACAAGATAAGGACAGGAACGGGTTGCGCACAGGAGATAGCATAGTATCTATTGACGGGAAGAAAGTTCCGCGTGGCAGGGAAGGCGAGAGAATAGTAACGCGTTATCTTATAAATAATGTAAAAGCCGGAGACCGGCATCACCTGCGTATCTGGCGGGGATGGCGTTTTATTGAGCTGGATGTTGAAGCGCAACCTGTTGGTAATGATTCATTCAGCGATTTTAGAAGGTGCCTTGCAGTACCGCGTGTGTGGATGGGTGTATATATCGGGATGACTAACGAGGAAGAAGAAAAATATGTAAATGGACCCTCCACAGTTGTGCTGGATGTCTATCCTGGTAGCCCTGCGGATAAAGCAGGACTAAAGAGAGGTGATATCATTTGTAAAGTTGGTGGTAAACGCGCTCCCTATGATGAACTTCTCCCGGGCCAGTTTCTGAAGATTTTAAGAAGTCATAAAGCCGGAGATAGGCTTAAGCTGGAAGTGTTGCGTAACCTCAAAGAGCGAAAAGCGGTAACGGTTGTATTAGAAGAAACAGAGCATAAGGGTTACTATTAGGTGAGTTTTAATGGCATAGAAGACACTGCCCTGTAGGTACTATTGATTGTTTTTTTTGAAGACATTCGATTAGCGTATTATCTCTGATATTTTGCTGTAGATAGATGGTATCCTTTGTTTGATTTATTGTTAGATATATTACCTTTTTTTCTTGTCCATAAGTTACTTAGAGCCTCCAGTCGAGTGAAATGAGTTTATCTCCAAACACTTCTTAAGCAGGGAAGATCCATTGGAGGTTAAAATACTACCTTGTCCAGTTGACAGGCCTTATTTGATAGATTTTACTTCTATTAGTAGGGGGTTTTATTGTTGAGGGTAAATAATGAAGATGATGCATAGGTTATTTCACATTTGTTTGTCATTCTTAGTATTATTTTCGTTTATGCCTACCAATGCTCAATCCTATGGATTGGGTGATTTGAGTAATATCTCTGGAGTGGTAGGAGTAAAGGTGGAGGGAGGGCTGCCATCGTTGTTGTTCGCTGAGGGGGAAAATAGTGAGGAGATGGAGAGGTTGTTTTTCCAGTTATATGGGTTAGATGATCCAGAGAGGGAGTTGTGGGTAAATCTAAAGCCCGGAGTGGGGAGCAAGGGATTGATAGGGAGATGGGTAGGGTGTATGGATGTGGGGAGGTACTTGTTCGAGACTGATCTGAGGTTGAAAGAGGATGCCACAAGGATGGTTGATGAGGTATTGGAGGATTATGGAATAGATGTGGGGGAAGTAGGGTTGGAGATGAGATTTTGGATAGAGGGGGGAGATGTAAGGATGAACGAGTATGAGGATGGAATGTTGATAGATGAGGCGAGATTGAAGGTGAGGGCAGAAGTAAAAGGATCGACTAAAGAGGGGGTAGAGGAATTAAATAGGTTGATTAACGGATTGGTAATACCAAAGTTAAAGGAAGAGGTGAACGAAGGGAAGAGATATAAAAGGTTAAGGGAATTGTATCGCTTGTATATAGTAAGTAGGTGGTTAAAAGAAAAGGAAGTGGGTAATGGGCTGGTGGAGAGGGTGGCATACTATTATGGGAGGGTTGGCAGTAAGGAATGGATGCTGTTGGATGTGTTGAGAAGATATTTGATGATGTATGAAGGCGTTGATGGGGATATTGGGGGATGTGTGGTGGGAGGGGTGTATCTTGGTAAAGTAGGAAGGATAATGAAGCGGGTGGCAGAAGGTGGTATGGGAGGCATAAGGAAGATAGGTAGGGTAGGAAGGAGGATACTATTCAATAAAAAATTTGTTGTGTTTATGGCCAGTTTGATGTTTGCGGTGCAGACCGTGGGTGGAAGTATATCGTTGGCAAGAGGGTTGGATTTTGGAGAGATGCGAATTGGACAGTATGTATCTGAGAATAGGGAACTCAAGGAACAAATCCACGAAATACTTAAAGATGTAAAAATTACCTCAAGCAAAGATGTTCTAACTTCTTTGTATAGTAGATGGAAAGACCAATTCTCTGTAATAATTCAAGGAAAAGGGGATAAGGTTGATAGTATCGTCATAAAAGACATCAGAAAGGCCATTATTTTATCTTTTCATCCTATTTACGGTGACCTTTTTGGCAATCTTTTGGTTAAGGCCCAGAGATGTAAAATACAGCAGCAGATAACAATGGGAGATATCAATTGGATAATGGATTTTTATAGAAACTATTCTAAGTATAGAAATACACGTCGTTATCAGAATTCTATGAGATTACTTGGTAGTTTGTTTCAGAATGATTCGTTTTTGAAGTTATTTAATCAAATAAAGGGAAAGGAATTATGGGGGCCTAATAAATGGAGGATAGAAGCATTAAATTCATGGCTGTATCCGGAAACGGCCAAATCTTGGTCCCTTACAGAAGATTCTTCTCTTTTAAAATTTACAAAGGATAAGGAGGAAATTAAAAAGAATCTTGATAAGTATAAGAATTTGGCAAAGAGGTTGTTTTATTATTGGGTATATGCAAAATCGGGCGATAGATCGCTTATAGATTCGTATATCAAGAAGGTTACAGAAGAGATTAAGTTGGAGATGAGAGAGATTGGTGAAAAAGATATGGCAGAATATTCAGTGAAATTTTATGTGTATGAAAGTAAGATACGGGGAAAAGAGATGAAAAAGATATTCCCTGGGTTATTTGAATTGGCAAACTCAGGGGACCCATATGCTACTGCACTTTGGATAAATGTGGAGTTAGAACTTAGGTATTGGGCTGGTGGCAGATCTGGTTTTAGATTTAGCAATTTAAAGACTATCTTAAGCGATGTTTATATAAATTTGGGTAAATTAACGGATGAAGAGAAAAGAGATTTTGTTAAGTTTATGTGGTGGCTTTACTTCCGCTCGGGTAAGAGTTTTGTTCCTCCTAACGTGCGGAAAAAGGTCTTTTCTGAGTTGATTCACCATTTGGATCTGGGAGAATATTTGGATACTATAAGTGGTATGACTGATTTTATGAAGGGTTTCAATAAACTTATAGATGATGAAGATTCCATGTTTTCATTGAGATGGGAGTTGATGCTTAAGCACTACGAGATTTTAAGAATCGTCAAAACTACTAACGAATGGGAGAAGAATAATTTTGGACATATTGAGAAAAACCCAATTTTCGTCTTACCAATCCCGATTATAGATAATCTGGACAGCAGGTGGATAAGATTTTTCATATTAGCGCAGCGATTTGGTTTTGAAGAGAGGTTATTAAGATTGATAGATTTGGATAAGATTATTAAGGTTAATCTCGCGATACCATTAAGGTTATCGGATAATTTTTGGAGTGCTAAGAAAGATGAGGTGGAAGATTTCCTTTCGTTTTTCCTTTTTAGAAAAGGCGTATACGATCCAAGATTTGAGTATGGTACGTTTAATTTTTCCCAATTGTTTTTTCTATATTTTTCGGATATCTTCCAGAAAGGGTTTAAGGATATAAAGGATAGGCAATTGAAGTTTGTTTTGTTGTGTGGTGTTATGTCTTGGTTGATTGACAATGGGAAATATGATGTGCAAAAAGGAGGATTTGATTTTAATGAAGATCAGATTAGGTCAGCGATAAAACATGTGAGAAAGAGTTGGGAGTTGATGAAAGACAGAAAAATAACCTTTGCTAAAGGGTTATATAATTTAGTGGAGATCTGTGATTCTAATTTTCCAAACACAGGGAAAGACGGATATGAGAAACTTTTGTCACCTAACACTTCGATTAGATATAGAGATAAAGATAAATTCTTAAAGGGTATTAAGGACATCAAAGGGCCATTGTGGTTGGGAATTATGATCCATGGAGGGGCAGATGTGGCAAAATATAAGGAAGGGGATCGAGATAATGCTTTTTATCTTGTCTCGCCAGATAAGAAAGGACGCATTACTGTAGATGAGATGGTAGATGCATTAGAGGGGTATGCTAAAAATAATAACGGGGACCTGTCTAAGATGGTTATTGTAGCAGGAAATTGCTATTCTGGTTTTTGGATAAATGTATTAAAGAAATTAGGGAAAAATGTAGAAATCAAAGGCGCCCCGATTGTCCTATCTGGGGCCTTGCCGACCTCACCTCAATTGGGATTTACGAATGTCTTTTTCTCCATTTTTGGATCTAATAATATCGGTACATTTTGGGATGTTGCAATACAGGAGTTTTTAGAAGATCAACATAAAGATGGAAAAACGACTGCCACTATATATGATTTGTTTAACTATTTAGCCGATAAGAAGTTGCCCTTTTTCCCGATGATTTATTCGGTGGAAAAAGAAGGTAAAGGGCAGAAGAAAGGAGTTCGTTTTCTCCTTTTATCTCTGGGAACTCCTTTTGGCGTGTTTCCGTGGATGCCTACGGAAGAAAAGGAACCGGAGGAATTGTTTAGAGAATTTTTGGACAATATAGAGGATTGGGTAGAGGAGACCGGGTATCAGAGTTTGTTTGTAAACTGGTTAAGGGAGAATAAGGATAGATTACTTTCGCTTGTGAAGGATAATAGGACCAGGGAAATGGGAAGGGTATCGGTGGAGGGAATTAAGGATTGGGTGGAAAAGATAGAGAGGGGAGAGAATCTATTGGAGGAGGATGCGGAAATGGCAATAGTGAAAATAGCAGGGATGATTAGGGATAATCCAGAGGGCTTTGTGAAAGCAGTTACTGAGAAAATAGAGGAGATATTTGCCCAGTCTAATGAATTGGCTAAGGAGAAGGGAGGCATAGAATTTTCGGATAGGGTTCTCTTGGGGGATTAACTTAAAAATGAGTGGTATGAGGCGGGGAATCTTGATAGAGTGGGGGGAAGAGGAATAGAATAAGTAGGATAAGATTGGGTTTTAACAAGGTATGTGAAGATTTATTGTTGATTTTGGTGCTTTTTTCTTTTAATTCCCTTGGGGATGATGGGTGGTTTTAATGGGGTTAGGATTTTGTCTTTAATGTGATAGAATAATTGAGTTATGGATAATCGTTCTCGAATATCCAAAATAGTTGATTCTTTGCCTCCCTCTGGGATTAGGCAATTTTTTGATTTAGTTATTGGAATGCCTGATGTAGTCTCCTTGGGAGTGGGTGAGCCAGATTTCCCTACGCCGTGGCATATTTGTGAACGCGCGATTTATTCCATTGAGAGAGGATATACTTCTTATACCTCTAATAAGGGATTGAGAGATCTTCGGGTGGCTATCTGTGAGAAAATAAGTAAGGAGTGGGGACTTTCCTATGATCCGGATGCCCAGTGTCTGGTTACGGTAGGGGTAAGTGAGGGGATGGACCTTGCCTTGAGGGCAATACTAAACCCAGGAGATAAGGTTTTGGTGATACGGCCCTGTTATGTATCTTATGCCCCAGTTGCTATAATGGCTGGGGCTAATGTAGTCTACCTTGATTTAGATGAAAGGACGGAGTTTAAACTCCATCCTGAATTGTTGAAATTGATAATGAAAAAAGAAGGCCCAATAAAGGCGATGGTCTTTAATTATCCGTGCAATCCGACTGGGGTCTCTTACACTTATGAGGAGTTGTCAGCGATATTCAAGGTTGTAGAGGATTCAGAGGTTATCCTCCTCAGCGATGAGATTTACGATGGCCTCACGTATGATTTTTCCCATACACCATCTTTTGTGTTTGATGGATTAAAGGATAGATTGGTGTATTTAAATGGTTTTTCCAAGACTTTTGCTATGACTGGATGGAGAATTGGATATGCTCTTGGCCCGGAAGATATTATATCTGCTATGACCAAGATACATCAGTACACTATGCTCTGCGCCCCTATTATGGGTCAGGTCGCGGCTATTGAGGCTATGGAACATGGCTCTGAGGAATTAGAGCGTATGCGGAATGAATACCGTAGGCGTAGGAATTTTATTGTTTCGGAATTGAACAGGTTAGGGTTAAAGACGCGACTTCCTGAAGGGGCATTCTATACTTATACAGATATATCTTCCACGGGAATGGATTCTATGGAATTTGCTCAAAGACTATTGTGGGAGGAAAAGGTGGCGGTGGTCCCGGGGGTTGCATTTTCCCCAGGAGGTCATAGATTTATCCGTATTTCTTATGCCTCTTCTTTGGATAAATTAAGGCAGGCAGTTTTTAGAATGGAGGCCTTCCTTGAGCGGTTATAACTTCCATAATAGGTTAGTATTAGTCTTTGATCTGGGACGGGTCTTAGTGGATTTCGATCCAGATATTATCATATCCCGTCTTTCTCCGTATACCAATTGGTCAGCAGAAGATATCCATTATTTGTTTTCTACTGCTGAGTTTGTTGATGCCTTTGAGAAGGGGAAGTTAAGGCCAGAGGAATTTTTTTCTATCCTAAAGCGTGTACTTAATTTAAGAGATATAAATCAAGAGACTCTTATTGAGATATGGAATGATATGTTTTCCCCTATTCCTGAAATGTTATCCTTAGTGAGGTGGATTAAGGAGAAGACCGAGGTGGGACTGGTCCTTTTATCTAATATCTCTTCCGTTCATTATGAATTTTTATATTCGCAGTATCAGGAACTTTCTATGTTTGATGCCTATGTCTTGTCCTATAAGGTGGGATATCGAAAACCAGAAAAGGGGATATATCGATATCTGCTGGATATTACCAAAGGGGCTAATGCCTTGTTTTATACCGATGATATAGAACGATTTGTTTATTCAGCAAGAGAGTTGGGGATAGATGGTGAGGTGTTTCGAGGATACAGGAAGTTTTTGTCTGATTTGAGGTCTCGAGAGTGCTTTCGCAAGATAGTTGATATGATAGACGATGAAAGAGTATCTGAGACTATTAAGAAATCTTGATTTTATTCTCTTGTGGTTATCCCAGGTCGTCTCTCAGTTCGGGGATAAACTCAATCAGATGGCCTTGATTGCTTGGGCCTATTCTGTTATGCCGGGCTCTTCTTTCCAAATGGCCAAGTTGATTTTTTTTACTATAGTTCCAGTATTTATTGTTGGCCCGTTTGCTGCTACTGCAGTAGATAGGATGGATTACCGCAAGACGATGTATATTTGCGATTTATTGAGGGCATTGGCTATTTTCTTTATTCCGTTTCTTATTTTGCCTAAGCAATTGGTGCTCCCGGTCTATCTAATGGTGTTTATTTCGTTTTCGCTGACGCGTTTGTTTATTCCTGCCAAGATGTCCATAGTCCCTAATATAGTTGACGAGAGAGATCTTTTACCGGCTAATTCCCTATTGTCTCTTACAGGGGTGGTTGCGGCTATGTTTGGATTTGGTTTGGGAGGGATAATGGTGCAACGATTGGGTGTTTCAGCAGGGTTTTATGTGGATGCAGGGACGTTTTTGTTTTCTTCTGTTGCTATCTATATGATTGGGGTTCGCTACCGACCTCGAAATATCTCTTTTGCTCAGGAAGCCGTTGGTATCTGGCAGGTTATGTGGAGTGGTATAAAGTATGTCTTCAATGGGGAGATATTAAAGGATATGAAGGAAGGGATAACTTATCTTTTTGAGGAGGAGAAGATTAAGCATTTAATTGGTCTCTCTTTTTTGCTTTGGACCCTCTTAGGTGGGGTGTATGCTACGGGTATCGTATTTATTCAGGAGAGTTTGGGGAGCGCTACTGCGGATTTGGGTATGTTGGTGGTTTTTTTGGGGGTTGGAGTATTGTTGGGGGCATTGCTTTTGGGTAAGTATGCTAAGGCAGTTGATAGATTTTTATTGTTGTATGTTTCCTTGATTGCGGTTTGCTTTTTCTTATTTATTTTTGCGGTTATGATGAGATTTGAACTGCGGCATAGGTTCGGTTGGGCCTCATTTTTGATATTTTTGATAGGCCTCTCAGGTTCGCCTCTTATGATGATTTCCCAGACCATAGTGCATGAAACAGCAGATGAGCAGATGTTTGGAAGGATTTTTGGGGTTATGGAGATAATTATTCACCTTGCTTTTGTGGTAGCGATGTTTATTTCCTCTCTTTTGGCTGAGTCATTTTCCGAAGGGAATATATTAATACTTTGGTCAGGAATAGGGATTGGGATAGGATTTGATAGACTCATACGATGGATAAGACTTAATGGAAAGATTTGACCTCATCGTTGTTGGTGCAGGCCCAGCAGGCCTTATGGCCACTATATCGGCAAGAAAGAGGAACAAAAGAGTCCTTTTATTAGAACAAAACCGTGAGATAGGGTGCAAGTTAAAAATAAGCGGGGGAGGGAGGTGTAATCTAACAAATACATTGGAGCCTGGGGAGTTTTTAAATCGATTTAAGAGATGGAAGAATTTTTTTCTCCCGAGTTTTCGAGCATTTGATAATCAAAAGACTATACGTTTTTTTGAAGAAAATGGTCTTGCCTTAAAGGTAGAAGAAAGTGGGCGAGTGTTCCCTAAAACAGGGAAAAGTATTGATGTGATAAGATTCTTTTCCCAGATCTTGAAACTTGTCAAAGCGGAAGTAAAGTTAGGGTGTAAGGTAATTGAGATAGATAAAGCAGATGATGTCTTTAGGGTAAAATCCAGTAGAGATGAGGTTTATTCTTCGAATGTCTTGATTGCCACCGGCGGAGTAAGTTTTGCTTCTAAGTGTCATACTCGAGGGGACGGATTTAAGTGGGCCAAGCGTTTTGGCCACACGGTTACGAGATTGGTCCCTCATCTTTGTGAGGTATATACTAAAGAAGATGTTTCAGGATTAAGGGGAATTACTTTGCATAAGGTAAGGGTTAAGCATAGATGTGAACGGCATAATATAGATGAGTCTGGGCCATTGATATTTACGGATCGTGGTCTTTCTGGACCGTTAATACATAATTTAAGTATGTATCTTCTCGACTGTTTAGGTGCGTGGATAATATTAGATTTTGTTCCTCACAGGAATTTGGGAGAAGTAACGCAAGAGATAGGGCAATTGAGGAAAATTTTTCCTACTCGTATGGTTTGGAACCTACCCATTGCTGGGTTACCGGAGAGATTAATTAAGTTTGTATTGAGAGATTTTTGTGGTAGGCGTGCAGCAAGTTTGAGTAAAAAAGAGATACAGGGGATTGCTGAGCGATTCAAACATTGGAAACTGTCTATCGAGGGAGGCCCACCAGTTGAACGGGCATTTGTGACTGCGGGTGGAGTTTCTGTGGAGGAAGTTGACAGGAAGAAGTTAGAGTCTAAATTGGTAAAAGGCCTGTTTTTCGCCGGGGAGGTCTTAGAAGTAGCAGGCCCCAGTGGTGGGTTTAATATACAGTTTGCTTTATCTACTGGTTGGGCTGTAGGGAATGCGGTCTAATTTTGGAATCTGGCGAGATTTCTGATAGGGTAGGTGATATAATATATAAATTATGGATTTAGTGTATTGAATGGGTTAGTAACTCAAGGAGGGATTTGTCTTATGAAGATGAAGCGCACACATACTTCTAAGGAATTACCTAAGGCCCAGATTGGATCTGAGGTGGTCTTGATGGGATGGGTTCATCGTCGAAGAGATCATGGAAAGATTATATTCTTTGATTTAAGGGATAGGTGGGGGCTAACTCAACTGGTTATTGTTCCTAAGGAGTGTGAAAACTATGATGTGGCTAAACAGGTTCGTTCAGAGTATGTGGTGGCGATAAGAGGTATTGTTAATCAAAGGCCAAAAGGTACTGAGAATCCTAAGATACCTACTGGGCATATAGAAGTCTTGGTAAAGGAGATCGAGATACTTAATTCTGCCAATGTTCTGCCTTTTGAGATAGAGGGTGATACTGAGCCTGGTGAAGATGTGCGGTTAAGGTATAGGTATCTGGATATTCGAGAGAGTCGTATGAGAAATAATCTTATAACTCGCCATAATGTTATGCAGATTACCCGTCGAGTCTTGTCTTCTATGGAGTTTTTGGAGTTGGAGACGCCATTTCTTACCAAGTCCACACCTGAGGGTGCAAGGGATTATTTAGTCCCTTCTCGGGTAAATCCGGGTAAGTTTTATGCCTTGCCCCAATCTCCGCAATTGTTTAAGCAACTGTTTATGGTTGCAGGTATGGAGCGTTATTTCCAGATTGTGAAGTGTTTTAGAGATGAAGATTTGCGTGCGGATCGTCAACCGGAGTTTACTCAAATAGACTTAGAGGCCTCGTTTGTGGATGAAGAGGATATATTCTCCATTAGTGAAACATTGATGAAAGAGATATTTAAGGAGGTAAAGGGGATAGATCTAAAAACGCCGTTCCCCAGATTGAGATATAGTGAAGTTATAAAGAAGTATAACACCGATAAACCTGATTTGAGGGAGGAATTTGGAACCGATTATGCATTTGCTTGGATAGTAGATTTTCCCCTTTTCGCCTGGAATGAGGAAGAACAGCGTTGGGAAAGCGAGCATCATCCCTTTACATCGGTTCATCCAGATGATTTAGATTATCTTGACAAGGGAGAGTTGGATAAGGTGAGGGCGAGGTCCTATGATTTGATCTTAAATGGGGCAGAACTTGGGAGTGGGTCAGTGCGTATCCATCAGCAGGACTTGCAGCGGAAGATATTTGAAATACTTAGGATGAGTCAATCGGAGATAGAGGCTAAGTTTGGGTTTCTGTTAGAAGCCTTTTCTTATGGTGCTCCCCCCCATGCTGGGATTGCCTTTGGATTGGATAGATTGGTGGCTATACTGTGCGGGGAGGAGAGTATCAGAGATGTTATTGCTTTCCCTAAGACGCAAAAGGCAGTGTGTATGCTTACTGGAGCGCCTTCTGATGTGGATAAACGGCAATTAGATGAGTTGTGTATAAAGGTTATGGGATAATCCTGTGGTTTTTAAAAAGGGGGATGGTTATGTCGCGTAGGTATTTATTGGGGATTTTGGTAGTGGCGGGATTGGTACTCCCTGGGTGTGTGGTCAAAGTATATCAAAAGGAGATGCCGAGAGAGGACATCATAGTTAAGGGGAATCAGGGGTATCTGATTGGTAGCCCGCCAAAGCAGGGATATTCGGTTGAAAAAAAGACACGGAAAATAGTAGTTACGGAAATAGAATTAGTTAGACCTAAGGAATTTCATATCAAATACTTAGGTGAGAAAAAGATGAATGTGGAAGAAAAAAATCTTTCATCTGGATCTGAAAAAGAGAAAAATTACGGCTATATTTATAGGAAAGGAGAGGGAGAGAGTGGTGTTTCTCGGCAGGCACAACAATCTGGAGGAGATATTCAACAGGATGAAGGGCTGAATCTGACAGAGGAAACAGTCAGTGTGGAAAATAAAGTAGAAAATAAAGTAAAAGATGAAACAGACGAAAAAAAGACCTCTGAAGACAGGGAGTTCGTTATTTATAAGGTACAAAAAGGAGATACCTTGCAGAAGATATCTTACAAATTTTATGGGAAATACAGCCTTTGGCCTATGATATTTGAGGCCAACAAGGATAAATTAGAACACCCTGATAGTATATATGTTGGGCAGGAGTTGAGGATCCCAGTGCTGGATAAAGAGAAATGATGCGTCGAGTAATAAAGTTTTCCACAATAGAAGAGGCGTATTTTTTTTCTGGGAGGCAAGATGAAAATATACGGACGTTGGAGGAATTATTAGGGGTTCGAATTACGATAAGGGGGCAAGAAGTTATCATAGAGATAAAAGATAAGGATGCAGATTTGGTTAACAAGGTAATCGATTTAATGTTGTCTCGAGTCTCTCAGGGTGAACACTTAACCCGGGAAGATGTTGTTTATCTTATTAGGGATGTTAAGGCCGAGCCTGAAATTTCTACTGTGGATTTTAAGTCTGAACGGATTCGAGTGGCAAAACGGGGTATGCCGACAATTATGCCAAAGACAACTGGCCAGAGGCGGTATGTTGCTGCTATACGAAAGTATGATTTGGTGTTTGGATTGGGGCCAGCGGGAACAGGGAAGACCTATCTGGCTATGGCAATGGCCGTAGAATCGCTTATGAATAAATCAGTTCGAAGGCTTATCCTTACCCGGCCAGCGGTTGAGGCAGGGGAACGGTTGGGTTTTTTGCCTGGTTCCCTTGAAGAAAAAATGAACCCGTATTTAAGGCCTCTCTATGACGCCCTTTATGATATGATGGAGCCTGAGGATATAGAGGAGTGTATTGATACTGGAGTGATAGAGGTAGCGCCTCTTGCCTTTATGCGAGGTCGGACACTTAACAATGCCTTTATTATATTGGATGAGGCCCAGAATTGTACCCCTGAACAGATGAAGATGTTCCTAACCCGTCTTGGGTTTGGTTCTAAGGCTGTAGTAACTGGAGACCTAACCCAAAGTGACCTAATTGGCGGTAAACCTATGGGATTATCTGAAGCGGTTCAGATATTGCAGGATGTTGGGGGAATAAAGTTTGTATACTTAACTGGCTCGGATGTGGTGAGACATGAATTGGTTCAGGCGATTATTGAAGCCTACGCGCGGTATCAAAAGACGAAAGCAGGTGAATAAGACCGTCCAACGACCGGGTTGGGTTTATATATTAGAGGTCGTTGTGGTCTTTCTCTTGGTGGAGGCGGTCTTATTTACGGCAAAAGTGAGTCCTTTGGTTTCTGTTTTTTATTTACTTATCGTTATTTATCTCAAAATCTTACGTGGTAAACGTCGATTGGATATGCGGTCTTTTCTTTCTCTTTCCCTTCTATTTTTGATTTATGTCCCTATGTGCAGGTTTATTATCAGTCAAGGATGGTCGCCGTATTATGTGCCAGTTCCGGCTGCTGCTATGGTGGTTATGCTTAATTACAGGGATTTAGAGTTAGTTTTTGTCTTTGCTATGTTGGTGAGTTTTTTGTCCGCAGAGATGTTTGGGGGAAATCTCTATTATTTTTGGATTGTCTTTTTGTCATCTGTGGTTGGGGCATTGATGGCACGGAACGTCAGACACCGTAAACATATTTTTCAGGCCGGGGTTGCGGTAAGCGTTTCAATGGCAATCTTATACCTCCTTTATGTGTATGCCAGCGGGGGCAATATTGTGCGGGGGAATTTAATTGCGGTATTTGTAAATGGTGTCCTTTCATTTGCTATTACGTTTGTAGGGGTGCCTTTATTTGAGGTGATGTTTGGAACCCTCACTAATATAAGTTTGCTGGAATGGGCAGATACTCAACAACCACTTCTTCGCAAATTGATTATGGAGGCACCGGGCACTTATCACCATTCATTGGTGGTAGGGAATCTGGCTGAAGCGGCAGCAGAAGAGGTGGGAGCAAACTCGCTATTGGCCAGAGTAGGTGCGTACTACCACGATATAGGAAAAATCCCTCGGGCCGAATATTTTGTTGAGAACCAGGCGAAAGGTCAGAATTCTCATGAGAAATTGTCGCCCTCAATGAGTAAATTGATATTGATGAACCATGTAAAAGAGGGGTTAGATTTGGCCAGAAAATATCATCTCCCAAAACAGATTACCGATTTTATCGCCCAGCACCATGGGACCAGTTTGGCTTATTATTTCTATCAGAAGGCCATCGATGAGGGTAAACAAGATATTCGAGAGGAGGATTTCCGTTATCCTGGCCCAAAACCGCAGACTAAGGAGACCGCCATTGTGTTGTTGGCTGATACAGTAGAGGCTGCGGTTAGGAGTTTGCCGGACCCAAACCCGGACAAAATTGCCTTGACTGTAAAAAAAGTAATAGATGCAAAGGTGATTGATGGCCAATTAGATGAGTGTGACTTGACCTTCCGAGACCTGGATAAGATAGCCCGTATATTCACCAAGGTGTTAAGTAGTATGTACCACCAACGGATAACCTATCCAGATTCCAAGAATAAGAATGGAAAAGAGAAAAATGGCAAATCGGGAAAAAACGGCTTATCTAAGTCCCAGAAGGATTAAGATAGTAAGTCGGATAGACCTTCCGATAGACAGGCATGAAATTCGCAAGTTGGTTAAAGAGGTTTTATCTTTAATGGGAATACTACGATGGAATCTGATATTTTACTTTTTAGACGATAAAGGAATTATTGAAGCGAATAAGGTAGTATTTTCCCATAATTATCCTACAGATGTCATATCTGTGCCTATTGAACAAGATCCGTTAGAAGGGGAGGTTTTGTTGGGGATAGATGAGATAAAGAGAAATAGCGAAGAATATTCTACTGATTTTGTCTGGGAGATAAAGTTTTGTTTGTTACACGGCCTACTTCACCTCCTTGGTTGGCAAGATGATACAGACGAGGAGAGAAAAAAGATGTTAGAGTTTCAAACGAAGATCTTGAACCACTATGAATCCGGATTACCTCTTAAGCAACTATAATTACAACCTTCCTGAATCCCTTATTGCCTATGAACGGGGAGATGGACCGTCAGATAGGATGTTGGTATTAGATAGGGGTAGGAATGAGATAACACACTGTCAGGTAAAAGATATATTGAGTTTTATTAATAAAAATGTGTTGGTTGTGTTTAACGATACAAAGGTAATTCCTGCCCGTCTTCTGGGCGTAAAGGATAGGACTGGTGGAAAAGTAGATGCAGTTCTGTTGGGTACGGAAGATGGTATTAGGTGGCGCGCATTGATAAAGCCAAGACAGAGATTAAAAGAAGGGCAGAGGATAATCTTTGAAGGAGTTTTGTCAGCGGTATACATAGGGGGGAATGAACTTGAGTTTGAGAAGGAAGTTGATATTTCTCTTTTAGAGAAGATAGGACGAATGCCACTCCCTCCTTATATAAAACGTACACCAAGGGAAGATGATAGACTCAGATATCAGACGGTTTATGCCCAACATTATGGGGCTATTGCCTCGCCAACTGCAGGCCTTCACTTTGACAAGTCTTTATTATATGAAATAGAAAAAGTAAGCGCGGGGGTAGAATTTGTGACATTACATGTAGGTTATGGCACCTTTGCCCCAATAAAGGTAGAAGATATACGAGAACATCGTATGCATAAAGAATGGATATCTGTTAAGGCAGAGACCATAAAGAAGATACATATGGCCAAAACGTCAGGGAAAGAGGTATTAGCCATAGGGACTACCGTAGTAAGGACACTTGAGGCCATAGGCTATGAGGTATTATCTCCTTCAGGGAAGGATATAGGATTGTGGACGGACTTGTTTATATATCCGGGATTTGAGTTTAAGGTGGTTGACCATATCTTTACTAATTTTCACTTACCTAAGAGTTCTTTGTTAGTATTAGTGAGTGCCTTTGTAGGGCGAGAACGCCTCTTATGGGCTTATAGAGAGGCTGTAAGCAAGGAGTATAGGTTTTTTTCTTATGGTGATGCAATGTTAATCTGGTGAGGTGTAAGATGATAGGTGTAACCATAGGTGATATTCAAGGAATAGGGCCAGAGGTTGTAGGTAAGGCATTGGCCTCTTTAGAGAAGTCGAAGCGGGAGGAGATAATCGTGATAGGCTATTTGCCAGTTATGTTTAAATATGTTAATGAAAAGGAATTAGAAGGAGTTAATTTTATAGATACCGGGGAGGGAGAAGAGTCCTTTTCTGGCCTTTTAGCGATAGAGAGGGCAATTGAAATAGCAAAGGCAGGTAAAATTAAAGGAATCTGTACAGCCCCTGTAAACAAGGCACGGGTATCTAACATAGTGCCATTTGTTGGGCATACTGAATTTTTGCGTGATAGATTCGGGGTTGATAGAGTGGAGATGATATTTTTGAGTAGGTATTTTAACATAATATTGGCTACGAGACATCTGCCTGTTAAAGAGATTTCAAAGGAAATAACCTTATCACGGATGCGCGAGGTAATAGATACATCATGGGAATTTACACAGGTAATAAAGAAAGAATTGCCAATTGGGATTTGTGGACTAAATCCTCATGCCGGTGAAACTGGAAAGATTGGGAGAGAAGAGGTAGATGTGATTATTCCTGCAGTTCAAGAGGCAAGGGATAGAGGAGTAAATATAATTGGCCCGCTCCCTGCAGATACAATCTTCCGAAAAGGAGAGCATTTTTCTATAATTATAACAATGTATCACGATCAAGGACTTCCGGTTTTGAAACGAATAGACCCAAATTGTGTAAACCTTACCTGGGGACTTCCTGTGATGCGCACATCACCCCCGCACGGCACAGCTTACGATATCGCTGGCAAAGGCATAGCCGATCATAATCCTATGAAAGAGGCAATATTATCATTATTTCGCTTTTCCGTGCTGTAGTGAAGAGATCCTTTTGTCTAAATTTGTCTCATTTGGAATTATCCAGAATGATTTTGTCCCATTTTTTCAGTTATGTCATCTGCCTTATAGTTTAGGGAGGCAATTGAAGACCTTATGGAATAATTTTATTTTGCAATATTTGAAGTTTCTTGTAGAATGATTAGATTTTAAGTGCTGGTATAAATGGAGGATGGGATGGATTACTCTTCTCTTCGTTCAGTTGGTTTGTATGAGCCCAGGTTTGAACACGATGCCTGTGGAGTGGGTTTCCTTTGTGATGTAAAAGGGAATCGGTCTAATAAATTGGTTCAAGATGCCCTTACTGTTTTAAAACGTTTGGCCCATCGAGGGGCGGTTGGGGCTGATCCTAAGACAGGGGATGGGGCAGGGATCCTCATTCAGATCCCTCATGAGTTTTTCTTGGAGATTTCTGACTCCATAGGGATCGATCTCCCGAATTTGGGTTACTATGGTACAGGTATGGTTTTTCTTCCAAGAAAGAGAGAGGAGAGAGAATACTGTAAGGCTGTGTTCTCAAAGGTGGTTGAAGAAGAGGGACAACATCTTTTGGGGTGGCGGGAGGTGCCGATAGATGACTCAGATATTGGGAAAGGTGCAAAAGAGGCTGAGCCGATAATAGAACAGGTCTTTATAAAGCGCGCAAAGGGGCTGACAAATCAGGTAGATTTTGAACGTCGTCTTTATGTTATTCGTAAACGGGTAGAAAACACGGTTCGTGCTTCCGATATTAGCCAGAAGGGTTTTTTCTATATCACAAATCTTTCTTCTCGCACGTTCGCATTTAAAGGGTTGTTAATGCCTCATCAAGTTGAGGATTTTTATGTAGATTTAAAGAATCCCAAGATCAAGAGTGCGATAGTATTGGTTCATTCTCGTTATAGTACTAATACATTTCCTACTTGGGATTTAGCCCAACCATTTAGGTTTCTTGCTCACAATGGGGAGATAAATACCTTACGAGGAAATATTAATTGGATGCGAGCAAGGGAAGGTCTGCTTTCTTCTCCTCTTTTTGGGGATGCAATGGAATTGATAAAACCGATAATTGTTCCGGGAGGAAGTGATTCAGCCACTATTGATAATGTGTTTGAACTTTTGGTCTTGGCAGGCAAATCTTTGCCTGAGGCTATGCTGATGCTTGTCCCTGCGGCGTGGGAACAAGATAAATTGATGGATGAGAAGTTGCGCGATTTCTACAAATTCCACGCCTGTCTTATGGAGCCGTGGGATGGTCCGGCATCTATTGCCTTTACCGATGGCAGAAGTGTTGGCGCTGTGCTGGATCGGAATGGATTGAGGCCAGCCAGGTATATCATTACCAAAGATGATTTTGTCGTTATGGCATCTGAGATGGGGGTTTTGGATATAGACCCGAGTAGAATAGCGGTCTCTGGTAGGCTTGAACCTGGTAAAATGTTTTATATTGATACAGAGGAGGGTAGAATAGTCCACGATGAAGAGATAAAGGATAGGGTTTCTTCCCGTAGGCCTTATGGAGTATGGTTAAGACAATGGTTGGTTGATGTCAATGATCTTCCTACACCAAAGAAATTACCTCCTAAAAGCGATAATCTCCTTAGAGATCTACAGGCCTTTGGGTATTCACGGGAAGATTTGAAGGTGTTAATCAAACCTATGGCTGAGACAGGTAAAGAACCGATTGGGTCTATGGGCAATGATACACCGCATGCGGTTCTGTCTAATCAGCCTAAATTGCTTTATGATTATTTTAAACAGTTATTTGCCCAGGTGACCAATCCAGCCATTGACCCAATAAGGGAAGAGATAGTAATGTCCTTAGATAGTTTTATCGGTCCGCAGAAAAATATATTGGAGGAGACACCTGAGCACTGCCATAAACTTTATCTTAGAGAACCAATTCTTACCAATGAGATGTTGGAGAGGATTCGAGAGATAGATGAGAGAGGCTTTAAGTGCAAGAGGATTTCTGTGTTGTTTGATATTGAAGAAAGAGATAATTTCACGAAGGCGTTGGACCGAATATGTAGAGAAGTGGAGGATGCAATAGATGAGGGGTACTCATTTATTATTCTCTCGGACCGTGGAATATCCGAGAATAGGGCAGCACTTCCTATGCTCTTGGCAGTTGGAGCGGTACACCAGCATCTGGTTAGAAGGGCAAAGAGGACTCAGATAGGTGTTATAGTGGAAAGTGCTGAGCCAAGAGAGGTGCATCACTTTGCGCTTCTTTTTGGATATGGAGCGGATGCGATTAATCCTTATCTTGCCTATGAAACGGTGGAGTACCTTTGGAGAGAAGGCCTATTAGATGTCGGCTCTCTTGAAGAGGGAATTGAGAATTATCGTAAGGCTGTAGATAAAGGGATATTGAAGATTTTGTCTAAGATGGGGATTTCTACTCTTCGGAGTTATCGAGGAGCGCAGATATTTGAAGCCTTAGGGATTCATGAGGAGGTAATTGAAAGGTGTTTTACTGGGACGCCCTCTCGTATAGGTGGAGTTGATTTTGATATTATAAGAGAGGAGACAGTTCGTCGGCATAGGATAGCATTTCCAGAAGAAAAGAGGGAGATTCATATACCATATCTCGTAACAGGTGGGATTTATCAGTGGAAGAAGGATGGTGAGTTTCATTTGTGGAATCCTGCTACTATTGCTTCCCTACAGGATGCAGTGCGTAAAAATGATTATGGCCGGTACAAAGAGTTTGCCGGGATGATAAACGATCAGTCTAAACAGCCCACAACTCTTCGAAGTTTGTTGAAGTTTAAGAAAACGAATCCTATTCCAATAGAGGAGGTAGAGTCAGTAGAAAATATCTTGACCCGTTTTGTTACTGGGGCTATGAGTTTTGGTTCTATCAGCCGAGGTGCCCACGAATCACTTGCTATTGCTATGAATCGAATTGGAGGCAAGTCTAATACAGGTGAAGGGGGAGAAGATCCAAGGAGGTTTTTGCCTTTGCCAAATGGTGATTCTACCCGTAGCGCGATAAAACAGGTTGCATCAGGTAGGTTTGGGGTTACCACAAATTATTTGGTGAACAGCGATGAGATACAGATAAAGATTGCTCAGGGGGCAAAACCGGGTGAAGGAGGGCAGTTGCCGGGCCATAAGGTAAGTGTAATAATTGCTCGGACTCGTTATACTACACCGGGTGTGACGCTTATCTCCCCGCCGCCCCACCATGATATATACTCTATTGAGGATCTGGCTCAGTTGATATTTGACTTGAAGAATGTCAATCCCTCCTCTCGGGTGAGTGTCAAGTTAGTCTCTGAAGTTGGAGTAGGGACGATTGCCGCAGGAGTGGCTAAGGGGCATGCGGATATGATTTTGATCTCTGGAGGGGATGGTGGGACAGGCGCTTCACCCCTTAGTTCTATCAGACACGCTGGTCTCCCTTGGGAATTAGGGTTGTCTGAGACACATCAAACCTTAGTCCTTAATGACTTGAGGTCGCGTGTTAGACTTCAAACCGATGGACAGATGCGTACTGGTAGGGATGTGGCGATTGCAACGATTTTGGGTGCAGAAGAATATGGTTTTTGCACAGCAGCTCTTATTGTTATGGGATGTGTTATGTTGCGTCATTGCCATCTAAATAATTGTTCTGTAGGAGTGGCTACTCAGGATGAGATCTTACAGAAGCGTTTTAGGGGCCGACCAGAATATCTGGTAAATTATCTTCGGTTTGTTGCGCAGGAGTTTAGGGAGATTATGGCACAATTGGGTGTTCGCACCGTTGATGAGTTGGTAGGCAGGACAGACCTTTTGGAACTTGATACGGCTATATTACCGTGGAAGGCAAAGAAGATAGATTACTCGCGCATACTCTATAAGCCGAAGGTCCCTCCTACAGTTGGGATCTATTGTCAGATACCCCAGGATCATGGGATCGATAGGGTTTTGGATAGAAAACTCATTGAGTTTGCTAAACCAGCATTGGATAAAGGAGAGAGGGTAAAGGCCGAATTTGAGATACGAAATACAGATCGTACAACGGGTGCAATG
>Ga0256842_1000522_pt1 | contig 33910 bp, 38 predicted proteins | sample 4559240metaG_FD_185973 | JGI IMG/M metagenome (GOLD analysis project Ga0256842, IMG submission 185973) | Hydrothermal vent microbial communities from Guaymas Basin, Mexico - 4559-240 | ecosystem: Environmental > Aquatic > Marine > Hydrothermal vents | place: Mexico: Guaymas Basin | collected...
GATAGAAAAATTAAATAAAGAAGAAGTGAATAAAATCTATCTAATTCCACTATATCCACAATACTCAACAACCACAACAAAATCATCCTTGGAAGATTTTGAGGAGAGATACCATAATAATGGTGGTGATGCTGTTTTAGTTGAAATAAAACATTTTTTTGAGGATGAAACTTACAATAAAGCTATACTTCAAAGGATAAAAGAGAGTATAAAAGATGATGATTGTAGTGAGTTTGATTTGATATTTTCAGCTCATGGATTACCTCAAAAGATTGTGGATGCTGGAGATGTTTATGAAAAACATATATCTCGGCATGTGGAGATATTAAAAAATATGTTAAGAGATGATGGGATGGATTTTCATGAAATTCATTTGGCTTATCAGTCTAAAGTTGGACGGATGGAGTGGTTAAAACCATCATTGGAAGATAAACTAAAAACTGTTAGAAACAGAGGTGTCGTGATATTTCCAATAGCTTTTACCATAGATAATTCTGAGACAGATTTTGAGCTAGAGATTGAGTATAGAGAGATTGCTGAAGGTTTGGGTTTTAAAGATTATAGAGTTTGTAGTTGTCCAAATGACAGTGAGTTGTTTGTTGAGAGTTTATTTGGCATTTATCAAAAGATGAGATGATGAAAAAGATAGTTATATTTGACATGGATGGAACTTTACTTGATTCTAAAAAAGATATAACTATTTCCATAAATTATATAAGAGCATTACATTATAATCTTGAGCCTTTGAGTGAAGAGTTTGTTGTAAAAGCTATAAATATGCAGGAGCGAAACCTACCTAAAATGTTTTATGGCACAGAGGTGTATCAAGATAAAGATAAAAAGCTGTTTGAAGTGCATTATGCTAAACAATGCACACAAAACCCATATCTTTATGATGGTGTTTTAGAGACTCTTGAGCAACTTGTGGCATGTGGAGTTAAACTATCAGTAGCAACAAATGCACCAACTATATTTGCTGAAATTATGTTAAAACATTTAAAAGTAGCAGAGATGTTTGATGTGATAATTGGAGCAGATAAAGTAAAACATTCCAAACCAGACCCAGAGATGTTAAACAAAATTTTAGATTATTATGATTTTAATAAGATAGAAGATAAAGCGTGGTTGGTTGGTGATAGCTCTAAAGATATGTTAAGTGCAGAAAATGCTGGTATAAAAAGTTTATTTGCTACTTGGGGATTTTCTCCAAATGGTGAGTATAAAAACCTACTCCACATGCCAAAAGAGATTTTAGATATAGTTTTATAAAAGTTTATGATAAAATATCCAAAATAAGATTTCGGAGCTGTTTTTATGTTTAATATTGATTTGCTTATAGCTTTTTTAATTATGGGTTTATTTTTTTTGAGACAAATATCTATACTTAAACAACCAAACAAGATAAATTATGCACCACTTATGATAGGGATAGGCGCTATAAGTAGTGTTATCCATTTTATTATACATCCAACTTCTACAGATGTTATTTTACTTTTGCGTGAATCTTTTTTCCCACTTTTAGTAGCTTTGCTTTTTTATATTGTTATGAATGTTTTACATCAAACACGCCAACGAGAAACTCAGATGCTTCAAAGCGAGTTTACTAAAGCCCTTATAAATCAGGTAACGCAGTTAAAAGAGTTTATAAGTGAGTTAGAAACTAGGATGGTTTTAAATCAGCAAGAGGATAGACAAGCTCAAGAAGATATAAGAGAAAGATTTAAAAAAGATATAAAAACACTAGACAGTATAAAGATAAATCAAGATAGATTTTTAAAAAAATTTGATGAGATGGAGAATTGGCATAAAAATGTTTCAAAAGAGTTTGAGTATTTTACAAATAAACAGATGCCAGAACTAGATAATGTTGTGCATAAACATATAGATATACTTAGAGTTGCAGAACAAGAACACTATAATAAACTAAAAAGTATTTTACAAAAAGCTGTAGAAAACAGATATGATATGTCAAAAGATATAGATGAATTAAAAAATAGCCTCTCTAGTATGAAAACTATCTCAAATGATATTGCAAAATCTATAACAAAACATACTTTGGAACAACTCTCAGGTGTTACACAATCATTTCAAAAACAGATAGAGGAGTTAAAAGCACATTCTGAAAGTGTTAGAACTTCACTTTATGAGGGTGAAAGTAGATTGAGTGGTATAAAAGAACAAAGTGAAATTATTATGAAGCAGATGATTTTATCATCCAAAAAGATGCAAGAACTACAAGCTCAAAACAGTGGATTACAAGATATATATTCAACTATAAGAAGTTTGGTCGTTGATATGGAAAATGTAAAAGCCGATTATGTAAACTCTAAATCTCAACTCAGTATTATGGTGCAAGATATAAAAACTTCCGAAATGGAACAAATAGATGCTATGAAATTGCAAATAGAGTTGATGGGTGATATTTTAACTAAAAAGATTGACGACTCTTTAGAACAACTTCATCAACACTATCATATAGCTGATGAAGACATAACTCAAAGTGTTCAAAGATTAACAAAACAAGCACAATTAAAAAATAGATATAGTGATAATTTAAACTAATATATTTTAATGATATAAAGAGTATCCAATTCGCTCACATGACAATCGAAACTTTTTAATATTTTTAGACTTAATTAAATAAACATACTTAATAATACACTCGTGTAAGCAAAAGCGATTTTAAACATATATATTATTTGTGCGCTGAGATACCTAATGAGTTTGATAAAGGTATTGTTCTTTATAATGGAGAATCTGTCATTAAAGTTGATGAAAATATGTATGCTTTTCCCTTAGGTTTTTTAGCCTAATAAAATTTTATAAGTATTTTTGATTTTTACTAAATGAAGATTTTCAAGAAAGTCTTGAAATGGTGCGCAGAGGGGGATTTGAACCCCCACACCCGAAGGCACAACGACCTCAACGTTGCGTGTCTACCGTTCCACCACCTGCGCATAAAGAAAAAAAAGCCTAACTCTAAAAAAGAGCCAGGCTTTAAGGTTGTTTAGTTTAAATCTTTAACGATTAACCTAAATACGGGTTAGCATAAAGAGCGATCAATGCAATAACTAGTGCATAGATAACTTGTGCTTCGATCATTGCAAGAGCGATGAACATTGTAGTCATAAGTTTAGCACCTAAACCTGGGTTACGAGCAGTACCAGCGATAGTAGCAGCAGCAGTATGACCCATACCGATAGCTCCACCAAGAGCAGCAAGACCAAGACCAACACCAGCAGCGATCATTGAGTAAGCTTTAATAGTTTGGTTAGCAACCTCACCGTCATTTGCCATTGCAGCAGCAGCGAATGCTACCATTAAAAAAAGAATTTTTTTCATTATGTTTCCTTAAAATTATTACAATCCGTTCGGATAGCGTAACACCATTTTTAATCATGATGCAACCGATACATAAATGCAACGATTTCCCTACTAGAAATTGATAGGCGCATTATACATAAAATCTACTAAAGGGGAGTTTAATCCACTAAAAAATATATTTATATTTTATATTTTTTCCCAAAAACTGCCCTGTGGAGTATCCATTAGGTTAACTCCATATGCTAAAATCTCGTCTCTTAGTTTATCACTTAATTTAAAATCTTTTAGCTTTTTAGCTTCATCTCTTTGTTGTATAAGTGTTTCTATTTTTATTTTTGTGTCTTTATCTATACCAAATTGAAAATACTCATAGGGGTTTTTTACACCAAAACCAAGCACCTTTTCTATGTAAGTAAGATTTGAGATGGTCTCTTTTTTAAGTTGTTTGTGTTTTCCTGCAGTATCTAGTGTTTCGTTGGCATGTGAGATCATCTCATCTATGATAGCAAGGGAGGAAGATATATTTAAATCATCACTCAAAGCTTCTAATAGTTTTTCTTGAAATGGTGTTTTTTCATCATTTTGAGCAAGTCCAAAAAGGCGTTTTTTAAGGCGATATAGTTTATCTAAGCGTTTTTTAGAAACTTCCAAGTCAGTTGTATTGAAGTTAAAGTTTGAGCGATAGTGTGTACTTAAAAGGTAAAATCTTAAAACTTCACCATCATACTCTTTTAGTGCATCTTTTAAGAAAAAACTGTTTCCTAGAGATTTGCTCATCTTTTCACCGTTTATATTTACAAAACCGTTGTGTACCCAATAGTTTGCTATGGAGTGATTTGTTCCACATCTGGTTTGTGCAGCTTCGTTTTCGTGGTGTGGAAAAAGTAAGTCTGCTCCTCCACCGTGTATATCAACTCCATATTTGGCATGTGGGACAGCTAGGTGTTTTTCAATCATAGCAGAACATTCCACATGCCAACCAGGGCGACCTGCACCAAAAGGACTATCGAATGTTACACTACCATCTTTTACATTTTTCCAAAGGGCAAAATCTGCTTGATTTTTTTTCTGAGATGAACTTTGTACTCTTTCTTGTTTGTCCTCTTCATCTTGAACTCTTTTTGACAGTGATAGATATTTGGAGTCACTTGAAGTGTCAAAATAGACATCTCCATCAGTAGTTTTATAAGCATGACCACTATCTATAAGCTTTTGTATAAGCTCAAACATAGCTTCTAAGCTTTGTGTTGCTTTTGGTTCTATATCTGGGCGAGATACACCTATGATAGACATCTCTTTATGAAATGCTTCTGTGTAAAAATCAGTTATAGTTTTTATATCTTTTTTTTGTTCTATCGCTTTTTTTATAATCTTGTCATCTATATCTGTTATATTTCTAGCATAAGTTACATCATATCCGTTTGCTTTTAAAACTCTAACTAAAAGGTCAAAAACCAATGCAGATTTTGCATGACCTAAGTGTGCATCATCATAAACAGTTGGGCCACAAACATATAGGCTTACTTTGCCTTCAAATTGAGGTATAAACTTCCGTTTTGTTTTTTGTACTGAATCAAATATATACACTGATAAAATCCTTAAAAATTAGTAAAAAAATAGTAAAAATAACTGAGCCAATGAATAGATAAATGGCATTTTTTGAACGAAGTATATCTAAAAAGTTTTCTATTTTAAAGGCTTTTATGGTTAAAATAAATCCTACAAAGCCACTGAGAGTTCCAGCTAGTGCTAAGCCACTAACTCCCATTGGAGAGATGAGTGATAAAGCTATGATTGTATAGGTTATAAGTGTAAAAGTTGCTATTTTAGCAGCTTTCATCTGCATCTCTTTTGCATAAAGCCATAATAAAAATAGTTTTTGAAGACCATATGGCAAGAGTCCTATGATATACATCTGCAAAACTAAAGCAGTATTTGTTGTATCCTGAGAGCTAAATGCACCCCTTTGAAACAAAAGCCAAGTTATCTCATGTGCTAAGATAAAACCACCAAGCGTGGATGCCATAAGTATGAAGCTTAAAAACCAAAATGCTTTTTTCATAAACTCTTTGGCTTTTTTTTCATCTTTGTTTTTTATGTATCTTGCAATCCTCGGAAATAGTGCAACAGATGTGGCTATGGCAAAAAGTGCAAGGGGGAGTTGAAAAATACGGTTAGCATAGTAAAGGTAGGAGATACTTCCTGTAACTAAAAAAGAGGCTAATAAAGTGTCCAAAAATGCACTTACTTGAGCAGTTGAGTTTCCCCACATGGCAGGGAAAAACTGTAATTTAAATCTTTTTGTATCATCTTTGATGATTTTTGATTTTTTTCTCAAGTACTTAAATCCACCAACTAAAAGTTTGCAAAGTTGCAGTTTTTTTATAGCAATGATATGAACTGCAAGTTGTCCAATTCCACCAATAACTACACCCCAACTGAGATAATAAACTATCTCTATCTTTTCTTTATCTTGTGAAAAATACAGCGCTAAAATGAGTGATATATTTAAAAGTGCAGTTGAAAAAGCAGTAGTTGCAAAATGGTGTTTGTATTGAAGGATTGTACTTAGGAAGGTGACTCCAAAGATGAGTGGTAAGTACCAAAAATTTATAGCTACAAATGGAGTAGCCAAGGTTATGGTTTGCTCATTAAATCCTATTGCTATTGCTTTTGTTGCGAGGGATGGTAAAAGATTTACGATTAAGGTTATACTGATAATTATAGATAAAAAGATTAAAAAAATGTTTGCTGAAAATACACCTTTGTGTTTTGTTTTTGCAAAAGCTGGTATGAAAACTTGAGTAAAAGCTCCCTCTGCAAAGATGCGTCTAAAAAGGTTTGGAAGTTTAAAAGCGATAAAAAAAATATCGCTATATATGTTTGCACCAAGATACGATGCTGTAAATAGATCTCTGACAAATCCTAAAATTCTTGAGATTAAAATCCCAAAACTGTTGGTAAAAATGGCTTTAAACATGGGCTTCTTATAATTTTTACGAAATTTTAACAAATCTTTGGTTAAAATATAGACTTAAAAAAATCTAATATATAGTTTGGTGGAAAATATGGCACTATTTAGCTCTAGTAAAAAACCTAAAAAGATACTTAGAAAGATTCGTCCAGTTGTTGTAAAAACACAAAATGTTGCTAAAGAGTTGATGAGTTTGGCAAAATCATATGATGTTAAAGTTGATGTTTTGGATTTTAATCTTTTAGAAGTTAGAACATTTACTAGAACTATTGCAAAATCAAAAGAATCTGCGTGGACAGAAGTTAGTTTTGATGAGCTTGAAAATTTAGATGAAGATACACAGATTTTAAATCCAAATTTTCAGATAAAACAAGAGTATGAAGTTGAGCTTTTTGCTAAAGATAAAGAGAGTCCATATAGAAATTTTCATTTAGCAGTTGGAGCTAATGCAACAAAATGTAAAGTTTATCTACACATCAAAGAGGGTTCTAGGGTTAGCTATACTCCAAGGTTTGAGAAAGAACTTTTATTTTTAATCAACAAAAGTAAGATTCGTGCTGGTATTTTAGTAAATATTTTTGATGATATGCTAGATAGCGTCGTATCTAAAATATCTTCACATGTTAGGATTGAAGAGGATGCTGTATATAATAAAACAGAAACTTATCTGATTTCTGAGTCGTTTGAACCAACACCAACAACAGATGATGCTTTGATTATGCATTATAAACACAATAAACAAGTTTCTGAAAATGAGAGAGTTGATTATTCTCAAAGAGGATTTATCCAAAGTGTTGTAAAAGATGAACTTCTTATAGAGTATATTAAACCACAGGAGGGTAAACCTGGGAGAAACTGTCGTGGTGAGTTTATGGCACCAAAAGAGCCTAATGTTGATAATTATCCAGATTTTCAGGTAGATGATACAATCAAAATAATAGAGAGTGATACTAACATAGAATATAGAGCCGTAACAAATGGTTATATCTCTGTTGAGGGTAAGATGTATTGCGTAAAATCTGATGTTGATGTTGGTGAAGTGAGCTTTAAAACAACAGGTTCTATCCTAACTGAGATGGATTCAGGGGTTGTTGTAAATGTAAAAGAAGCAGATGCACTAAAAGATGCAGTTGGTTCAGGCATGGTTGTAAATGTTAGTGAGATTGAGATTGAGGGTAATGTAGGCTCAAATGCAAGTGTAGATGCAACAAAAGCAACCATTGGTGGTCAAACTCATAAAACAGCAAAAATTAGAGCTAAAGATTTAAATATAAATGTACATAAAGGTTCAGCTTATGGTGAAAATATAGAGATTACAAGGCTTGAACATGGTGTGGTTGATGGTGATATAATTAAAATTTCTCAAGCTGTAGGTGGACAAATAAGGGGCAAAGAAGTTACTATCTCTGTTTGTGCTTCAAATGTTAAAGTGACAGCATCAAAATTTATAGAGATAGAAAAACTTCAAGGTAGTGAAAATGTTTTTACTATTGACCCTTTATTGAAAAAAGATGATCAAGATGGTATAGAAAATAACCATGAAGAGGTTCAAAGGCTTGAAAAAGAGATAAAAGGTCTTGAAAGGGAGGTAAGAAAATATACCACTATTATTGAAAATGGTATGGATACTTTTAATGATGTTAAAAGAAGGTTGATACATTATAAAAAGAGTGGTGTTGCTATGCCTGCATCTTTTGTTAAGCAGTATAAAAAATTTCAAAGTTACCAAAAACATCTTGAAAATACAAAAAAAGAGTTAGAACAAAAAAATGGTTATTTTGAACTTTTAACAACCAAGACTATCGCTTTTCAAGATAATATTTTTGATGCAAGGATTATCAATAGAGATAGATGGATTGGTTATAATGAACTAAAGTTCAAGTTGATAGAACCACCTATTGAAGTTGTTTATCACCCAAAAGAGGGTTCAAATGAAAAAATATTTGCACTAATAGAGGTTGAAGATGGTCAGTTTGAGATTCAGGCGGTAAGTAAATGATAGTTGGATTAAAAGGTCATATAGAACACAAAGAGCCGTCTTTTGTTCATATAGATGTTAATGGGGTTATTTATGAAGTTTTTATCTCTTTACAAACATTTTCAGCTTTAGGAAGTGCTGGTGTTGAGCTATTTATTTCCCATATTGTAAGGGAAGATGCTCAACTTCTTTTTGGATTTTTAGACAAAGCAGAAAAAAAACTTTTTACTAGACTTATAAAGATAAGTGGGGTTGGCCCTAAGGTAGCGATGGCAATTTGTTCAACTTATACACCAAGTCAGTTTGCAACACTTGTTAGTAATAAAGATATAAATGGTGTAAAAAAAGTTCCCGGGATTGGACCTAAAAGTGCAGGGCGTATTTTGGTTGAGCTAAATGGTTTTGATGCTGAGTTGTTGTCATCCCATGTTAGTGTTGAGACTCAATCTTTTAGTGAAGCTACAGAGGCCTTAGAATCTTTGGGATTTAAAAAAGATAAAATTTCTAAAGCTTTGAGTAGTTGTGAAGCAAAAGATACACCATCTTTAGTAAAAGCAGCTTTGAAACTACTTCAAAGTATCTAATTTTTATAAAATAAAAGGATATATATATTGAAATTAACTATTTTATTTGGTGGTGCTAGTTTTGAACATGAGATTAGTATAGTAAGTGCAATAACGCTAAAAGAGAAACTCTCTACATTTGATTTGAGCTTTGTTTTTTGTGATCAAGATCATTCATTTTATCTTATCGAACCTTCAAAAATGAAGGCAACCATTTTTAGTAAAGGTGAGCATAAAAAGATGCCACAGCTTACTATTTCAAACGGTGCTTTTATACAAAAAGGATTGTTTTCATCAGTTGAACATGGTGGTACAGTTTTAAATCTTATTCATGGTGCTGATGGTGAAGATGGAACAATTGCCGCACTTTTAGACTTTTTCTCTATTAGGTATATTGGTCCAAGAATTAATGCAAGTGTCTTTTCTTATGATAAAAGATATACAAAATATTTATGTAACTCAAAAGATATAAAAACTCTTAATTATGAGGTGCTTTTTTCAAATATACAAAAAGATATAACCATTCCATATCCAATCATCATAAAACCTGCTTCACTCGGTAGTTCTATTGGTGTGAGTATTGTTAAGGATGAGAGTGAGCTTGATTATGCACTAGATACTGCTTTTGAATTTGATAATACAGTTATTGTTGAGCCTTTTATAGAGAGTGTAAAAGAGTATAATTTAGCTGGTTTTATGGCAGATGATAAGATAAACTTTTCCATAGTTGAAGAACCACACAAAGAAGAATTTTTAGATTTTGAGAAAAAATATATGGATTTTTCAAGAAGTGAACAAGTTCTTAAAGCCGATATAGAAGATGAGTTGGTTTTAAAATTAAAAACAAATTTTGAAAGAGTATATAGGGGTTTATTTGAGGGAGCTTTGATTAGATGTGATTTTTTTGTTGTAGATGGCGAGGTGTATTTAAATGAGATAAACCCAATCCCAGGTTCTATGGCAAACTATCTGTTTGAAGATTTTGCAGGTTCATTGGAAGCACTTTGTGCATCTCTTCCACATGCCAAACGAGCTAAAGTTGAGTATGAATATATACACTCTATTGCAAGTGCAAAAGGGAAATAGTGGCTCTCAAGTCCATAACTTACAATCAACAAACTTTTAAAATAAGTTATGAGATTGTAAACCCACAATCAAAGATTGATTTTATCCTTTTACATGGTTGGGGTAGCAATAAAAACTTAATGAAAAAAAGTTTTGCCCCATATATGAAAGATTATCGTCATATCTACATAGATTTGCCAGGTTTTGGTTCATCTAGCTGTGATGTGGCACTTTATACAGATAATTATGCAAAGATTATAGACCTTTTTTTAATAGAGATAGGTGCTTCAAAAGATATTGTCTTAGGTCACTCTTTTGGTGGTAAAGTAGCAACTCTTTTAAAACCAAAAGTTTTAGTTCTTGTTAGTAGTGCTGGTATTTTTGTACCTAAACCTTTAAGTATAAAGTTAAAAATTATGCTATTTAAATTTTTTAAACTTCTAGGTCTTGCAAAGTTTCGTTCATTATTTGTAGCAGCTGATGCAAAAAGTTTAAGCGAAGAGATGTATCAAACTTTTAAAAATGTTGTGGATGAAGACTTTAGTGAGGTGTTTGCTTCTTATGATGGTTTGGCACTTTTGTGTTGGGGTAAAGAAGATAGTGCTACACCACTTAGCAGTTCTAAAAAAATAGATGAGTTGATAAAACATTCATCTTTGATAGTTTATGATGGTAATCATTACTTTTTTATGAATTATGCAAAAGATATTTGTGAAAATATTGAAAAAACTTTTTTGAAAACTTTAGGAAAATAGATGCAAGATTATACAGTTTTATTAGCTTTTGTGACAAATGTGCTTTTTGTTACAGTTTTGGGGTGGTATCTCATAACAAATTTACAGTGGTATGATTATAAACTTTCACGAGTTGTTTTAAAACATCATAAACCTCATTGGCATCTGTTTTACTTTTTTATCCCTTTTATTGCATACTATACTACAGGTCAATTTTTTACTATCTTTTTTTATTTTGCCATTATCCCTGCTATGTTGATTTGGTATAAAAGGTTAGATAAAAAGTTAGTCTTTACTTGGAGAGTAAAAAGATTTTTAATCCTTTTGCTTTTTTTAGTGCTTTTTCAAGATATGCTTTGTACCTTAAAAGAGGAGTGTAAGGTATATGGTGTTTTTATGCCATTGGCATTAACATATATTGGCAGTTATATGATAGAGAAATTTCTGTTTGCAACTTATAAAAAAGAGGCAAAGAAAAAGTTAAATGGTATGAAGGATTTAGAGATAGTTTGCATAACGGGAAGTTATGGGAAAACTAGTATTAAAAACTTTATAGCTGAAATCTTGTCTAAAAAGTATAAAGTTTATGCAACACCAAGAAGTGTAAATACTATTGGTGGAATAGTAGCAGATGTAAACAACTCTTTATCTCAAGATACTCAGATTTATATTTGTGAAGCAGGAGCTAGAGAGAGAGGCGATATATATGAGATAACAACTTTTTTACAACCACAGACAGTTGTTGTTGGTAAGGTTGGTGAAGCTCATATAGAGTACTTTAAATCTTTAGACAATATCATAGCAACAAAGTTGGAGATTATGCAGTCGCCTAGACTTAAAAAAGCTTTTATTCATACATCTGTTACAGATGAACCACATGCCAAGGTTGAGTTTTTTGGTAATGAAGTACAAAACCCACATGCCACACTTGATGGAATTGATTTTGAATGTGATGGTGTGAATTACCATACAAATATTTTGGGTGAGTTTCAAACTATGAATATAGCCGTAGCTATAAAAGTGGCAAAAAGTTTTGGTATGAGTGATGATGAGATAAAAAGTGCTGTTGCCAAACTAAAACCAGTTGAACATAGACTTCAAAAGATAGAAGCTGGTGGAAAAATCATACTTGATGATGGGTATAATGGAAATATTGATGGGATGCTTGAGGGCATTAGACTTTGTTCTCTTCATAGTGGTAGAAAAGTTATAGTTACACCTGGGTTGGTTGAGAGTAGTGATGAGTTAAACTTAAAACTTATAAAAGCTATAAATGATGTTTTTGATATAGTGATAGTTACTGGCTCACTTAATGCAACTTTGTTTAATGAAAATTTAAAAGTCAAAAATAAAATCATGCTACTTGATAAAACTTCACTTACAGATGTGTTGGCAAACCAAACAAGGGCAGGGGATATAATTTTATTTGCAAATGATGCACCTAATTTTATATGATGATTAAGAAAGTATGATGTATACTACTTCTCAAATAAAATATATAAGGGTTTAGTATGGATACTATACAAAAAGAGTTACTTTCTCGTAAATCTGAGATAGAAACTGGTGTAGATTTGTTATTTAAAGCGAATATGAAAATAACTGATTGGGATGTGCCTGAGGCTGATGACAAGGAAGCTGCAAAAACAATACTTGATATGATTCAAGGAAGAGTTGAACAGATTAGGGCTGATATAGAAGCTGGTAAATACGATAACTATTAATAAACATAAAAGGAAAAAATTATGAGTTCACATAAACATCATGAACATTTAAATAAAATTAAAGATGCGGTTTCAAATTCAAAAGAACTTAGTGAAGATGAAAAAACAAATACAATTAAACATATAGATGAGTGGATGCTCGAAGATAAGGCGGAGGGAATTTTTTTAGAAGAGTTGGTTGAACTTGCTTCTGGGATAAAACCTATATTGGTTGAACTTGGTCTGCTCTAAAATATAATGATTATCGATAGAACCATGAAATTGGTTGAATATTTTACGGCATTTGTATTAGCAATTTTAGTAGCTTTGATTGTTTATGATGCAACTGCTAGGTATCTTTTTTCAACTGGTTCTATTGCACTTCAAGAGTTTGAGTGGCACTTCTTTGATGTTGTCATTTTGCTAAGTATCTCTTGTACATTAAAATATAATGCACATGTCAGGGTAGATATATTTTACGATAGATTTTCAGCAAAATTAAAAGTCCTCATAGACATTATAGCTACACTTTTTTTTATACTCCCACTCTCTTTTATGATTATTTATATCGGTATTGGTTTTGTTGAGATGAGTTTTGTGCAACATGAGGCATCATCTGACCCCGGTGGACTTAAATATAGATGGATAGTTAAATCACTGATGCCTTTGGCGTTTATATTTTTATCACTTCAAGCGTTTAAAGGGTTGATTGATGATGTGAAGAAGTGGAGAAGATTATGATAGCACTTGTTATGTTCGTAGTAGCTCTTTTACTTCTTTTAGTCGGTATCCCCGTGGCATTTGCTTTTGGTGGTGTTGCTATGATATTTGCTTTTTTAATTCCCCATCTTGGTTTTGAAGTTTTTAATATTTTACCGTTTAGAATATTTGGTATTATGAGTAATACAACGCTTATGGCAGTTCCCCTTTTTATAGCAATGGGGTTGATACTTGAAAAATCTGGTATGGCTGAAAAACTTTTAATCTCTATGAGTGCCATGTTTAAAAGTGTAAGGGGTGGACTTGGGGTAAGTGTTGTTTTGGTTGGTGCAATCTTAGCCGCATCTACTGGGATAGTGTCAGCAAGTGTTGTTATGATGACTGTAATCACTTTGCCTCTTATGCTTAGTGCTGGGTATAGTAAAAGTTTGGCATGTGGGACGATAGCATCTAGTGGAACACTTGGACAAATCATACCACCATCTATCATTTTAATCATACTTGGTGATGTTATGAGTGTTAGTGTTGGTGACTTATTTATGGGTGCTGTTTTGCCAGGTATTACCCTTGTAGTTTTGTATATAACTTATATTTTGGTTCGTGCTTATTTAAAACCTGATGATGCTCCAGCTGTTAAGCTTGAAGATAATGTAACTGCTTTAGATGTGGTTTATGCCATAGTTCCACCTATATTGTTAATGTTTGCAGTTTTAGGAAGTATCTTTACAGGGGTTGCTTCACCGACTGAATCGGCTGCTTTTGGTGTGGTTGGTGGGTTGATCCTATCAGCTTTAAATAAAACACTGTCTTTTGAGATGATAAAATATGCTCTTTTTGAGACGATGAAATTAAGTGGTATGATTTTTATGATTCTCATCGGTGCTACTGCTTTTAGTTTGGTTTTTAATGAGCTTGGTGGAACAGATTTGATTTTGAAGTTTTTCTCTGAAGACATAGGAAATGTTTGGGTTTTTATAGGTGTTGCTATGTTTAGCATATTTATACTTGGCTTTTTTATAGACTTTATAGAGATAAGTTTTATTATCGTTCCTATCTTATTGCCAGTTATGGATGCTTTTGGTATAGATCCGTTATGGTTTGCTGTTTTAATAGCTATGAATTTACAAGCTTCTTTTTTAACACCACCATTTGGGCTTTCACTATTCTTTTTAAAAGGTGCAGCAAAAGATAGTGTTACAACTATGGATATTTATAAAGGGATCATTCCTTTTATATTGCTACAACTACTGGCTCTTGCTTTGGTTGTAGTATTTCCAATCTTGGTTTTTGCACCACTTTAGGAGGGAAATATGCAAGATATATTATATGCTCCATGGAGAGATGAATATGTTACAAATCATGACATAAAAGGTTGTGCCTTTTGTCATATAAGCACACATGCCAAAGATGATGAAGAGTTACATGTACTTTATCGTGATGAATATTGTTTTGTGGTTATGAACCGTTATCCATACACTCCTGGGCATTTTATGATTATCCCACATCTACATACAGATAAGTTAGAAGAGTTGCCTAGTGAAGTGTGGTTACATATGAGTAATTTAGCTCAAAAAGGTGTAAAACTTTTAAAAGAGGTTCTAAATGCTCAAGGTGTAAATATAGGTATGAATTTGGGTAAAGCTGGTGGAGCAGGGATAGCAGAACATATTCATATGCATTTAGTTCCAAGGTGGGAGAGAGATACAAATTTCATAACTTCCATAGCCAATACAAGAGTTTATTCAACAGATTTTGAGAAAATTTTTCAGAAATTAAAAAGTCATGCTAGTTGTTTAAGTGTTAAATAGTTTAAAAAATTATAAAAAGGTCAATATTGAAGTCTTATCAAAACTTAGTTTTACTTCAAAATCTTTATCGTCAAAAAGCTTTAGGTTTTCATTATAGCGATACTTTTTCTGTAAATGAAAAGGGTGTTTTTGAAAAACCAAAAAGCTTAGATGAATTGATACTCAACATATCCACATGCCATCTATGTGATTTAAGTAAGTCAAGGTCTCAGGCTATGAGTGGTTTTGGTTCGCAAAATGCTGATTTGATGATTGTTGATTTTAGTGTTTCATCAGCTGAAGATAGTTCAAACAGCTATTACAGTGGCAGGTCTGGCGAAACTCTAAAAAATATGATAAACAATGTTTTACAATTAAAGATAGAAGATGTATATTTTACACATGCCATAAAATGTAAGCCATTAAATTCAAATATACCATCAAAATCTGAATTTAATTCATGTAAAAATTATCTTTTTTCACAAATAGAACTTGTACAACCAAAAGTGATTGTAACTTTAGGTGAAGATGCTTATACTAAAATCATAGGAGAAGATGGTGATTTTGAAAAGGAGAGAGGACATGTTATAGACTTTCAAAATTACAAATTAATACCAATTTATCATCCTCAGTATTTATTAAGAAATCCAGAATCTAAGAAAACAGCATTAAATGATTTGAAAATTATAAAAAGTTGCCTGAAAACATCTGAAAAATTATAGATATTTACAATTAGATTAAATTCAATCAGATATAATAAGAACATTATAAATAAAGAGTTGCCATGAAAAAACTAATATTTTTGTTACTGCCTGTTGCTATTTTTGCTCAAAGCTTTTTAATATCCAACATTCCTGTACCAAAAACATATATACAAAACTTAGATCCGTATCCTTGTGATGAGAAATGTCTTCAAGATTTTATCGATCATGGTATGATTTTTTCTTTTCTTGCTCATGCAGAAGATAAACTAGAAAATACAAAACAAGATGAGATAAGGATGCTAAATATCTCTATCTTAAATCTTGGAGTAAATTTTATAAAAGGAAAAATTCGCATAGCATTGCTGTTGCCATATAAAACTATTGGTAGGTATGCCGCTTCAACAACAAACTCAACTTTTTCATATCTTATAACAAAAAATCGTGCTTTTGAATTGAAAAGTTACAAAATTGAAAATGAAAATGAAGATGAGATGAGAAAAGCATTTGCTAAGATACAAAAAGATGGATTTAACTATGTTATAGCACCTTTAACACAAAAAGGTGCTGATATATTAGTATCGCTTAATCCAAAAATATATATCTATTTTCCAACTATAAATAAAAATGATATAAATTCTGAATCACCTTACTTTTATTATGGTGGTATAGATTATAAAGCACAAAGTGATATGCTTTTAAAAGAAGCAGTATCTCCATTGGTTATATTTTATGACAGATCGAGCATTGGTAAAAAACTTAGCTTATATGAAGAACAAAGTTTTAAAGAGATGTCATATGTAGATGAAAACTTAACTTTAAATATAGATGCTTTTACAGATGAGACAGAAGAGAAAAAAACTACAACAGTTGTAAAATTTTCAATCCCAAGAAGAACAACAAACCTAGAAAGGCAATTAAAAGATAATGAGGATATAGTTGAGGGTTCTTTTTTCCTAAATACTCCCATAGTAAAAAGTGGAATGATTATGTCTCAACTAACACTTTATGATTTAAATGCAACAAATATTTTATCTACTCAAATAAATTATGACCCTCTTTTGTTGTCTATGACACAATACAATGATAGAAAAAATATGATAGTAGCAAACTCTATTACAGAACAAAATAACATACTGATAGAATCAAATGCACTACTGGGTAATGATATTGTTTATGATTGGATTAACTATACAACAACCGTAGGTATAGATTACTTTTTTAGTATAATTACAAATGATTTAAGAGAATATAACATTGCTATTGAAAACAATCAAATGATGTATAAAATAGAACTGTTACAACCATCATTTTCAAGGTTTATCAAGTATTTATCAACTACAAAAGAGTGATAAGATACTTTCTCTTATAAAAGTATCTAACCTTTGAGGTTTTCCCTGTAAAGTCACATAGACTAAAGTAATATCCATTTCAAAAATCTTTTTATCTTCTTTGAAAATAGTTTGTTTTAAGATAAATGATGCAGCTTTAACCTCGATTAATTTAGTTTTTACACATAGCAAGTCACCAAGTTTAGCACTTGCTAAATAATCAGCAACTATCTTCCTAGCTACAAAATGACCATTTTTTAAAACAGGTGTTAATTGATTTTGAAAAAAAACATCACTTCTGGCTCTTTCACAAAAATTTAGATAATTTGAATGATAAACAACACCACCTGTATCTGTGTCTTCGTAATAGACTCTAATTTGCATATTTCACTCCTTGTTTTTGGGCTTTAAGCTGTGTTGGATTATCGGATGTCTGGCATCTTCTTTTATAAATCTAGCATATTTTTCAAAAGTTATATTTACTTGCTATCTCATTCAAAGTCTTTTCACCTTCTAAAATTTCAAGTACTGTTTTGGCTTTAAATTCTGCACTATATGTTGTTCTCTTTCTGCTCATTATAATATATCCAATTAATCTTGTATTAGTTTACCATTTAGGAATATAAATATTTTTGAAATTGATTGTTTTTCTTGGGGACATTATATGAAAGGGTGGGGTGTTTTGTCAAGACTTATATCTCTTTTAAAAAACTACTCATAAATCTTACACCTGCACCAGTTGCTCCATATACATTACAATCCCAAGGTGTTTCTGTATAGGCACTTCCTGCTATGTCAAAGTGTAGCCATTTGTCTTTGTTTTCATCTTTAATGAAGTTATCTAAAAACAATCCAGCGGTTATAGCTCCTCCATAAGGTTTTGAAGCTACATTTGATATGTCGGCTATCTCACTTTTTAGAAGTTTTTTAAGATGTTTATTAAATGGAAGGTGACCTAGTAACTCTCCAGAATTATTTGCTGCTTTCATGATGAAGTTATGTTTTAGTTTTGTAGAGTGTCCCATAACTCCTGTTGTGTATTGACCAAGAGCAACCATACAAGCACCTGTGAGTGTCGCAAAATCGAAAATATAATCAGCTTTTACTTTTTCTTGTGCATAGTCAAGGACATCACATAAAACAAGCCTTCCCTCTGCATCAGTATTTCTAACTTCTACTGTTTTGGTATTTCTTGTTATTATCACATCATCTGGTTTATAAGCATTTCCACCTATCATATTTTCAACTGCACCAACAAAAGCATGAATCTCAACATCTAGTTTTAATTCACTTGCAACTTTTATCATCCCTAAAACTGCACATGCACCAGCTTTATCCATCTTCATTGTAACCATTGAAGTTGCAGGTTTTAGACTTAGTCCACCACTGTCATAAGTTAAGCCTTTACCAACAAGCGTTACGATTTTTTTAGCATTTTTTGGTTTGTAAGAGAGGTGGATGAGTTGGCTTTCATGGACACTTGCACGACCAACTGCCAACATGGCATTACATCTCTCTTTTTTTAATTCTTTCTCACCAAGTATCTCACATGCCAAGTCATTGTCTTTTGCTAGTTTTTTAGCCAATTTTGCAAATGAAGGTGGATTTAAATCTTGTGGTATTGTGTTTACAATATCACGACTAAAACAAGTTGCTTCAGCTACTATAACTGCATCTTGAAAACTTTTTTGTAGTTTTTTAACATCTCCACATGCCAAGTATATATGTTTTAGTTTTGTTTTTTTAGGTTTTGATTTGTAGTCATTAAAACTGTATCCACCCAAGATTACACCATCAACAACAGAGTGTATGTTTTTTTCATTAACATCAAAAGTTGCACTTTTGTAGTTTGATGATTTTAGCGTTTTTATGGCTTGAGAAGTTGCACTTCTGTAACTATCTTGTGTTTTATCTTCTATCCCACATGCCAACAAGCTTTTTTCATGTAAAAAACAAATGCTATCTTGCGTGGCACGAAAACCTGCTAGTTTTAATTTCTTTTTTAGTTTATGTTCTTTTAACTCATCTTTTGTTAAAAACTCTACTTTTATATCACTTTCTGTTTCGTTTACTAAATCAATATTCATTGTTTTTCCTAATTAAAATGTAGTATCTCTTTTGCTTGTATCATATCTTTATCACCACGACCTGATAGATTTACTATGATAAGTTTATCTTTTATGTTTTTCATCTTTTTTAGATGAGCTACGGCATGTGAGCTTTCAAAAGCTGGTATAATTCCCTCTTTTTGACTTAGCCACACAAAAGCATCTAATGCTTCTTGATCTGTGGCATTATCATAACTTATAGATTTATTATCGTTATGAAATGAGTGTTCAGGACCTATCCCTGGGTAATCAAGTCCAGCAGAGATGGAATGAGCTTCTATTATCTGCCCATCTTCATCTTGAAGTGTATAACTCATCTGACCATGTAAAACACCTGGACGACCTTTTTTGAGTGAGCATCCGTGTTTATCTGTTTCAACTCCAAGTCCACCAGCTTCTATACCTATGCACTCAACACCATCATCTTCTAAAAAGTGTTGAAATATCCCCATAGCATTACTTCCACCACCAATACATGCGATAATATGGTCTGGCAAACGGTTCTCTTTTTGTAAAATCTGTTTTCTAGCTTCCCAGCCGATGATAGCTTGAAAATCTCTAACCATCATAGGGTAGGGGTGTGGTCCTGCAACAGTTCCAATGATGTAAAATGTATCTCTTGCATTTGTAACCCAGTGCCTTATGGCATCATTCATTGCATCTTTTAGCGTACAACTTCCACTCTCAACAGAGTTTACTTTTGCACCAAGGAGTTTCATACGAAAAACATTAAGTTCCTGTCTTGAAACATCTTTTGCACCCATAAAAATTTCACATTCAAGCCCAAGCAAAGCACAAATAGTAGCTGTTGCCACACCGTGCTGACCAGCACCAGTTTCTGCTATGATTTTTTTATATCCAAGCCTTTTAGCCATCAATCCTTGAGCGATTACATTATTTACTTTATGCGCACCTGTATGGTTTAAATCTTCCCTTTTTAGGTAGATTTTTGCACCAAGTTCATCAGATATGTTTTTTGCATAATATAGTGGGCTAGGGCGACCAACATAATCTTTTAGATAGTAATCAACTTCAGACCAAAAATCTTTATCAAATCTTATCTCTTCGTACTCTTTACGAAGTTTTAAAAGGGCTGGCATAAGTGTTTCAGGAACATATCTGCCACCGAAGATTCCAAAATGTCCATTTTCATCCGGATCGTATTTTGAAGCAGTTGGAATATACATTAATCAACCTCTATAAGTGTGTAAACATCAGTTTTGTCTTTTAGATTTTTAATACCATCTAAAAACGAAAGACCTATGATGAAACAAGCTTCAACACATTTTGCACCAGCTTGTTCTATTAAACTAGCAGCCGCATTTGCAGTTCCACCTGTTGCTATGAGGTCATCTATGAGAAGTACTCTGGCATGTGGGATTTGACTAAAAGCATCTATATGAACTTCAATTTCATCTATCCCATATTCTAAAGAATATTTTTCACTTATGGTTGTATATGGAAGTTTGCCTTTTTTTCTGATTGGAACAAAGCCTATGTTTAGCATTTGAGCCAGTGCCGCACCAAATATAAAACCTCTAGCATCAATTCCAGCGATATAATCTAAATTGTACTCTTTATATTTTTGGTAGAGATGATTCATAAGTACACTATATGCTTCTGCATTGTTTAAAAGTGTTGTTATATCTTTAAAAACTATCCCAGGTTTTGGAAAATCTTTTATATCTCTAATTGAATTTTCAATTATCTCTCTTTCTGTAATTGTAAGTGTCATTTGTGTTCTCCTTATAATAAAGCGTCTATTCTGTTTTCTAGTGCTTTTATTTTACCTTTTAGTCTGTCTGTTTCTTGTCTATGTTGTGAATTTCTTTGTTTTAAAACTTTAAGTTCGTTTCTGAGTTTTGTTAGTTCTTCGCTGAGTATATCCACATTTCCCAAGGCTCTTTGGAGTTGGATTTGATATTTTCTTATGAGTATCTCAGCTTCTTGAAGTGTTAGTTTCATAAGGTCATTACTTCTTTGTTCTTTGTTTGTAATACTTTTGAAGTAGTACATTTTAACAGATAGATAAACTGCTAAAATAGATAGTATTGTTAGTAATGACCATTCCCAAAACATAAGATATATCCTTTAATTTATTTCAATCTTCTTAACACGCCCACAGTGTCTTCCACCATCAAAACCATGATTTAGCCAAGCATCTATAATGGATTCTGCTACACCTTTTCCAACTATTCTTTCCCCAAAGCAAAGTATATTTGCATCATTATGACCTCTTGCAACCATGGCAGTGTAAGCATCATGACAAAGTGCAGCTCTAATTCCTTCGTGGCGATTTGCACTCATACTCATACCAATCCCACTTCCACAAATAAGGATACCTTGAGAGTCTTTATCTTTTAATACTGCAGTAGCAACTTTATGTGCATAGTCAGGGTAATCAACTCTATCTGTAGTAAATGGACCAAAATCCTCAACTTCATAACCTTTTGCTTTTAAAAGCTCAACTGTCCAGTTTTTTAACTCTATTCCTGCGTGGTCTGTACCTATGTAAAATTTCATTTTTTTCCTTTGTTTTATGATAATAGTAAGCCAAGTATCGTTTGAACTGGCATAAAAAGTAAGTAGTCTTTAAGTGGTGTCATTAACACAATTAAAACTATAACAATTCCATATTTTTCATTTTTATAAAAGAACTCTGCAACAGAGTTGATTTTATTTTTAAGTGCTAAGTGCATAATGAAATGCGCTCCGTCAAACTGAGGGATAGGAAGAAGATTAAACACTCCTAACACAACATTTATGATGAGTAACTGAAAAATAAAGATATAACTAAAAATATATAAAAGTCCATCAGCCGTAGTTGGTTTTGCCATTGCTACAATAGCGATAGAAGCAAAAACTGCTAAAGTGAAGTTATATACTATACCTGCTAAATCTACTTGCATAGCAGCGTTGTAGCCACCCTTTCTTATGACTGTCGCCATATTTATAGGTACAGGTTTTGCCCAACCAAATAAAAAGCCACTGTCAGCACCCAAAAGCATAGGTATAAAATACATGCTTAAAGGGACTATAATAGTACCAAATATATCAATATGAACAAGAGGGTTTATAGATAGTCTGTTAGCATTTTTTGCAGTCATGTCACCATACATATAAGCAACCCAACCATGCATGATTTCATGTCCAATGATTGCTACTGCTAAAGCTAATACTGCTGCTAATATTTTAAGTATATCAAGAGATTCCATGGTAATCTTTATCAGTTCTTAATCGTTCTTCAATAGCTTTGTTAAGATGTTCTGGTGCTTCTAGGTCCGTTGGTGTTTTTCCAACTCTATCCCATCTTATGTTCCAGTTATCATCAATACTAAAGTATATAAACCAAGGTGTTCCCTCTATGTTGTCATAAGGAACAGCTCCCCAAAAACGGCTATCGTTTGAGTGGTCGCGATTGTCACCCATCATAAAGTAGTTGTCTTTAGGAACTTTTATAGGAGCAAAGTTAAAAAGTTGCATAGGGTGTCTTCCATCATCTATGATTTTATCATCATGGTGAATCCCAGGATGTTTTTTCATGTATGGATTTTTAACCCATAATTTGCCACTAAAAACTATAATCTGTTTTTCATCAAAATGTTTTTTAATCCACTCGTCGCCCTCATGTTGGTGAAGATATAGATTTTTATCCAATACAAACAACTCATCATCAGGTAGTCCTACACATCTTTTTACAAAGTGTGTTTTTGGATCACGAGGGTATCTAAAGATAACAATATCTCCCCTCTTTGGAGTATCACCATCCATAAGACGAAGTGAATCGCTCCAAGGCATGATGGAAACTTCTAAAAATGGGATGTGTGGCATAGAGATACCATATGCAAACTTTTTAGCAAATAGGTGATCACCAATCAAAAGAGAGTCTTTCATGCTTCCTGAAGGAATCCTAAAAGCTTGAGCTATAAAAAATATAACAAACAAAACTATGAGTACAGTTCCAGTCCATGAGTTTGAAAATTTGTATGCTTTGTGTAGAGTTTTTTTCATCTATTGTTTCTCTTTGGCATTTATTTTTGCGGCTTTTAAAGTGTTACTTAGAAGCATTGCAATAGTCATTGGACCAACGCCACCTGGAACAGGGGTTATATGTGAGCATTTTTTAGCAACATTTTCAAAGTCAACATCACCTACAAGTTTGCCATTGTCAGCTCTGTTTATACCTATATCTATGATAATAGCACCATCTTTAACCATATCTTCTTTTATGAGACCTATTACACCAACACCTACCAATATGATGTCAGCTTGAAGTGTGTGTTTTTTCAAATCATCTGTAAAAATATGACAAATCTCTACTGTTGCATCGGCATTTAGAAGTAGTGAAGCCATAGGTTTTCCAACTATATTTGAAGCACCAACAACACAACAGTTTTTCCCTTTTAAGTTTATGTTGTACTCTTTAAACATCTCCATAACACCAAGAGGTGTACACGGTACAAATCCATCAAGTCCAGTAGTAAGACGACCAACATTATATGGGTGAAAACCATCAACATCTTTACTTGGTGTTACAAGTTCTAAGAGTTTTGTAGTGTCTATTTGTGGAGGAAGTGGAAGTTGGATTAAGATTCCATCTATATTTGGGTTGTCATTCATCATGGTTATGGTGTTTTCTATAGCTTCTTGTGAGATGTTTTCTGGCATCTCATGTGTTACTGAGTAAAAACCAACTCTATCACACGCTTTTTTCTTCATATTTACATATGCTGCACTAGCTGGGTCTTGTCCAACTAAAATAACAGCTAAACCAGGTGTAATTCCAGTTTGTGCTTTTAATTTTTTTACTTCATTTGTTACTGTTAACTCTATCTTTTTTGAAAGTGTTTTGCCATCAAGAAGTTGCATATAAACCTCATATATTATTTTTTTGTCATTATAGCGACCTAATGATAATAGGTCGCTTATCTATGCTTTTGAGTAGCGATTAAAAGCTAATAAATTGTTTTTTAGATATTATTTCATTATGATTAAATATATTTTATACTTTTCTTTACCTTTTTGCTTGGTTGCAGAAACAACTTTTATAACTCCCATGGAGTATGCTTCTCAATTATACAAGAATCCAAGAGGGATAGGGTGTCAAAAGTGTCATGGAGACAATGGCGAAGGTAAAACAGTAGCAACTTATATAGACAAAAAAAAGAAAAAAGTGTTTAGAGGTTCTGCTATAAATCGTTTGGAGTATTATAAGTTTTACAATGCACTCAATCGACGAAACAGAGGTATGCCAAGATACTTTTTAACTACAAAAGAGATAGAAGCACTATATTTGTATTTACATAAAAGTGATAAAAAAATCACTAAAAAGAAGAAGACTCCACATGCCAAATAATTTTTTAGACAATGTAAAAAAAGCTTATGAAAGAAGAGATTTATCAACACTTGATGAACTTGCAAAACCGACTTTTAGAGCTATAAATCACAATAAAAATTATAGTTCTGTTTTAATGTTATCGTGTAATAATTTTAAACATTTAACAAAGATAGAATCTATGGATGCTGATTGTATCATGTTAAATCTTGAAGATGGAGTATCACAAGAGGACAAACCGTTTGCACTTGTTTTATGTGCCATATTTTTATCTCGTTTAAAAAAGTGTGATAAAAAACTTGTTGTTAGGGTAAATCCGTTGCAAGAGGGTGGATATGAAGAGATAAACTATTTAAATCAGTTTATGCCAGATGCCATTAGAGTACCAAAGATTAGAAATAAAATTGAAGTTAAAAATGCTCTTGCATTACTAAATGATGATAGTGAACTTCATCTATCTATAGAAACTGCCGAGGGTTGGCATAATCTAGCTGATTTAAAAATAGATAAAAGAATAACCACTTTTTATCTCGGTATTTTAGATCTTTTTGCAGATATGCACTTACCTCAAAGTTTAATAAGTAGAGATAACCCAACCATGCTTTATATGCTTTCTCATTTTCTTATAACTTCAAAATCAATAGGTATAAAACCTGTCTCTTTTGTCTATCAGGAGTTTAAAAACCTAGAAGAGTTTGGCATGTGGCTTGAACTTGAAAAAAATATGGGTTATGGTGCTAAGGGGTGCATATCTCCTCAACAGGTAAAACTTGTAAATGAGATGTTTGTTGATAAAGAGGAGGAGATAAAAAGAGCTAAAGTCATTATAAAACTTTTTGAGATGTATCAAGAGGATGGCGTGACAGGTTTTGTTGATGATGAGTACGGTTTTATTGATGAGCCAATATATAAAGGAGCTTTGTCTCTTTTAAGAAGGTTAAAAGCCTAAGCTTTTAACTCTTTAACAAATTCTGCAATTCTTGAGATACCATCACGAATAGTGTCGATGTCAGTTGCAAAAGACAGTCTAAAGTAACCCTCACTTCCAAAAGCAACACCTGGTACAACTGCTACACCTTTTTTAGATAATAATGATTTTGCAAATTCCATAGAATCATCACTGACTTTTTTGATGTTTACAAACAGATAGAATGCACCATCAGGTTTTGCTACACTAAGTCCATCAATCTCATTCATAAGTTTAACAGCTTCATCTCTTCTTTTTATAAAAGCTTCTTTCATCATGTTGATGTCATTGTCTGCACTTCCATCAAGTCCTGCAATAGCTGCCATCTGAGTTATGGAGTTTATGTTTGAAGTGCTTTGAGATTGAAGTTTTTTAGTTGCTTTTATAAGCTCGGTATCTGCTGAAGCCATATAACCAAATCTCCAACCAGTCATCGCTACTGATTTACTAAGACCATTAATGGTTACTGTTCTTTTAAACATATCTTCGCTTACTGCTGCACAAGAAGTAAATTCACCCTCATAAGTTAGCTTTTCATACATCTCATCACTTGCTACGATAATGTCAGTTCCTTCTAAAACTTTTCCAATAGCTCTTAGTTCTTCTTTTGTGTAGATAGAACCAGTTGGATTTGATGGAGTTGTTAAAATCAACATCCTTGTTTTATCAGTGATAGCATCTTTTAGTTGTTGTGGAGTGATTTTAAATCCATCTGTATCATGCGTATGAATTTCAACAACTTTACCACCACAGTATTTTACAAGTTCAGGATAAGTAACCCAATAAGGGGCAGGGATGATAACTTCTGCACCATTTTCAATAGTTGCAGAGAAGAGGTTAAAAAGCGAATGTTTTGCACCGTTATTTACCATGATTTGATTTGTAGAGTATGTTAAATCATTATCTCTTTTTAGTTTGTTTGCAATAGCTTCTCTTAAAACTGGATAACCATCAACAGGTGTATATCTTGTATAATTGTTATTGATAGCTTCTATAGCTGCGTCTTTGATAACCTGAGGTGTACCAAAGTCTGGTTCACCCGCTGAAAAACTTAAAATATCTTTACCTTCAGCTTTCAATTCTCCCGCAAGTGTAGTGATAGCGATAGTGATAGATTCTGATAGTGTATTTACTCTATTTGTAAGCATAAAACTCTCCAAATTAATTAATTTAGAGATTATACTGAAATTTAACTTTTCATAGCTTTAATGAAAGATTGATAGATGTCTTCAAGTTCTAAATCTTCTTCTAGTACATTGTTGTTGTCTTCAACTAAGATATGCTCCAATACGGCAACCCTTTTTAGTAGATATTCAAACATCTCTTTGTTTATATCTGGAAGCATGTTATGCATAAATGGGTCTTTACATCTACCTTTTTCTATAACATGAGCAGGGATACCTATCGCAGTTGAACAATCTGGCACAGTTTTTACAACAACAGAGTTAGCACCTATTTTTGCATATTCTCCAATGGTTATATTTCCCAAAACTTTTGCACCAGCACCAATAACAGCACCTTTTTTTATGGTTGGGTGTCTTTTGCCTTTAACAAGTGAAACACCTCCGAGTGTAACCCCTTGATATATAAGTACATCATCTTCTATGATAGTGGTTTCACCAATCACAACACCTATACCATGGTCTATAAAGACTCTTTTGCCTATTTGAGCAGCTGGGTGGATGTCTATGTGTGAAAATACTTGGGTTAATCCCATTAAAATTCTTGCAAATCTTTTAAAGTTTGCTTTGTGAAGTTTGTGTGCGATTCTGTACCAAGCGATTGCCCAAACACCTGGATAATTGAAAAGGAAGTCAAGTTTTGAATTTAGTGCAGGGTCATTTTTATAAGCATTTGAAAAATCTTCTTTTATTTGTGCATACAATCCCAATTTTAAATCCTTATTTTGTTGTTCTTAGATAACCATTTTGTCTTAAATATAGTTCCAATTTTGCAAGTGTATCATTTTTTTCTTTTTCTGTGCTAAAGTTGCTTTGGAGTAGATCTGTTTTAAGCTTATTTAAAATTTCATCATCTAAATAACCGATAGAGTTTAAAATATCTATGATACTTTTGGATTCAATGGCATTTTTTATCTCATAGCTACTATCATTTATCTCTATGGTATATTCATTTGGATGTGTAAAAAGGTTGTGTTGCATCCCTAATGTTTCTTGATATGCTCCAACATTAAAAAAACCTAAAAAGTATTCTTCCTCATCTAAGTTTATATCATGTAGATAAAGTGGTTCATCTGGGTTAAATCCTATCTCCCCATCACTATCACAAGTTATATCCCAAAGTGAAGCAGCCCTTAGAGGTTGGGCTTGTAAATGGTGAAGCGGCATTATAGGAAAATGTTGTTTTAATCCCCAATAATCTGGTAAACTTTGAAATATTGAAGCATTCACAAGGTATCTTTCTTGTATGTTTACTTGTAATTGTTTTAACTCATCAGTTTTATGTGTGGATGTTAGATAGAGTGCTTTTTTTATGATGTTATGAACTAAAATCTCTGCATTTGAACGGTCATAAAGGTCTATGTAACCTAAGTCAAATAAAATTAAAAGTGATTCTATGTGGTCAAGTGCATCATGTAGATACTCTATGGAATTTTTGTTGTTTAAAAGTCTATTTAACTCTAAAAGTTCCTCTATAAGTGGTGGATTTTTATCTTTTAATTTGAGATGTTTTTCATGGTAGTCTTGTGTAAAAAGTTCTAGTACAGGGGTTATCAATATCGCATGTGAAGCAGCTATATAACGACCAGATTCTGTAAAAATATCTGGATGTTTAACACCTTTTGCATCCATAATTTCGCCAAGTAAAAACACAACACCACTAGAAAATTCTTCTATGGAGTAGTTATGACTTTTGGTATGTGGGTGTTGGTTGTATTGTACTGCCAAACCTCCACCAATATTTATGCTACTTAGTGCTGAAGCTCCCATCTTTTTAAGTTCTGCATAGATATTTCCAGCTTCTCTTAATGCTCTTTTTATAGGAGCTATATCTGTCATTTGGGAGCCTATGTGAAAATGTATCATGCTTAGTTGGTTGATGAGATTTGCTCGTTTTAAAAGTTCTATTGCTCCAAGTATCTCTGTTGAAGTTAGACCAAATTTTGCATCCATTCCACCACTTTTCGCCCAAGTTCCACTCCCTGTTGAGTGAAGTCTTATTCTTATACCAATGTTTGGAACTTTTAATTTACACTCATTTGCAACTTCTATAATAGTTTTTAACTCGCCAAGACCCTCTATGGTTAGAGTTATGTTATGTCCACTTTGTGCAGCTATGAAGCCAAGAGTTATCATCTCTTTGTCTTTAAAACCGTTTATAGTTATGTTTGCACCTTTGTTTGCTTTACCCATAGCTAAGATAAGTTCTGCTTTGCTTCCAGCTTCAAGTCCGTAGTTAAAGTCTTTGCCTTGTGAAGTTATAGCTTCTATGGCATGTGGAAATTGATTTACTTTTAGTGGAAAAACAGCATTGAAACTACCTTTATAGTTGTTTTCTTTTATTGCTTTGTTAAAGTATGAATAAAGTGAACTTATCTGTTTTTTTATGAGGTGTGGAAATCTTAGTAGTATGGGTCCTCTTACATCATCAGAGCGAATCTCTTGTGTGATTTGAAGAAGTGAAGGCATAGACTTATAATTAAGTTTTAACTCCCCATTTTCTATAATAAAATTTTTATTTGACCAATTATTAAGACCGAAGTTGGTATTTAAATTTTTCATTTTTTTCCTAGTTAAGCTTTATTCGGTATTATAGCAAAGAAATTGAAAAGCCTATTTTTTATTGAGTTTAAAGGAGTGATTGTTTGAAAGTTTTTATGATTTTATTTGGCATGTGGGTTGGTGTTTTTGCTCAACTTTTAGAATATGGTGTTAGTCCATCTTATTTTCAATCTCAAAAAATCAAGATATTAGACTCAAAAGAGTTTAAATCTTCTAAGATTGATGGGATAAAGATTACGGAGGTTTCTGATCTGGCTTTTAAAGATGGTATCTTATGGGGGTTGAGTGACCAAGGGTATTTGTATAGATTTTCTTTGGTTATTAAAGATAAAAAAATACAAAAGATAAAACCTTTAAAAGCTTTCAGATTAAAAACAAAAAAAGGTAAAAAACTTAAAAAATCAAAAAGAGATGCTGAGGGATTGTGTTATACAGATAAAAAACTTCTTATCTCTTTTGAAAGAAAACCAAGGATCTCTTATTTTAGCCTAAATGGGATAAAACTTAAAAATGCAAATATTGATAAAAAATTATTGGATATTAAAAATTATAGATCAGAAAATAAAGCATTAGAGTCAGTGATATACAGTAAAAAGTATGGGGTTGTGACAGCACCAGAATTGCCATTAAAAATGCAAAATAAATCTACACATACTATTTTTACAAACAAGGGTGATTTTAAGTTTGTTGCATCTGGTTGTATCACTTCTTTAGAGTTTATAGATGAAGATAATCTGTTAGTTTTATTGCGAGATTATTCATACCTAAGTGGTCGTTTAGTTGTAACTTTATTGAGATTTGATCTCTTAAGTGGTGATGTTAATACTTTGCTTAAAATGGATTCTAAAAAAGGGTGGCATATAGATAATTTTGAGGGGCTGACAAAGGTTGGAAAAAACCTTTATCTTATAGTGAGTGATGATAATGAAAACTTATTTCAAAAAACACTTTTTGTGCTTTTTGAGCTGATTAAATCAAAGTAGCTTTCTCATAAGTTCAATATGATAATTTTCTTGATAATTTATAAAGTCAAAAAACTTACTTAGTTCTTCATCTTTGATAGCTTCACTTAGTTCTTTACACATCTCTTTTGCTGCTATCTCTTCATCTATCCCATCTTTTATAAATTTATCCAAATCTTTTACTATATAAGTCATCTCATGCAACTCCCTAGGAAGTGCCAGTATGCCAAGACGAGACATCATGTTCGCAAATGATTTTAGATGAAAATGTGATTCATCTATGAGATCTTGGTAAACATTGTACTGTTTTATATCTGATGTTCTAACTTGCATATAGGCATAGATAAGTATCAGCTCATATTCTTTGTAAGATTCATCAAATAAAAAGAGAGTTAGTGCATCTATTTGGTCTTGTGGAAGGTTTTTATCTAACCATTTTCTTTGCATATTAAATGCTGTAACCTCTTTGTTGTTGTTTGTGTTATTTAAAACTTGTGAGATATATTCTAAGAGATAATTATCATCATTTTTCATGCGAAAACCTAATTCATTATCTTTGTACAGTACCTGTATCTCTTTTATCTCACTTGCTAAAGCTTCTAAAATCTCAAAAACATTATCCCTTTTATACAGCATAATATCTCTGTCATAGTTATACTTATCTTTTCTTTCTAACACCTCTATGGCTATCCATTTCATATGGCGAAATGCTATTAGTGCAAAGTCATAAAGTCTTGATTTTATCTCCTCATCATTGATTGCAAATGATGCAAATGAGATACTTAACCATAAATCGTGTTTCTTTTTAAAAAGTTTATCCATTTTTCTTATCCTCCATACCTTTTTTATTGTCCATACCTGCTGATTCACAGCTATCTTTCATTTTTAGAACATGCACCTCTTCCTCTTTCCCAGCTTGAATATGTTCAAGGTTTTTCATAGAAGCGATAAAAGCACTAAAAACAATATCAGCACAGATTTGTTGTTGAGGAGTTAGCTTTCCAAGTTTATCGTGCATTTTTTGTATAGCACCATTAGCATACTCAAGATTGTTACCCTTTATCATCTGTGTAAACATTGAACCAATTACAACTGTATCTTGACAACCATTTGTAGCATAGCTAACATTTTTGACTACATCACCATCTAAAAGTGTGTAAAAGATAACATATTCACCAGTTTTTTCATCAAGTGCTACACCAACACAGCTATATTCGTCTAGTTTACCATAGTTTTGTGGATTCATCAGGTGTTCAAGTATCTGAGGATCCATTCCCTCAGGCATTTTTGTGTTTTCAAACATTTTTATATCTCTTTATAGTTTCGTTATCGTTATGGTAACTAAAAAATGGTAAAATTTTATTGATGAAAAACATAATAAATATAAGCTCTTGTACTTTTAGATACCCACATGCCGTAAAAAACACTATAAATATAAAAAAGTTGATTATAAAAGATGGTGAGCATGTTTTTTTAAGGGGTAAAAGTGGAAGTGGAAAGAGTACATTTTTAAACCTTTTAAGTGGTGTCATAGAACCACAAGGTGGTAGTATAGAAATTTTAGGTGTAGATTTGACTAAACTTACTGCTTCACAAAAAGATAGATTTCGTGGAGATAATTTTGGAATAATTTTTCAACAATTAAACCTTTTACCATATCTTAGTGTTGAAGAAAACATATCTTTGGCATGTGGGTTTTCCAAGCAAAAATTATCAAATATAAAAGATATAAAACAAGAGGTAAATCTTTTGTTAGATACTTTACAAATCCCACATGCCATGAAAGATAAAAAAGCTATGAGTCTTAGTGTTGGTGAACAACAAAGAGTGGCAGTAGCTAGAGCATTGTTAGGGACACCAAAAATTATCATAGCAGATGAACCAACTTCAGCACTTGATAATGATGTAAAAGAAAAGTTTATGCAACTTCTTTTTAAGCAGGTAGATGCTCAAGGTTCAACTCTTGTTTTTGTAAGTCATGATAAAGAGTTGTCATCATATTTTGATAATGTTTATGATTTTGATGAGATAAATGGAGTTGATTTATGAAAAAACTTTTTTATTTAAGTGTGAAAAGTATTCAAAATCGTAAAATTACTTTTTTACTTTCTGTCATCTCCATTGCCATTAGTGTTGTTTTACTTTTGGGAGTTGATAAAGCTATTAAAAGTTCAAAAGCACATTTTATTAACACCATAAACTCAACTGACATCATAGTAGCATCGTCAAATGGTTCACTTGATATACTTTTAAATCTTATTTTTCATATCTCAGATCCACTAAAAGAGATGAGTTATAAATCTTTTGAAGATATAAAAAATTTTAATGAAGTTTCTTGGGCTGTTCCTCTTTCTTTGGGTGATAGTTTTAATGGTTTTGATGTTATATCAACTGATGAAAATTATTTTAAATATTACAGATATTCATCTTCAAAACTTTTAGAATTTTCTCAGGGCAGGGGGCTTGTTGGCTTTTATGATGTTGTTGTGGGTTATGATGTGGCAAAAAAACTTCATCTTAAAGTTGGAGATACTATCCACTTATCACATGGTCATGGACATCATAAACATACTCATAAAAATAGAGTTTTTAATGTGGTTGGAGTTCTTAAAAAAAGCATGACACCAAATGATGAATCTGTTTTTATGCAACTAAAAGCTGATGAAGCGATACATATTGAGTGGCAGAGTGGTCATTTTGTAGATATGCATATAAGTAGTGAAAAACTTGCACATATGAAGATAAAACCAAAACATATAAGTGGTATGATGCTTGGGCTTAAAAATCGCTCATCAATTTTGGCTGTTGAAGATAAGATAAATCATTATAGAGGGGAAAATTTAAAAGCTGTTATCCCTGCAAAAGCACTTTCAAAACTTTATAAACTGATGAAAAATTTGCAAGATTTGCTTATGGTAATATCAAGTGCTGTTTTTATAGCTGCTATATTTACAATGTTATCTAGTATGTTTTCAACTCTTAATGAGAGACGACGAGAGATAGCTATATTTAGAAGTTTAGGTGCTAGTTCCAAAGCTGTGTTTTTACTTTTTGCGATTGAGAGTTTTTTAGTTGTTTTTAACGGTATCGTTATTGGTGTTGTTTTAGTTGAAATAGTTGGTTGTTTCTCCCCTTTTAAATTATCTGTTGGTGTAGATACATATCAATTTTGTATGCTTTTATCTATGATTATTATTGCTTTGTTTGCAAGTTTATTTCCAGCTGTGAAGTCATATAAAAATTCTCTTTCAGATGGGCTTATAGTTAAAATATGATAAAAAAGCTAGTTGTTTTTTTTGTGTTTTTAGCATTTGTGGGGTGTTCTTCACTGCCTAATTATGAAGTTGATAATTGGAAAAGTTTGATAGATCCAGCTTTTGATCAAGAGAGAGTTGTAAAGTTTTATACTGATCAAGTTAAAAAAGTACCAGAAGGCTCACAAGAGGAGATAAATATCTATGCTCAATTGCAAAAGGCACTAAAAAAAGCTGGTAACAATAAAAAAGTAGATAATAAATCTGCAATGCTTAAAGGTTATATAGTCCCAGTAGATACTGATGGAGATAAAGTAGATAAATTTCTTTTTTTTCCAAATCAAGCAGCTTGTATCCATGTTCCAGCTTCCCCAGCAAATCAGACCATATATGTAGAAACAAAAAAAAATGAGGGTGTAAAACTTGAAGATGCTTATGAGCATGTAACTGTTTATGGTACACTTCATCTTGAAGAAACCAAGGTTGCTACAGGTACAGCTTCTTTTGTTATAAAAGATGCTATTTCAAGAGTGCTTCCTGAGTAGTAAGTACCTATCCAAAAAGAACACCAATTATCAGCGATAAGAAAACAGTTCTAGTGATAGGCAGATTTTTGAAGAACTAACTGGTTAATTCAAGAAAATCTAACGACACAATAGGACTG
>Ga0256842_1000523_pt1 | contig 33786 bp, 31 predicted proteins | sample 4559240metaG_FD_185973 | JGI IMG/M metagenome (GOLD analysis project Ga0256842, IMG submission 185973) | Hydrothermal vent microbial communities from Guaymas Basin, Mexico - 4559-240 | ecosystem: Environmental > Aquatic > Marine > Hydrothermal vents | place: Mexico: Guaymas Basin | collected...
GCACGATAAAGAGGCTTTAGCACCCTGTAAGGATTATTGGCAAGCTGATAAAGAGATGCACCTTTAGGACAGAGGCTTCCCTCATTAATGGGGCTGTCAGGATCACCCTCAGTGGCAACCACCTTGCCCCCTTTAGTATACACAACGATGCTACAACCAACAGAACAATAGGGGCAAATAGTGGTTGTTTCTTTAGCATTTTTTATCCTGAGCTCTTTAGCATAGGCCTTAACAGGTGCAAGGTCCAAACTAAAAGAGCTCAGGACAAGGGAACCTATTGAAAGCTTTAAAAAATCTCTACGCGTCAGCTTCATATTCCCTCCTCCTATACAAAGTATTTTTAAAATAAAATAAGTTAATTTATAACTTTCATTTAATAAATTTAAAAATTCGCAAACAAAAGGCAAATTCAAAAAATTAAAAATAATAGTAATTGTTAGCAGTGTTACCTATTGAAAAGCGTTATTCCTTTAATTTTTGCAATTTTTCTAAAAAATTGAATAATAATACGACACAGGATGTTCCTTTTCAGAAAGGAAGCAGTGAAAAAAATTTTCTTGAAAATTTACAAAGGTGATGTTAATCTTCAAGGTATGTATAAAAAAAGGCTCATTACCAACCGAATTAAAAAAGCCTTAAAATTTTTCCCGGTTGTAGCAGTTGTTGGAGCAAGGCAAACAGGAAAATCCACCTTAGTACAGCAGGAATTCCCGGAAAGAAATTATCTTTCCTTAGACCTTCCAGAAGTAAGAGCTGCTCTTGAAAGTGATCCTTACGGCTTTTTATCTGCTCAAAAAACACCTATTACCTTAGATGAAGTCCAAAAAGTTCCTGCAGTCTTTGAGGCTATAAAAATTTTAGTAGATAAAAATCGTAAGCCCGGAGAGTTTCTTCTTACAGGCTCAGCCAACTTTCTTTTATTAAAAAAAGTATCTGAAACACTTGCTGGAAGAATTGCTATTTTTGAATTATCAGGATTTATGGTTTCGGAAGCTCTTGAAACCTCACCTTCCTTATTTTTACAAATTTGCTTAGAAGAAAAAAAAATTCCTGAAATTCCTAATAAAGTGCCTGAGATTTCTTTAGAATCTTTTATAGTAAAGGGAAGTCTTCCTCCAGCAGTCCTTGCTCCTGATGATGAGATCCGCAGGCTCTGGTTTGAAAATTACATTGCTACTTATCTGGAAAGAGATTTAAGAGATCTTTCTCAAGTAGCTTTTCTTGGAGACTTTAGAAGGCTAATGGGACTTTCCGCTCTTAGAACCTCTCAGGTGTTAAACATCTCAGAGCTTGCACGAGACAGTGGAATTTCTGTCTCCACTGCAAAAAACTATCTTCACCTCCTGGAAATTTCTTATCAAATAAGAAGACTTCCTCCATATTTCACTAACATCAGTAAACGCTTAATTAAAGCCCCCAAACTTCACTTCCGAGATACAGGATTGGCCCTTTGCCTTTCAGGAATCCTCTCTCACGAAAAAGAATTGATGCTTCATCCTTATTATGCCTCTCTTGTAGAAACTTTTATAGTGGAAGAAATAATAAAACTCCTTTATATCCTGAAACCTGAGGCAAAACCCTATTATTTTAGAACCCATGCAGGAGCAGAAGTAGATTTAGTAATAGAATTTGGAGAAAGACTCTTTCCTATAGAAATCAAGGCATCTTCTTATGTTCCTTTAAAAAAAATATCAGGCTTAAAGCAATTTCTAAAAGATTTTAAAGATAAAGCTCCTTTTGGATTGGTAATTTACACAGGAAAGAAAATTTTTAAGGTTTGTGAAAATATTCTTTTTGTTCCATGGAGTTCTGTGCTAATAGAAGAAAAAGGTGTATAATAATTAATATGCTGGATAAAAAATATCTCTCAAGAAAAGAAGCCCTTGAACTGCTTTTGTCTCACTTAGAATTTAGAACTATTGGTGCAGAAACACTTCCCATAGAAGAAGCCTATGGAAGAGTATCTTATGAAGATATAAAAGCCCCTGAGGATCTCCCCGGGTTTGAACGCTCAACGGTTGACGGCTATGCTGTAAATGCTGCTGACACCTTTGGTGCAAAGGAAACAACCCCTGCCTATCTCACCCTAAGGGGAGAAATCCCCATGGGAGAGGTGCCTTCCTTTGAGCTAAAAAGGGGGGAGTGTGCCTATATCCATACTGGCGGTATGCTACCTCCTGGAGCAGATGCAGTGGTAATGGTTGAACATACAAGTCTGGCTGGAGAAAATCTGGTGGAAATCTTTAAAGCCGTTTCTCCACACGAAAATGTGATTTTAAAAGACGAGGATGCCAAAAAAGGAGAAGTAGTTATCCCTGCGGGAAAAAGGCTTAAGCCTCAGGACATAGGAGCACTTGCAGGCCTCGGAATTACCCATATAAAAGTGGTTAAAAAACCAAAAGTGGGAATTATTCTTACTGGAGACGAAGTAATCCCGCATACTGAAAAAGTTACCCCTGGTAAAGTGAGAGACATAAACTCCTTTACCCTGGCAGGCTTAATAAAAGAGCTTGGGGGAGAGCCTATTAAATTTGGCATAGTAAAAGATGATTATCAGAAGATCAAAGAAAGGGTTGAGAGAGCTTTTTCAGAGTGTGATGTAGTACTTATTACCGGGGGCACAAGTGCTGGAACAAAAGACATGACTGCCAGGATAATTTCCGAGCTTGGAGAGCCTGGCATCCTTTTTCACGGAGTTGCCATGAAACCCGGAAAACCCATTATTGGAGCAGTTTGCAATGGAAAGCCTGTGTTTGGGCTTCCAGGGCATCCTGTAGCAGTTTATATATGCTTTGAACTTTTTGTTAAGCCTGCAATAGAAAAACTTATGGGGCTTAAAGAAGAAAAATTTCCGTGTAAGATTAAAGCCCGGCTTGAAAGGAGCCTTCATTCTCAGGCAGGTAGAGAAGACTATGTGCGTGTAGCCTTGGAAAGGGATGAAAAAGGGCTGAAAGCAATCCCGCTTTTAAGCAAATCCGGACTCATCATGACCCTTGTCAAAGCAAATGGCATTTTAAAAATTCCTGAAGGCTCTTTGGGTGTTTCAAAGGGTGATGAAGTAGAGATAGAGTTGATATAATGAGCTTTAAAAAGACAGCATATTTTGAATATATGTTCAAAAAAACCTGACAGAAAGCAGATTAAAAAAGAATGGATAATAGAAGCTATTCAAAATCCAGACTTTGAAGAGTTACAAAAGATAGAAGAATAAAAAATGGAAATATATTGAAGAAGTCAAAAAAATTTTTAAGAGTAATTTTATTAGAAGATGGAGAAACAGTTCACAATGCCTTTTTTGAGAAAACTTTTAAAAGGAGGTTATCAAAATCATAAAAATAAAGTATTTTGAAGATACTGACACGATTTTAATAGAGTTTTTTGATAAAGAAACAAGCGAAACCATTGAAATTTGCGAAAATCTTTATGCAGATATAGATTCAAAAGGACGCATAGTGTCATTGACATTAGAACACGCCTCAAAACAAACTGATTTTTCTGAAATTTCTTTTTCACCAGTTTTTATTTCAACCACACAAAGATTTTTGAAATCAAAAAAAGCGTAAGGAGTGGGAGGAAAAATGCTCAGTAAGAGAATCGTTGTGTGTCTTGATGTAAAAGATGGTAAGACTACAAAGGGAATCAAGTTTAAAGGAAATGTAGAAGTTGGAGATCCTGTGGAAATGGCAGAGAAGTATTATCTTGAAGGGGCAGATGAAATAGTATTTTACGACATTACTGCCAGTGCAGAGCACCGTTCCATTATGATAGATGTGGTAAGGCGCACTGCAGAAAAGATTTTTATTCCTTTTTCTGTGGGTGGCGGGATAAAGAGTGTGGAGGACATGCGGGAGGTGCTTCTTGCTGGAGCAGAGAAAGTCTCAGTGAACACTGCTGCTGTTCTTAATCCAAAGCTCATTTATGAAGGGGCAAAGCTTTTTGGTTCCCAGTGCATAGTGCTTGGAATGGATGTAAAAAAAGTGGAAAAAAGTGCCAAAATTCCCTCAGGTTATGAAGTGTGGATAAAAGGTGGAAGGCAGCCCATGGGAATTGATGCAGTATGGTGGGCAAAGGAGGCTGAAAACTTGGGTGCTGGAGAAATATGCCTTAATTCCATTGATGCAGATGGCACAAAAGAGGGGTATGAGCTTACCATTACGCAGATGATTGCTGAAGCAGTGAAAATTCCTGTAATAGCCTCTGGGGGGGCAGGAAAACCTGAGCACCTTTACGAAGTCCTTACCAAGGCAAAGGCAGATGCTGCCCTCATTGCCTCTATGGTGCATTATGGTCTTTACTCTATAAAAGAAATAAAAGAGTATCTTTCCCAAAAAGGCGTCAAAGTAAGAATTAAGTGGTAAAATTTCTTTTAGTTAAACTATCCCTAGAGGACCTTCAGGATTTTCAAAGCTACCCCGAGAAAATCGTGGTGTTTGAGATTACACCATATTTTTGTAATTCCCTTTTCTTCCTTCACTCTGATGGGCATTCTCAATTTTTTAGAAACTTTTCTAAAATCAGGCAAAAGTGAGGAATCTTTTATTAGAAAAACAAGATTTTTGCCTTTTTGCTCTATAAGAGGGATGTCAAGCTGCCTCATAAGGATTTTCAAATGATAAATAGAAGCAAGATTTTTCACCTCTTCAGGATAAGCTCCGTATCTGTCTGCAAGTTCCTCCAGAAATTCTTCAAGCTCCTCCTCTGTCTTTATAAGCACAAGTTCTTTATAGACAGAAAGCCTCTCCTCAGGCTCTTTTATGTAATCAGACGGAATGTAAGCAGGTACTTTGATGTTTACTTCTGGCTCCCAATCCTGAATCTTTTCTCCTTTCAGGGCCTTTACTGTATTTTGGAGAAGCTCTAAATAAAGTTCGTATCCCACGCTGTTTATGTGTCCTGACTGATTTACTCCGAGGAGCTGGCCTGCTCCTCTTATCTTAAGGTCACTTAATGCCAGCTTAAAGCCTGAGCCAAGCTCTACAAATTGCATAAGTGCCTTGAGTCTCTTTTTAGCCTCCTCCGTAAGGGCTTTAAGGCTTGGCACAAGAAGATAGGCATAGGCCTCCTCTTCACTTCTTCCCACCCTGCCCCTTAGCTGATAGATGTCTGCAAGGCCAAACATGTCAGCCCTGTTTATAATAATGGTGTTGGCACTGGGTATGTCTATTCCGCTTCCTATAATAGGTGTGCACACAAGCACATTAACCTTTCCGGACAAAAATTGATACAGGTTGTGTTCTATAACCTCGGAGGGCATCTGGCCGTGAATAATCTCCACACTTGCCTCAGGCACAAGTCTTTTTATATAGGCTGCAAGAGAAGAAAGTCCTCTTATTCTGGGATTTACAAAAAAAACCTGGCCTCCCCTTTCAAGCTCCTGCTTGATAGCCTGGGTAATAATTTCAGGAGAAAACTTTGCCAGAATAGTTTTTATAGGCTTTCTTCCAGGAGGAGGAGTTTCTATCACAGAAAGGTCAAAAATACCAAGAAGGCTCAACTGAAGGCTCCTCGGAATCGGGGTGGCAGAAAGAGTAAGCACTTTTACGCTCTTTTTTAATTGCTTAAGCTTCTCCTTTTGTCTTACCCCGAACTTGTGCTCTTCGTCTATTACAAGCAGACCGAGGTCTTTAAATCTTACATCAGAAGAAAGAAGCCTGTGAGTGCCAACCACCACCTGAAGGCTTCCCTCTGCAAGGGCTTTCAAAGTTTGCCTCTGCTCAGCAGAGCTTCTCAGCCTTGAAAGAACCCCCACTTTTATGCCAAAAGGCTCAAGCCTCTGCCTGAAATTGCGATAGTGCTGCTCTGCAAGAATGGTTGTAGGTACAAGAAAAGCCACCTGTTTTCCTGCCTTTGCCGTAAGGAAAATAGCCCTCAGAGCCACTTCTGTCTTTCCAAAACCCACATCTCCCACAAGAAGCCTTTCCATGGGCTTTTCACTGCAAAGATCAGCGATTATTTCCTCAATGGCCTGAAGCTGATCAGGGGTTTCCTCAAAAGGAAAAGTTGCCCTGAACTCCTCGTACTCAAAAGAAGAAAAGGGAATAGTAAAGCTTTTCATTGCCTTTCTCTCGGCGTAAAGAGTGAGAAGATCCTGCACAATTTCTGAAATGGCCTTTTCCACCTTCTTTTTTCTTTTCAAAAAGGCCTGCCTGCCAAGCCTGTCAAGGGAAGGAGGTTTATCTCCAACCCCTGCATAGGGATAAAGTTCGTTCAATCTCGTAACAGGGAGATAAAGTTTATCTCCTCCCTGATACTCAATCTCAAGAAATTCTCCTTTTGTACCAGCCATTTCAAGAAAAGTAAGGCCCAAGTATTTGCCAATACCATGTACCCTGTGAACAACAAAGTCTCCGGGTTTCAAGTCTTCAAAGTTTCTGAAACGGGAGGTAAGCCTTTTTTTGCGAAATCCCCTTGTATGGGCGGGCCTTTTTCTAAAAAGCTCAAATTCAGTAACCACCCAGAGATTCTCCTCTGGATAAAAAAAGCCTTTTTCAAGTTCACCTTTCCTTATTTCAAGCGAAGAAAAATCGGAAACTTCTCTTTCCCGGAGTCCACTCAAAATCAACTCTTTATCTTTCTCAGAATAGGCACAAAGAAGCACTTTTTCTCCTGTTTCAACAGCCTTTTTAAGTGCTCTAAAACCTGCTTCTACTGGAGACTCATTTTCTTCCTTTTTCACCTCTCTCTGTGTTATAGTAAAAATTCTTCCCTTTCCCTCTGCCACAGGCACCTCTTCGGCCACTACCCCGGGAATTTTCTGAAACCAGCCTTCAATCTCCTCAAAAGGAGCATACACTCTTTCTGGCTCAAAATGCAATCTTCCTCTTTTTCTGGCCCGTTCTGCAGAAACAATCACTTTTTGCCAGAATTCCCTTGCTTTATCCTTAACAGTCACAGCATCGTAAAGAAATAGCTGTATTTTTCCTTTTTTACTAAGCTCTTCTGGAATTAAAGTCAGAGATGGATAAAAAAAGGGGAGAAAAAGCTCTTCATTTTCCAGAATGGTGCGTTCTTTTACCTGGGAAAGAAGCTCTGGCGCAGAAAGGAGCCTTGAATAAATGTTCTTGCTTTCCTTCTGCCAGAATTCTGGAGCAAAAACAATCTCCCTGCAGGGCAGAATTATAAATTCTTCTATTCTTTTTATACTTCTCTGAGAAGAAGGGTCAAATGATTTTAAAGAAAGAACTTCGTCTCCGAAAAAGTCAACCCTCACAGGAAAGGAATAAAGAGGGCTCCACACATCTACTACAGCCCCTTTTACAGCGAATTCTCCTTTTTCTCTAACCAGCCCCACCCTTTCATAACCCAGTGCCACCAGGTTTTCAATAAATTCCTCTCTGGGATACTCCTCTTCCGGGAGTAAGTATAGATAAAGCTTTTTGAGAATCTCCCCGGGCAAAGATTTTCTAATAAAGGCCTTTACACTGCCTATTACTAAATGTGCTTCGTTTAAACGAAACAAGCAGGATATTTTCTCCATGCTGTATGTCTTGGGAAGCAGTGCCTCAGCAAAGGGAGGAAGCTCTGGTTCAGGATAAAGAAGTGCTTTTGATTGGGGAGCAAAAAAAGAAATAGCTTTGTAAAACTCAGTAGCAGTAGCAGAGTCAGGAAAAACACACCAGAATGCAGAAGAATTTGTTTTTAGTTTTTTACTCAAAAAATAGGCAGCAAAAGAGGGAGTTACGCCATAAATGTATTCTCTTTCTGCCATAGTTTCCTCCAGAGACAGGGAAAGGTTAAAAAAAGATTAAAAAATTTCAAGGCTTTTCACTTTAATTTCAAGTCAAAAATCTTGACAAAAGGCAATTTTAAGATATGTTAAGGTTCAGCTTTTACAAATCCTCTGAAGGAGGTCTTCTGTGTTAGCAGTAATAAAAACAGGTGGAAAGCAATACATAGTAAAACCTGGAGATAGGCTAAAGGTGGAAAAACTCAATGCTGAAGTGGGAGAAACTGTTGAGATTTCAGATGTCCTCCTGGTGAAAAAAGAGGACGAAGTAAAGGTAGGCACTCCTGTAGTGGAAGGAAGTAAGGTGATAGTTTCTGTACTGGAACAGGGCCGTGCTCCCAAAGTGATAGTTTTTAAGAAAAAGCCAAAAAAAGGATATAAAAGAAAAAGAGGGCACCGTCAGCCCTATACCCTTATTGAAGTAAAAGAAATTGTAGTTTAGTAAAGGAGGAAAAACATGGCCCATAAAAAGTCTGGTGGTTCTTCAAGAAATGGTAGAGATTCCAATCCCAAGTATCTTGGAGTAAAAAGGTTTGGAGGCCAGAGAGTAAAGCCTGGAGAAATCATTGTAAGACAGAGGGGAACCAAATTTCGCCCTGGCTTTAATGTAGGCCTTGGAAGAGACTTTACTATTTTTTCTAAAATTGAAGGTATAGTGAAGTTTGAAACAAGGGGTGGGAAAAAGGTAGTTAGTGTATATCCAGCCTAAATATCAAAGGCTTGTCAAATACCTCTTTTTTGTTTAAAATAAACTCGTGTTATGGAAAATTTTTTTATTTTATTTCTTTAGTTATCTTCTTGGTTCCATTCCTTTTGCCCTTGTTTTCTCCCTGCCCCAGGGTGTAGATCCAAGAAAAGAGGGCAGCAAAAATCCCGGGGCTACTAATGTAGCCCGCCTTCTTGGGAAAAAGTGGGGAATTCTAACTTTTCTGGGAGATGCAGGAAAAGGAATCCTTGCCCTGCTCCTTGCTTCTTACTTTTTAAAAGACTCCCATCTTCCTAAGGAAGTAATACTTGCTGGGGTTGGATTTTTTGCAGTGCTTGGGCATCTTTTCTCTATTTTTTTAAAGTTTAAAGGAGGGAAAGGAGTTGCTACTACTATAGGTGTATTTCTTTTTCTTGCCCCTAAGGCTATGCTTACAGGATTAATTATATTCTTTATAGCGGTTGCTTTGAGTGGCTTTGTCTCAGTAGGTTCTTTACTCACTACTTTAATTCTTCCCTTTTTAATTCATCTTTTTGGATATCCCAAGGCTTATGTAATTTCCAGTGCAGCCCTCACAGTTCTTATCTGGATCAAACACAAAGACAACATCAAAAGACTTCTGCGTGGAGAGGAAAAGTCTTGGAAAAAAAGATAGACCCGGCAGAAAAAGAACTTTATAAAAAAGAAGGGTTTGTTATTGAAGGCATTCCCTTCAAAATTAGTAAAGATGACATGCTTATTTATGTAGAGGGAAATCCTGATGACCAGGTCCTTCAAACACTTTTAAAAGAAAATTGGGAAAAAATAAAAGGAGAATTAAAAAAAAGAGGTTTTGCAGGCATTTTAGAAAATCCGGAGATAAAAGATGGAAAAATCATCATTGCCAGAGGAACTTTTCCCACCAGTCCTATCCCTGAGCACCTGGAGCTTACAGAGAAATTTTTACCACTTATAAAAGGCATTGATTGCAGGAAAGCCCTTCTTGAATCTGAAGAAATTAAGAAGCTTGATCCCGAAGACTTAAGAGAACTATGCAAAAAAATCATTTGCGCCAGAGAAGGAGAAGTAATAGCCAGGTGGTTCCCTGCAAAGAAAGGAAAACCAGGACGCAATGTATGGGGAGAATCCATACCTCCTCCAGATTTGCCAGAAGAAAAGCCATTTTCCTTAGGAGAAAATGTAGTTCTGGACAAAGAAAAAAAGGTTTTAATAGCAAAGGAAAGTGGAGTGGTTAAAATTGAAGATAATGGGCACATAGAAATATATCCGGAATATACCATTGAAGAAGATGTAGATTTCTATGTAGGAAATGTTTATTTTACAGGAAAGAAACTTACAATTAAAGGTGATATTAAATTTGGGTTTAAAGTAATCTGTGAGGGAGAGCTGGAGTTAGAGGGGGCTACAGAAAATAAAGTTTACATAGAAGTAAAGGGAAATTTTTTTAGCAAGGGAATTATAAGGGGGGAAAATACAGAGTTAATAGTATATGGCAATGCTTTTCTACAAGGTGTGGAGCAGGCAAGCCTGAAAATCTTTGGGAACCTGGAGGTGAAAACAGCCCTTCTATTTTCTGATGCCTTCATCAAAGGAGATTTATTTGTGATAGAGGAAAAAGGGGTAGTATATGGGGGGACAATAAAAGTTGAGGGTAATGCAGAAGTAAAAGTTCTTGGGAATGACACCCACACTCCTACAAAAATTTTTGTAGGCCACAACCCAGAAGTAATAGATCCTTATGTAAGTTTAAATCAAAAAGAAATGCTTATAAAAGAAACCCTTAAAAAACTGGCTTATGGAATAACTCTGGGAGAAAGATTAAAAAAAGAAGGGAGGTTAACCCCGGAAAAAGAAAAAATCTGGATGAAGATAAAAGCCCAGTATGAAAAAAATTTAGAAGCCCTGAAAGAAGTTACAGAAAAGCTTAAAGAACTTGTAACAAGCCTTGAATCTTTGAAAGACAAAAGCCTTATTGTCTGGGAGAAAGTATATCCAGGTGTTTCTATAGGTATAGTGGATACAATTTATACTATACCTGAGGAAAAAAATGGTCCCATAATGTTCGTATTAGAAGCTGATCTTATAAAAGAAAAAAAACCTGATGAATCCATTATCAAGAGAAAGAGATGAATAAAAAAAATTGGGAAGACTTTTCTGAACAGCTTGAAATAAAAATAAAGAAAGAAATTGCGGAAAATTACTATGGAGAAAAGGTTTACTTAGAAGAGAAATGGAAGGAATATGAAGAGCTTTTGAAGGAGTTAAAAGAAGCAAAAAAGAAGCTCTCTACAGAGGCATTAAGACTGATTTTACTTCTGGATGACTCCACACTTCTTACCCGGCTGGAAAAAGAAACAGGTTTTCCTTTCTTAGAATGTGCTAAAAATTGTCCCTTATGGACAAAGAGCAAAGAATGTCAGGAGGAGCTTTTAAAAGAACTCCTTCTGCCTTTTGGCTTTACTAAAAAAGGAAGGTTTAAAAAAGTTGTCTTTAAAGCATATAAAAGGTTTTATGAAGCATTTAAACAATATGAAAAAAAATTAAAAGAAACTGCTGCTTGGTATAAATTGGTAAAGAAAGAAACTGAATCTTTTCACAAAAATTTTGACATAAGTAACATCCTTAACTTTTTTTCCCGGCTTGATAGTTTTTCCACGGAAAGTACCCAGGATAAAGCAAAGGTATGGGAGGAACTTTCACAAAGCCTTAAACTCCCTATACCTCCTTCTCCTGAAGAAAATTTTCCTCTTTACAAACCTCCCCCTGAACCAGAGAAAGTGAGGTCTATTCTATCAAAAATTGCCGGACTCTATTTCAAAAAGCATCCTGAGGAGGCCAAAAAAAAGCTTGAAAAGCTTTATCAATAAAGTAAAAAAACATATTGAGAAATTTAAACTTTTTAAAAAAGGAGAAAGAGTACTGGCCTGTGTTTCAGCTGGCGTAGATTCAGTAAGCCTCTTAAAATTTTTAAAACTTATAGAAAAGGAATATAAGCTGAGTATTTTTGTATCTCATTATGATCATAAAATAAGGAAAGAATCTTTAGAAGATGCTATTTTTGTTTATAATTTGTGTAAAGAATGGAAAATTCCTTTCTTTTATAGCACTGCCCCTGTTCCTCTTTATGCCAGGAGAGAAAAGCTCAGTCTGGAAATGGCTGGTAGAGAACTTCGTTATAGACTCTGGTACAGGCTTGCCAGGGAACACAATTTTCAGAAAATAGTACTTGCCCATCACCTTGATGACCTTGCTGAAGAAATTTTTATGAGACTTATCAGGGGGACTGGTAGGAGAGGCCTTACAGGTATTCCCATAAAAAGAGACAACTTAATAGTAAGGCCTTTTTTGTGTGTAAGTAAAGAAGAAATTAAAGCTTTTGCTCTTGAACACAATTTAAAGTGGCGAGAGGATGTGACTAACCAGGACCTTCGCTTTTTAAGAAACAAAATCAGGCATATTCTTATTCCCTTTATTGAAAAACACTTTGGCAGAAATATTAAAACAAACCTAAAAGAGACTGCTTTAATTATTGCAGAAGAAGAAGAACTTATAGAAGAACTTGCCCTCAGCAAGTTTAAAAAAATAAAATCTAAGATAGAAGATTCCCTGTCTTTGAAGATTCACGAATTAAAAGCACTTCCAGGAAGTCTAAGAAAGAGAATTTATTTTCTGGCTGCTAAAGAAGCAGGGGTGCCTTTATTTCGGATCACCCATCGGCACATAAACCAGATAGAAACCCTTATAGCCGGCAAAGGAAAAGGCCCTATTTATCTTCCCGGGAATTATTTAATATACAAAACACATGACCACCTTTTATTTACACAAAAAACTTTTAAAACCTCTTACTGGGAAATCATTGTAAAAAAAGAAGGAGAATATTTACTGCCAGATAAAAATTTTGTATTTCTTATTAAGAAGTGTAAAAAGGATTCTATAAAACCTGATGAAGGAGAAAAGCTTTCTGCCAAAAAAATTGCTTTACCATTAATAATAAGGAAAAGAAAAGAAGGAGATAAAGTTTTCATAAAAGGCCTGGGACACAAAAAATTAAAAAAACTCTTTCAGGAAAAGAAAATTCCTTTTTATTTAAGGGAAGCTGTGCCAGTAGTAGAATATAGAAATGAAATCGTAGCAATCCCGGAAGTTTATTTAAATACAAAGTTCCTGCCTGAAGAAGATGAAGAAGAGGTGTGGGTAATAGAATTTAAAAAAGCTTAAATATTCTGAGAAAGGTGTTGTTTTTATACACTTTTGTAATAAATTTTAAAGTATATAAAAATAGATAAAGGAGGTCTTAGTTTTTTATGAAAGATGCCACCAAGACTTTAATTATCTGGCTTGCTATAGCATTAATAGCTTTGTTTGGATATGATTATTTTGTTTCTCACTCTAATAACTTATACCCTCATTTAAATTTAACTTATTCAGATTTTATAAAAGATGTTAAAAATGGCGTTGTAAAAGAAGTAACTATTCAGGGACAAAAAATTGTAGGGACGCTTATATCTGGAAAAACTTTTGTTACATACGCTCCGGAGGACAGGGATTTAATACCTTTGTTAAAGAAAAAAGGGGTGGTGATAAGAGTAAGGCCTTCTGAGAATACAAATTGGATTACTTCTTTTTTGATATCCTGGTTACCTTTTGTAGTATTAATCGTGTTGTGGATTTTATTTATGAAGCAAATGCAGCCAGGGAATCGTCCTTTTGCTTTTGGCAGGAGCAAAGCTAAGCTTGTAAAGTCTGGAGACTCCAAGGTTACTTTCAAAGATGTAGCAGGTATTGAAGAAGCCAAAGAAGAGCTGCAGGAAGTGGTAGAATTTTTGAAAAATCCTCAAAAATTTACCAAACTTGGGGCAAGAATTCCAAAAGGGATCCTTTTAGTAGGTCCTCCTGGGACTGGAAAAACTCTACTTGCAAAAGCAATTGCAGGAGAGGCGGGAGTGCCTTTTTTTTCCATAAGTGGCTCAGATTTTGTAGAAATGTTTGTAGGTGTTGGCGCAGCGAGGGTAAGAGATCTCTTTGCTCAGGCCAAGGCCAATGCCCCCTGTATAATTTTTATAGACGAAATAGATGCAGTGGGAAGACAAAGAGGAGCGGGTCTGGGTGGAGGACACGATGAAAGAGAGCAAACTCTCAATCAGCTCCTTGTTGAAATGGATGGGTTTGATACAGCTGAAGGCATTGTAGTTATTGCTGCTACAAATCGGCCTGATATTCTTGATCCTGCGCTTTTAAGGCCTGGAAGATTTGACAGGCAGGTGGTGGTACCTCCACCTGATTTGAATGGAAGAGAAGCTATTTTGAAACTCTATGCAAAAAAGTTTAAAATGGCTGAAAACATAGATTTTAAATCTCTTGCCAAGGCTACTCCCGGGTTTACAGGAGCAAATCTTGAAAATATGCTGAATGAAGCGGCTCTTATCGCTGCCAAAAAAGGAAAAGAGAAAATAACCATGGAAGAGATAGAAGAAGCCAAAGACAAAATTCTTATGGGTAAAGAAAGAAAAGGCATGGTACTGACTGAAGAAGAAAGAAAAATTATTGCCTACCACGAAGCAGGACATGCATTGGTGGCATATTACCTTCCTGATCCTGACCCTGTTCATAAAATAAGTATTATTCCCAGAGGGCAGGCCCTTGGAGTAACCCAGCAGCTTCCCATTGATGATAAACACATTTATACCGAAGACTATATTTTGAAAAAAATCACAGTGCTTCTTGGAGGAAGGGTAAGTGAGGAAACCATTTTTCAAAAAATAAGCACCGGGGCTCAGGATGACCTTAAAAAAGCAACTCAGCTTGCCAGAAAAATGGTATGTGAGTGGGGTATGAGTAAAAAACTTGGCCCTTTAACCTTTGGGAAAAGCGATGAACAAATTTTTCTTGGTAAAGAATTATTTCAAATAAAGGATTATTCTGAAGAAACAGCAAGACTCATTGACGAAGAAATTAGAAATATCATCAATAATTGCTATCAAAAGGCAAGAGAAATAATTTCTCAGTACCTTGATAAACTCCACAAAGTGGCAGAAACCTTACTGGAAGAAGAAACTATTGATGCAGAAAAATTTAAATTAATACTTGAAAGTTAACTCCATGCTAAAGCCTATAAAAATTGGAGAAAAGCTATTTGACTGGGAAAATGGGCCTTTTTTTATGGGGATTTTAAATGTAACTCCTGATTCTTTTTCTGACGGCGGGCAGTTTTTACATCCCGAAAAAGCTATAAAACGCGCCATTGAGCTGGCAGAAGAAGGAGCAGATATTATTGATATAGGAGGAGAATCCACAAGGCCTTTTGCTGAACCTGTAACAGTAGAAGAAGAATTAAAAAGGGTAATTCCTGTGATAAAGGCAATAAGAGAAGCCCTCCCTCAAATTCCAATTTCTATTGATACCTATAAAAGTGCGGTTGCAGAGGCAGCGCTAAAAGCCGGGGCAAACATGGTGAATGACATAAGTGCAGGCCGGTTTGATGAACGTATGTTCCATGTAGTAAAAGAGTTTGATTGTCCTATAGTAATAATGCATATGAAAGGCAAACCAAAAAACATGCAAATAGACCCTGTATATCATAATGTAATTTCTGAAATAAAAGAATTTTTTGAAAAGAGAATAGAATCCCTGACCAGAATTGGGGTAGAACAAAGTAAAATAATTATAGACCCTGGAATAGGGTTTGGTAAAAAACTGGAACATAACATAGAAATTTTAAGAAATATTGAAAAATTTAAGGAATTAGGCTGTCCTATTTTGGTGGGACATTCAAGGAAAAGGTTTCTCAGCAATTTTGTAAACCGCCCTCCTGAAGAAAGAGATGGTGCCACGGTGGGAGTTTCTTTAGGTCTTATTTTAAAAGGAGTAAACATCCTTAGGGTTCATAGAGTGGACTTAAATAAAGATGCAGCAATTTTGTTCAAAAATATATTCGGCAAGGTGAGGCTCAATTGAAGGTTTATCTTCTCAAATTTTTAGAAGTATTCAAAGCTATCCGTATTCAGGACATTCTGGATATTCTTATTGTTTCTTATATCATTTATAGGGTACTTCTTTTATTACAGGGAAGTCGTGCCCTCCAGATGGTGGGAGGGCTAACAGTGCTGATTTTTCTTTATTTTTTTTCTGAATACTTCCAGTTGCTTACTTTAAACTGGTTACTTCATACATTTATGTCTTCCATATTAATCTTAATAATTATTATTTTTCAAGATGATATAAAAAAGGCACTTGCTCAAATAGGAAAAGCGCCTTTTACCAAAATACAGACGGAATTTTCGCACGGGATAGAAGAAGTAGTTAAAGCCGTAACTTTTCTCTCTGAACACAAAATCGGAGCTCTTATAGTTTTTGAGAGAGAAATCAGTTTAAAAGACTTCCTGGAAAGTGCAGTAATTCTTGATTCAAAAGTTACAAAGGAACTTATTATAAGTATCTTTTATCCTAAATCTCCTTTACACGATGGAGCTATAATAATAAGTAAAGGTAAAATAATCGCTGCTGGAGTAATCTTGCCTTTATCCACAAACCCTGACATCGCAAAAGAACTTGGCACAAGACACCGCGCAGCTATTGGCATTACAGAAGTAACAGATGCAGTTGCCATTGTAGTATCTGAAGAAACAGGATATATATCTCTTGCAGTAAGTGGTAAAATAACAAGAGACATTACTCCTGCTACCTTAAGAAAACTTCTTTCCCAGCTTCTTGGCTTTCAATCCAAAGCACCCTGGTGGAAAAGAGTAGCCTATCATGAAACTTAAAAGAGAACATAAATTAAAAATAATTTCTGTAATTCTTGCTACTACCTTATGGTATTTTGTAGTATGGGGGAAACCTGTAGAAAAAGTTATAGAAGTGCCTCTGTTTTATAGGATAAATAAACCCGGTTATCTTATAGAAATAAATCCCAGAAGTATATTAGTAAAACTTTCAGGCACGAGAAATTCTTTCAGAAAATTATCAGAAAAATTTCTTCAAATCACCCTTGACCTATCTCAATATTTGCCTGTTCAATCGGAAAAAACATATCGGATCAGGGTGCCTATTGAAGCCTTGCATCTTCCTCCGGAGATTAAATTAAAAGAAGTAACTCCCAGGTATGTAAGTGTTATAATAAAAAAGTTGAGCATAAAAAAAATTCCGGTAAAAGTAAAATTTACAGGAAAACCAGAAGGGTTTAAAGTGTCTATTATTCCGGCAGAAGTGATAGTAAAAGGGCCTGTCACCCTTCTCAAAAGGTTAAAATACTTAGAAACTGAACCTGTTAATCTTTTTCTCCTAAAAAAGAAAAAACAGGTTAAGGTCAGGCTAATTTCTCCACCGGATCTTATTTCGGTCTTTCCTGAAAAAGTAAAAATACTTCTTAAAAATGAAAGGGAGAAAAAGAAATGAAGAAGTTATTTGGCACAGATGGGATAAGAGGAGAAGCAAATGTATATCCTATGCTTCCAGAAATTGCACTTAAATTGGGAAGAGCTATAGGTTATCTTTTTAAAGACAGAGCTTCCCAAAAGGTGATCATTGGTAAAGATACAAGGCTTTCAGGCTATATTTTTGAAAGTGCTCTGGTAGCTGGTCTCTGTTCCATGGGAGTTTCTGTAGGGCTCCTCGGTCCCCTACCTACCCCAGCAATTGCTTTTCTTACAAAAGACATGCGGGCAGAGGCGGGTATTGTTATCTCTGCATCTCATAATCCCTATTATGATAATGGCATAAAAATTTTTAATTCTCTGGGATTCAAGCTTTCCGATGAAAAAGAGCTTGAAATAGAAAAGCTAATCTTTGATCCAGAATTTGAAAAAGAGAGAAAGTTCAGGGAGGAGATAGGAAGGGCCTTTAGAATAAAAGATGCTGTAGGAAGGTATGCAGTGTATTTAAAATCCGTAGTACCAGCCCATATAAATTTTGAAGGCTTAAAGGTGGTAATAGATTGTGCCAATGGTGCAGCCTATCATATAGGGCCTCTTGTTCTTTCTGAACTGGGAGCTGAAGTTATTTGTATGGGGTGCTCACCAAATGGATTAAACATTAATCAAAATTGTGGTGCACTATATCCAGAAGGACTTAGAGAAAAAGTTGTACAAACAAATGCTGACATAGGAATTGCCCTTGATGGAGACGCAGATAGAATTGTAGTTGTAAATGAAAAAGGAGAACTTCTTGATGGAGATGACCTGATTGCAACTTTTGCTCTTAACTTAAAAGAAAAAGGCCTTTTAAAGGCAAATACTGTAGTGGGTACCATAATGAGCAATCTTGGACTGGAAAAATTTTTAAAAGGCCATTCTATTGAATTCAGGAGAACACCTGTAGGCGACAGATATGTTACCATGGAACTCCTCAAAATTGGAGGCGTTCTTGGAGGAGAAACTTCAGGGCATATAATTTTTCTTGACAAAGCAACCACCGGTGATGGTTTGCTAACAGCTTTAAGACTTATTTCTCTTATGAAAGAAAAGGAAAAATCCCTTTCTGAAATTGTCCCGGGTTTTATAAAATACCCACAAATTACAAAAAATGTCAAAGTAAAACAGAAATTCCCTGTAGAACAAATTCCAGGGCTTCCTGAGCTTATAAAAAAAGCTGAAGATTCATTAAAAATTGGGAGAATCATAGTGCGACCCTCTGGAACAGAACCAAAATATAGAATCACAATAGAAACTGATGATAGTACAAAGGCAGAAACGCTGGCAGAGGAAATTGCTTCTTTTATTCAGAAAAAACTGGGCTAAATAAAAAAATGAGATTTCTAAAGATATTTTTCCTCTGTCTTGCCCTATTTCTTTTAGCCTTAGGAGCCTTCACAAAAGGTAAAGAGTTTGTAAAACTCAGGGCTTCTTTTCTTTGTACTGCATGTACAGGGCTGGGTAAATGAGGAAAAAAATTCAAATCACATCATTAATTTTACATAATGGGTACCTGGGCTTTTTGTTTGGAATCCCGCTTTATCATGGTTTTTTAAAAGGCTTCTGTGCACCTGGATTAAATTGCCATTCGTGTCCTGCCTCTCTTTTTGCCTGCCCTATTGGAATGCTTCAAAATTCCCTTGCTACATGGAGGAGTCTGAGTTTTTCAAGCTTTTTCCCCGGGCTTGCATACACTCTTGGTTTTTTAATCCTCTGGGGAGTTCTTCTGGGGAGATTTATCTGCGGCTGGCTTTGCCCTTTTGGATTGATACAGGAACTTTTTTTTAAAATACCTGCTCCCAAAATTAAAATTTCTCCTTCGCCTTGGACAAGATTTTTTATCAAAATATTAATTTTTTTTATCACAATAATTATGTTTCCCCTTTTTATAGAAGAAGGTTTTTATGGAGTAAGCGCCTTCTGCAAATATCTTTGTCCTGCAGGTACCTTAGAAGCTGCAATTCCTCAACTAATCCTTCAGCCCGGGCTTCGCAATTTAATAGGTGCCCTCTTCTTTTTTAAACTCCTTGTGCTTTTTTTTATTTTACTTTCATGCACTTTTGAGGAGCGTTTCTTCTGCAAAACCCTATGTCCCCTTGGTTTAATTTATGGACTTTTTAATAAAATAAGCATTATCAATCTGGTTATAAGGCGGGAGAAATGCAGAGCATGTAAAAAGTGTAGCAAAGTCTGTCCCGCAGATCTTCAGCCTTATGCACAGATAAACTCTCCTGAGTGTATAAGGTGCCTTAAATGTAAAGAAGCCTGCCCGGAGCAAGCACTTCTCATAGGAAAAGGCTAAAATGAATTATCTTACAGTCAAACTTTCAAAAAATGCTATCCCAAAATACCTTTCAGGTGCCCTCTGGTTTACAAAACAGGATATAAAAAACTTTTCTAAACTTAAAGAAACCATTCAACCAGGTGAAATAGTAAAAATTCTCTCTCAAGAAGGCTTCTTCCTTGGTATAGGCTATTTTAATCCTCAAGTGTATTATGCCTTAAAGCTTCTCACAAAAGACGAAGCCAAAATTGATGAAAAATTTTTTAAAACAAAATTTGAAAGGCTCTATACTTTTAAAAAAAGGCTATATCCAGAAGATGAGGCCTTAAGGCTTGTATTTGCAGAAGGAGATTTTTTACCTGGTTTAATAATTGACATCTATAAAAATATAGCAGTTATTCAAACTTATACCACAGGAATGGAAAGGCTCCTTCCTCTTATTCTTAAAGCCCTTAAAGCCGCTTTGCCTTTTGTTAAGGGCATGGTTATTAAAAATGATTCTTCCAGAAGAAAAGAGGAGAATCTGCCTCTTTATGTAAAGACCGAAGGAAAAGTTGAAGAACTTGTTTCTGTAAAAATGGGTGGTTTGAAGTGGCTTATACCAGTAATAAAAGGGCAAAAAACAGGGGGTTTTCTTGATCAGAGGCAAAACAGAAATTTTATAAAGATGATTTCCCGGGACCTTTCCGTAATTGATGCTTTTTCTTATATTGGTGGATTTTCTTTTTATAGCCTTGCAGGTGGAGCCCAGAGGGCCTTTCTGGTAGATAGATCTTCCTTTGCACTTTCTATAGCAGAAGAAATTGCCAGAATAAATGGATTTAAAGAGAAAATAATCCTGGTAGAAGCCGATGTTTTTCATTTTTTAAAAAATCCTCCCTTAACAGACATGATAATCCTTGATCCACCAGCTTTTATTAAAAATAAAAAAAGCTTAAAGCAGGGAGAAAAAAAATATGCTTCTTTATATTCGTTGGGAGTTAAAGCTTTAAAGAAAGGGTTTCTTATGGCTTGTTCCTGTTCTCATCTTCTTGAAGAAAAAAGATTTGAGACTCTGGTGTTGGAAGCAGCCCGAAAAGAGCAAAGGCAAGTAAAAATAATTTACCGAGGTTATCAGGCTGCAGATCATCCAGTCAATCCTGCTGTAAGAGAGACATTTTATTTAAAAGCAATATGTCTGGGAGGGTATTAGACCCTCCCAAAGTTTATACTAAAATTTAACGAATTTAAAGAAAAACTTGATACCCAGTATAAAAAATAGAATACCCAGTAACTTTTTTACCTGTTGTGGTTTAAGATAGCGGTGAGTAATATAAGAAGCAATGTATCCAGCTATTAAAGAAGGAATAGCAGCACACAGAAGAATTATCCAGTCAACGCTTCCCATTTTCCAGTAAGCAAGAAATCCTGTAAAGGAAGAAAAAGGTACTACAAAAGCCGTGGTCACTGCTACTTTTTTAGGATTATATCCAAGAAGAATAAGAAAAGGAGAAATAAGTCCACCTCCTCCTACTCCCAGAAATCCTGAAACAAAACCTGCTATAGCACCTATAATTATAGGATAAAAAATAGAGCTCCTTTCTCTAAAAACCGCCTTTTTGGGAATGTAAACCATAGTACCTGCAAAAAAGAGAAAAGCAGTAAAAGCTATAGCAACAATTTTTTCAGGAAGTAAATGTGAGGCATAAGCTCCAACCGGAGAAAAACTTATAGATGAAATAATTAAAGGTATAGCTAACCTAAAATCAACAAGGCCCTTTCGTAAATTATAAATGGTAGCAGAACCAGTAGACATAAAATTTGAAAAGAGTCCGGTAGGCCTTGCAATAGAAAAAGGAATGCCCAGAAATACAAGAATTGGAACTATAGCAACTGCAGCTCCCACTCCCCCAAGGGCGAAAATAAAAGAAAAACTAAAACACACCCCAGCTACTTCCAGGTAGTGAGTAATCATTTTTTATTCCTCCTTTATCTCTTTTTGAGATTTTTCACGTTAACCATAGTTTTCAAAAACAAGTCTTTCTGCCCTGAAACCAGGCCCAGAATGATTAAACTAAAAAGGACAATCAGGATTTTGCTTTTAAATTGGTACTAAAAAAGAATTATGTGCCTGACCACCAACACTTACACACTTTTTTAGCCTTTTTTTTCCTCATATTTAGTTGAATATACATCCTCTATCTTTTATGTCAAGTGAAAAATGTCCCTTTCTTTTTCCCTTGCTATGGTTGAAGTGGGACTGGGACCATAATCATGGCCGGGGAAAATAACGGTGTCTTCAGGTAAAGTAAAAAGTTTTTCTTTAATACTCTCTATCATCTGCGAAAAATTACCCCCTGGAAGGTCTGTCCTTCCTACAGCCCCAACAAATAAAGTATCTCCTGTAAAAACAATCCTTTCTTTTTCTGAATAAAAACAGCTTGAACCAGGAGTATGTCCGGGAGTATGAATGACTTTAAGCACTTCCTCTCCAAAAATTATAAGTTCTCCATCTTCAAATACTTCGTCTTCCTCAGGATTTTCCGGGAAGCCCCATACCAGGAAAGGCTGCATATTGCCAGGTTCTTTAAAAAACTCTGCATCAAACCTATGAACTAAATAAGTAGCTCCCAACTCTTTCCTTAAATAATCTACTCCTCCAACATGGTCAGGATGAGCATGAGTGGCAAGTATGTGTTTTATTCTGATCCCAAGTTTATCTACAAGCTCTACTATCCTGGGATCTTCATCTCCAGGATCTATTATCACTCCTTCCCTGTTTCTTTCACAATAAACCAAATAACAGCACACCTCAAGAGGCCCAACAAGGAGTTTTTCCACTTTCATCTTTTAACCTCCCCTTGCCCTGAGAATAAGCTCCTTCATTTCTCTCACAGCATCCTTTAATCCTACAAAAATTGCCCTTGAAATAATACTGTGTCCTATACTGAACTCTTCTATCTCTGGAATGGCAGCAATAGGACCTATATTTTCATAAGACAAACCGTGTCCTGCATGGACAATAAGCCCTAAGTCTTTGGCTACTCTGGCAGCCAGCTCAACCTTCTCAAGCTCTTTTACCCTCTCCTCCTCAGTTTCAGCCTCGGCATAGATCCCTGTGTGAATTTCAACTATCTGCGCTCCTACCTTCCTGGCAAGCTCCATTGCCTTTTCTTCTGGATTCAAAAACAGACTCACCTTTATACCTGCAGCATTTAGCTCCTTAACTACTTTTTTTATTTCCTTTACTCTACCCCTCAGTTCAAGTCCTCCTTCAGTGGTCACCTCCTCCGGTCTCTCAGGCACCAAAGTTACCTGATAGGGCTTAATCTCCTTGGCGAAATCCACAAATTCTTCTGAAATAGCCATTTCCAGAATAAGCTTTGTCTTTATAACTTCTTTTATAAGCCTCACATCTCTTTCCTTAATATGCCTTCTATCAAGACGCAGATGAACTACCACCCCGTCTGCACCCCCAAGCTCTACCATAACTGCTGCAGCCACTGGGTCAGGATAAGGCGCTTTTCTTGCTTCTCTTACAGTAGCTACATGATCTACATTTACTGCAAGTTTTGCAGGCATATACTCTCTCCTCCTTAAAAATTTTATTACTGCTTCTTTACCCTGCCTGAAAGCAACTTTTTCAAAAAATTTTAATTCAGTTTTGAGCATAAGCCAAGGGGCATACCAACCCTTTTCGTGGTCATGCCCAAGAAGGTGTACCAGCCCATGAACTATAAGAGCAAGTAAGTAGTTTTCAAAATTAAGTCCATAAAACTCTGACTCCTCCCTTGCCCTTGAGACAGAAATTATTATCTCTCCTAAGAACGATTTATCCTCTATAAGGAAAGAAAGCACATTAGTAGGCCAGTTTCTTCCAAGATATTTTGCGTTAAGTTCCCTGATTGTAGCATCATCACAAAATACAAGAGATACTGTCCGTGTTTTAAAAGCGACATGAGAAGAAAGCAGTTTTTTTATCCGGATCCTTAATTTGTTAAGGAAAGAAGGCTCAATAAGCTCCTCTTGAAGAAGCGTTACTTCAAGATTTGCCAATTTTTATTTTTCCTCCACTTTTCTTGCAAATATTAAATAGCCAGTATGAGCAACCATTCTGTCCTCAGGCCTTATCCTTTCGGGATTGGTTTTATACTTCCGCAAAAGAAGCTCCAGCACCTCTATTCCTGCAAAAGGAAGCCTTTCCAGCTCTTTTAAGCACTGAGAAATCTGATTGGTTGTGGGAACAAGAATTCCAAGAGGTCGTCCGGGTTTTAAAGCATTCCAGGCAGCTTGCAAAAGGAGCCAGGGCTCCTTTAAATCCAAAAAAACCGCGTCAATCTCTTTTTCATCAAATTTATCTCTTACTTCCTGATTTTTAAACAAAACTCTCTCTTCAAGCCCAAGCCTTGAAACATTTTTTTTGGCCACTTCCTGAAATTTAGCCTCTTTTTCATAGGAAATAACCTTCCCTTTGTCTCCCACTGCAAAGGCCAGGGCAGAAGTAAGGGCACCTGAGCCCCCTCCACACTCAAGCACCACCTTACCAGGCCCCACATCAAGCTTGAGTAAAATAAGGCCTATATCTTTAGGATAAATAACCTGAGTAAGCCTCTCCACTTTCATAAGAAAGTCGTGAATGGTTGGCTTAAGAAGATAAAAACATGTCCCTTTTTTCCCAAATACTTTAGCTCCATAATCAAGGCCTTTAAGATCCCCCAGATAAAGAGTGTCTTTATGAGTACTAAAATAAGTATCTTTTATTTTTATTAAATAAGTATTCCCTCCTTCAGAAAGGAGTAATACAAAATCTCCTTCTTTTAACGGCATATTCCTAAGCCTTTAGAAAAACTTTAAAAGCCTTGTAAGTCATATAAATATCTCCCTTATGAGCAACTTCAAAAGGAGAATGCATAGAAAGCAGTGGAGGCCCTACATCAACTACATCCATACCATACACTGCAAGATACTTAGCAACAGTACCACCTCCTCCTTCATCTACTTTTCCCATAGAACATACTTGATAGAGCACCTTTTCTTTGTCCCATTCACCAAGAAGCCAGGCAAGAAACTCCACATGTGCTTCACTTGCCATGTACTTTCCACCATGTCCAGTATAACGACTCACTGCTATACCATAGCCCATCCGGGCATCGTTTAACTTGTCGTGAACTTCTATATAATTTGGATCTATTCCAGCTGTTACATCTGCTGAAAGGGCCTTTGCATTTTCCATTACTTTAAAAAAGTTCACAGGGTTGGTATCAACACTTTCTTTTTCAAGAAGAAAATATATCAATTTTTCTAAAATTCTGCTTTTAGCTGCGGTATTTCCTTCAGAACCAATTTCTTCTCTATCCATAAAAATTATCAAGTTTGTATAAGCTGGCTCACACACTTCAAGAGAAGCCTTAAGAGAAAGAAAGGCATTTATTCTATCATCCTGGCCATAGCCTCCTATAAAAGCCCTATCTATCCCTACTTCTCTTGCTCTCCCGGCAGGTACTGCAAAAAGCTCTGCACAGGTAAAATCTTCTTCTCTAATTCCATAGGCCTCATTCAAAAGACTGAGTACCCTTTTTTTAAATACATCTTCCTTATTGTCTTTGTTTTTTTCAGGAGTCCCCCCTGCAAGAAGGCAAAGTTTCTCTCCTACAATAGCTTCTGAAAGTTTTTTTGTAGACTGTACTTTTCTTGCAAGATGTGGCAAAAGGTCACAAATAGTAAGAACTGGCTCACCTTCTTTTTCGCCTAAAACAATTTTTACTTTGGTCCCGTCTTTCTTTACCACAACTCCGTGAAGAGCAAGTGGTATGGCCACCCAATGATATTTTTTTATACCTCCATAATAATGGGTTTTAAAAAAGGCCATTGAAGTGTCTTCATAAAGAGGATGAAGCTTAAGATCAAGTCTGGGCGTATCAATGTGGCTGGCAATGATCCGAAGTCCTTCTGTGACAGGGTGTTTACCCGCCTGCCAGAAAGCAAGAAATTTGTTTTTGTATACAAAATACCCCTTAGGATATCCCATCTCCTGATAACCATTGCTTTTAAGGACCTCAAGAGTAAACTCTACTGATTCTCTTTCTGTTTTTACATTTGAAAGAAAATCAATGTATTCCTGACAGAGTTCTTCAAGCTTCTTTTTTTCTCTTCCCAGTACTTCATAAGTATGCACTTTTTTTAAAAGTAAAGATTCTCCCTTTTTTCTTTTTTCTTTTTTCATAAATATACCTCCCCTCTTTAAATCTTTTTAAAATTAAAAAACACCAAGATTTTCTAAATTTTAACTACTTTTTATCTTATTGTAAAGATTAAAAAGTCAAGGAAGATAAGAGCAAAGAGGAGTGTCCACCAATTTGCGTAAATTTTTCATAGCATATCCTCAAAAAGAATTACTATCTGGGCATATACTAAAGGCCAATTCTTCACTCCCACTTAGCTGAAATGCTTTAAATTCATTTTTTATTTTGGAAATTATTTTCTAAAGCTCTTTTGAGATCTTTAACAATTTCTTTTTTTAACCACTCTGGAGAAATTACCTTAAAATAAGGAAGCCAGCGGTAAAGCCAGTGCTTGAAAACTTCCACTCCCCTTACTCTAAATTTTACTTCAAGCCAGCCATTTTCTAACTCTTTACATTCCTGCTCTTTTATCCATTTTCTCCTTAAAAAATATTCTTTAATTTCTGGAGCAAAATGCACTATAACTTCCTCTTTCTTTGCATCTACATAAGGACCAAATGCCTCCTGTACCTTAGAAATATTTGATATTTCTTCCCTGGGTAAAAAATATTTTCCTGTAAATTTTAAAGAGCGTATTTTATCAAAGGCAAAGGTTCTCTCTGCCTGTTTCTTTCTACACCAGGCTTCTACATACTAGAAATCCCCAGTAAAAAAACACAAAATAAGGCTCTATTTCCTTTTTTTCTGGCTTTTCACCGGGCTCATGTCCATATTCAATTTCTACTATTCTATGCTCTCTTTATTGCTATAGAAAACTCTCTCAAAAGCTCAAAAAGATGAGGAGAAGTATAAAACCCCTGGACTCCAAAAATTTCTTCAAAAGAAGGAAAGTTTTTTGAAGCCAGAGCTATTTTATTCTCTATTTGCTTAAAAATTTCCGGAATTTTACTTCCAAGTGATTTTTCAATAAATTTGCAACAAAGGGCAAGAACCAAAGCCTCCTCAGTTTTAAGAAGAACCTTGCTCAGGCTAAATCCTTCTACAAATACATAGCTCTCTTTTTCTTTATCATAATAAATAGGGAATTCAGCTTCAATAAGGGAGTTTATATAATGATAAATAGTTCTTTCACTTACTCAAAGTTCCTCTGCAAGTTCCTTGGGCCTGACCTTTTCTCTCTTGTCAAGCTTATTTAATATATAAAGGAGTTTATCAAGTTTAGTCATTTAATTTTTCGTGTAATATGTAATATTTTTAACAATTATTATACAAAAAAATTCATAAATACCAACATAGTGAACTGAAATATTTGCAAATTATATGCAGAATATACACAAATCATGCTTAAAAATTTAACCTGACAATCTAATTTTTTTGAAATATCATTCAAGATATGAATAAAAATTATTCAACTTCTGAATAGAAATACAAAAAATCCCAAAAATCTTCTTCGGTTTCTTGAGAAATTTCCCGAAGTCTTGAGAGGGGTTGTGATTTCTTCACAGCAAAATCTTAGCCCTCCCCTGGTGGTATTTATAGGTGGGTTATATATAATACCACCGGTCCAAATAGGGCTTTAAGATGTTTAAAAAATGAAGTATAATGAGAAATACAAAAGAGTTTATAGGAGGCTAACCAATGCAACAAATCAAAGACATCCCAGAGTTTGTAAATAGGGAGAAAGAAATTAAGCAACTTAGGGCTGTACTCTCTGGAAGGCCTAATCTTGTGTATTTCGTCTATGGGCCTATAAACAGCGGTAAAACTGCTCTCCTCCTGAAAGTCCTTGATAAGCTTCCTGAAAACTATGTAGTATTCTACATAAATTTCAGATGGAAGGATGTTCGTTCTATAGAAGACTTAATAAGAGTTATGTTTAAAATAAAAAGAGGCAAATTTTCTGAGGAAACAGCAGATTTTATCAAAGAGTTATTAAAGGGCGGAGCACAAGTTTTAAAAAAGTTGAAAAGTATTCCTATCCCTGAAAATATTTTTGATTTATTATTTAGAAAAGTAGATAAAGTGGAAGATGTTTTTTCCTTTCTTGAGGAATATTTTGAAACAATAAAAGGAGCTAATTTAACACCAGTGCTTGTGCTTGACGAGATGCAAACAATAAAAGATATTGTAAATGCAGCAGAAGTCCCGGTTTTAAGTGGTTTGTTTAATTTTCTTATTGGAATGACCAAAGAAAAACACCTCTGCCACTCTCTCTGCTCAACAAGTGATTGTTTGTTTATAGATCTGGTGTATAGTTCTGCCCGCCTTGAAGGAAGAGCAGAGTATTTGCTTGTGGATGACCTTCCTGAAAAAGAGGCTCTGAAAGTTTATGAAGAGTTTGGTTTTGAAGAAAAAGAGCTTATCTGGGACTATATAGGAGGAAAGCTTGGAGACATGGTGCGTCTTTTTGAAAAGAAAAAACAGGGTTATTCAGAAAAAGAGGCAGTTCAAAGAATGCTTGAAGATGAAAAAAGAAGAATAAAATGGTTATTAAGACTGGCAAAAGAAGGAAATAAACCTGCTCCAGCACTAAAAGAAATAAAAGAATTTTTGACTATCTTTAAAGAATTTTATGAAATAAAGGATGAAGATTTAAATGGAAAAGTATTAAAATTTTTGATTAAAGAAAACATATTATTTTACAATCCAGTAAAGGGAACAATTAGACCTCAAAGCCAGTTAATCTATAGAGCCATAAAAGAACTGGCGTAAAGAGTTAATACTTTTTTACCTGAGAGCAGAGCTGATGGGCTAAACGGATGGGTTCTGGGAGGCGATATTTGGTAGTAGTTTTAAGAGTATAGTCCAAAGTTTCTTCAAGTGTTATTAAGTTTCCAGGAGATACGAAAACAGGTTTTACACCTTTTTTTGTTCTAAGCACCCAACCCACTTGTTCTTTTTCTAAAAAAATAGGTTTTGCAGCTCCCTTCAAGTCCTCTGGCATAGAAAAGCTTTTCAACAAGGGCTTTTTAGCACATCCTATGGTAGGAATTTTTAAAATCACTCCCAAGTGAACTGCAATGCCTGCCTTTCTTGGATGAGCAGTGCCCTGTCCATCTACAAAAAGAAGATCTGGCTTGTGTTTAAGTTTTCTAAAAGCTTTTATCATTAGTGGAGCCTCTCTAAAAGACAAAAATCCCGGAATATAAGGGAAACATACCCTCTGCTTCTCCACCACTTCTTCCACTACCTGAAGCTCTGGAAACTTCATTACTACAATGCCCGCAACCCCAAAAAGTCCGTCTCTTGTATAAGCAACATCTATACCTGCTATCAAGTTTGGAGAGCGCTCTAAAGATTTGTAGGACGCGCTCTGAACAAGCCTCTTTTGAGCTTTTATTAAGTGTTTCAAACTAACTTCGTCTCCAAATCCAGTCAAAATCAACTTCAAAAGGCCTTTCTATTTCAAATTTGGATTTACCTCCATCACTCTCAAAAATTTTTTCATATCTTCCTTCCTTAAGCTTAAAAATCTTCACTTTTTAAGTATTCATCCTTCTAAAAATTTACCATGTTAATCCACAAAAGCAATTATTTTACACAAAGCCAAAAGTTTTTCTTCCAGAAGGATTATTAAACTTGGCTTCCTCTGAGAGGGCTTTAATAAAGCTCTCAGGAGAAAAGTCCTCTTCTATGAGTTTAAGCCTTCTGTAAACTGTAGCAAAATTTCCTGGAGTAAGAAGAAGCTTTGAAAGTTCAGAGCGATACCTCTCAGCCTCTTTCTCTCCGAAAAGACTTGCAAAAAATTTTACTGCCTGTACGGGAGTCAAATAGTCAAATTTTACTTTTAAGTCAAATCTTCTCATCACTGCTTCATCAAGGGCATCAACAAAATTTGTGGCACAGATAAAAATTCCCTCAAATCCCTCCATCTGGGGTAAAAGCTCGTTTACCATGCTTACTTCCCAGGAATACTTGGCATCCTTTCTGCTCAAAAGAAAGGTATCTGCCTCGTCAAGGAGAAGCACTGCCTTTTCTTCTCTTGCCTCTCTAAACATATAGGCAATGTTAATTTCTGTTTCTCCTACAAAAGGAGAAATTATGTCAGATGCTCTTTTAAGCAGGAGTTCTTTCCCAAGATTCTCGGCTATTTTCCTTGCAAGCTCGGTTTTTCCCGTTCCAGGAGGCCCATAAAACAAAATCCTTCCTCTTGGGGAGCGTCTAAGGGCAGAGAGAATTTTTTGGATATTACAGTCTGTATTCAGAGCGTCTTCTAAGAAAGGAAGCTTTACTGCTGAGTTCTCTTCCTTTAAATTTACTTTAAAGCCCAGGGCTTCTAATGAAGAAGTTATAACGAATTCTGCTTCTTTTTCTGGAGTTTGAGGGTTTGAAAGAGAGACGACTTTTGCCGCTTTTTCAATTACTGATGGTGAAAGGTGTTTTATTTCTGCTATTCTTTTAAGCCAGGCTTCTGAAACTTTGAGGTTTTTAAAATAGCTTTTCAAAATTTTAAGTCTTGCCGAGCGTGGAAGATAGTCCATTTTAAGCACTATATCAAAACGTCAGAGGATTGTTAAAATTTGAAAAATTTCAGAAGAAGTTTTATATAGATTTTAAAAGTTTCTGGATAGAAGTTTTACGATGTTTGAACTTGCAAATTTTACTCATTCCGATCTTTTATGCTGGAAGTATTTTAAAAATTTCTCAATAAAAACTTTCTATCCAGTCTATAAAATCCTGAATAAAAAACCTTACCTTCTCTGCTTTACATTCTTTTAAACACTCTTTTAACCAGGGTTCAAGTAAGTCCCTGTATGAGCATTCAAAATATTTTGAAGATTTTCTCATTTCTTTTGTGGATGTTTCTGCTTCTCTTCCATCTGGAGTTAAAAAGATTAGAATAAAATTTTCATACTTATTTTTCAAATAATCAAAGTATTCTTCAAGCTGCCGTGGGGTTTCAGGAGCCCATATTTTATTTTCCAATCCAATAGCAGGCAAATCATATTGGGAAGCAGTATTTGGCTCAATTAACAAATCCAATCTTTTAAATTTTTCCTCTTCTTTCTCCTTTGTTACTTTTTCTCTTATTATTTTTGCTTTTTTTAAAGATATATAATTTAAAGAACTTACAAGATTGATATTATCGGAAAGTTTTAAAACTGCCTGATAGAATAATTTCAAAAATATATCTCCCTGGGCGTGTTCTCCATCTGGATCAAGGAGCATCCTAATAATATCCGAAAATTTATTCTCCTCGTTAGCTGGATTTAAGAGCTTTACTAAGTTAAAACTTTTCGCAAGATACACATTTATTCCCTTCCATATTTCTTTTTGTGTTTTAAGTTCAAATAGTAAAGAAGATAAAATTGAATTCAGTTCCTCCTCATTAACCGAATACTTCATTACAAACCTCCACCAATTCATCAAATTTGTCCTTAGTCAATTCGTAAATCCTTTTAAATTTGTTTATATATTTATTAACCGTCTCTTGGGGATCTTCTAAAAATTCCCGATAAAAAGCTCTTCTGCTTGATCTTTGACGCTGATCTTTAATCTCGGGATCCCATCCAGTTGCTCTTCCTATATTCACAATAAATATACCTCCCCACTTTTTAAAATCTTCTTGCCAATTTTCGGTTTTTTCTAAAATTATCTTTTCTTGTATTAAAAGTTCATATATATTCTCAACGATTTTACAAAATTGAGAATTTTGAAGCAATTTTTCAAAAATTTTTGAAGCTCCTTTTAAATGCTCTGATTCAAATCCAATTTCTTGAACTCCCAATCCAAAACTAATTTCTTGGCTACCCCAATCAACGCTATTCATAATATAATAATAAAATCCCCATTTTTCTGCTTTTTCTATTTCTTCGCTAATTTTTTGAGGGAGTCCTATTTTCCAAGCATCTTTATAAATCCAAAATGCCTCATTTTTATCTTTTTTGTCTCCCCATTTCAAATCTCCACTATAGGCAATCTCAAAATTTTCGTCTATTTCCTTTATTTCCGATATCAACCTATTTTTAAAATCTTCAAATATGCGTTTTTCTATCTCAGGAAATACATCATAAATAACACAAAACACTTCAAATCTTTCGCTCCTTTCCTGACCATTTTTTTCATTTAAAACAAATTCTTTTGCTTTTTGTTTTAAGAAACTAAAAAGGGCATCACTCATCACAACCTCCTCATATTTTTGATTATTTTTTAAAATTTTATTTTAATTTTTTATCTCCTCAATTACCACAGGCTCAATTTTATACTCGGCTATATCCTCTATTTTTGAGATTTTCTGAGCAGATCTAATAAATACTGAAAACCCTCCATCTTTTTGATAAACATAAAGGTAATTTTCTGGAGAAAAATTTTTATTACACCACTCCACAAGAGGCTTAAAAGTATGCTCTAAGTAAAAAGTTTCTATATCCTGATAATATTCCCTATATTCAAGCAAGCGAAGCTCACAATAAAATCCCCTTCCCTTCTTTATTTTTAACCAGAGAACTCATTGTAAAAAGATTTGTAAAGTAAAAATTGCAATCATCAGGTATATCCCTATAAAAAATTTCGCAATCATCGTCATTTTTTATCTATAATTCAAGCACTGGATTTATTCCTTTAAACCGATAAACTAAACCTACACCTTTATCCTCTCTTACAAAGACAGGCGGATTCTTAAACCAATCTGCATAAGTTTTAGGAAATTTGGGAATAAATTTAGCTTTAGCAGTCATTTTCTCCCCCCTTTCTTTTCAATCTTTAGATTTTTTCTCACCTTTCTGGCAACTCCAACTTTTAATCAAATTATAACTCACTCCTCTGACACCATTATGTCAATAAAAAAAGAAATTTTTAAAAAATTTTGACTTTTTAGAAAGATTAAGAAAAAGTTAGACTAAGAAGCTTCTACAAAAGATTTAACGCTTTTTATAAAAAAGTCCTTTATTTCACCCCAGCGTTTATCCACATTTCACTCCTCTAAAAGCTCCTCAGGTGTCCAGAGCCTTTTAGGATCCCTGGCTGAGTGCTAAACATCTTCCCAAAAATCTCTTGATTTTACATTTAATTACATTATAATGTAATTAAATGCTTCATTTAATTACATTTAACCGCTGGTGGGATACAGGAAGAGTTCCAGAAGCTTATCTCAAACCTTTTAAGCGTGAACTCTTTAATAAAATCTTAAAATTTTTAGACGCTCCGCAAATAATCTTGATTTATGGGCTCAGAAGAGTAGGAAAAACCGTTTTAATGTACCAACTGATTGATTATCTCTTAAAAAGTGGAATAGACAAAAAGCACATCCTTTACTTTACTTTTGACGAAAAAATTGCTTCTTTAAAAGAACTTCTGGAGGAATATGCCGGGCTGGTGTTGGGAAAAGATATTTTAACCGCTGGGAAAATTTATGTATTTTTGGATGAAATTCAAAAATTAAAGGACTGGCAGGAGCAGTTGAAACTCTTTTACGACCTTTATCCTAATGTAAAGTTTATTGTTTCTGGTTCTGCAAGTCTTGTAATTTCAAAAGGGGCTAAAGAGAGTCTGGCAGGAAGAATTTATGAATTCATCCTGCCACTTTTAAGTTTCAAAGAATATTTGAGTTTTCTGGGGGAAAGTATCCCTCAAACAAAAAATGTTTACGATTTCTCAGAGCTAAAGGAAATTTATTTAAAAAGAGAGAGAATTTTTCCTTTATTTTTTTCTTACTTAAAAAGCGGAGGTTTTATTGAAATTGCAGGAGAAGAGGACGATTTTAAGATTAAAGAATATTCAAAATCAATTTTAGAGCGAGTAATTCTGGGAGATATTCCTTTAAGTTTTAAGATAAAAGAACCCCTGATTTTAAAAGATATTATTGAGCTGATAGCTTCTAATCCTGGATTTTTGCTTGATTATTCTAAACTGGCAGAAATTTTTAAGAAAGATAAACGGGTGATTTCAAACTATATCTTTTATCTTCAGTATGCTTTGTTAATAAAAGTGCTCTCCAATTTTTCAGGCTCAAAATTTTCTTCAGGAAGAAAGCTAAAAAAAGTCTATCTGGCTTCCACAAATTTTATTTTTCAATTCTTTCAGGAGAAATTTTTTGATTCCGAATTCATAGGAAAAATTATTGAAAATGTGGTAGCAAATTTTTTAAACACAGATTTTTTCTGGCGAGAGAGAAAAAATGAAGTGGACTTTGTTTTAGAAAACAAAATGGAGAAAATTCCTATAGAAGTAAAATGGAAAGAAAAAATTAAACCAAAAGACTTAAAAGGAATTTTGAAATTTTGCGAAAAGTTTAATTCTAATAAAGGAATTATTTTGACAAAAGACGAATTAAAAAAAGAAAAATTCAGCTCTACAGAGCTTTATTTTATTCCAGTCTGGATTTATTTGCTATTTGTAACATAATGAACAATTTTTACCAACCCTTCGGTATCCATCCTGCAATACCTGCGAAGATCCTCTATTAAAGACTCCCGAGTTTCTGCAAGGAGTTCGTTTAAAATTAAAGTGGCATACACTGCCTGTGCCATACCTCCATCCTGCACAGCTCCAAGCTGACTATA
>Ga0256842_1000524_pt1 | contig 33778 bp, 30 predicted proteins | sample 4559240metaG_FD_185973 | JGI IMG/M metagenome (GOLD analysis project Ga0256842, IMG submission 185973) | Hydrothermal vent microbial communities from Guaymas Basin, Mexico - 4559-240 | ecosystem: Environmental > Aquatic > Marine > Hydrothermal vents | place: Mexico: Guaymas Basin | collected...
GGTAAACTTCTATTCTTTCTTTGAGAGCCCAGTTATAGAGGTAGCGACACATGGAGAACTGATTGAGAATACGTGTTTGCTGAGAACGTGTTGGATATATTCTGTATTTATATGCTTTTTTCATGTTTATCATTATACAAAACAAAAAGAAAAAAGACAAGCCTGCTACATCCCCTATCTAAAGGAAGGGGTCTTGCAGGCTTAAATTTGATAAAAAAGCCGAAACACAAGGTTTCGGCCTTTTCTGTTAGCTTAAGTTTTTTATTAACCACAACTTGAACATGAAGAACACCCATTATTATTAGAAGACAGCCTAGATGTTATCTTAAATCCCCATGGACTTCCATCTAAGGTCACTGGAGATACTGATTCTAATAAATTTTTATCAATCACAAATTTATACTTTTCAATCACAAATACTTCGTCATTTTCTCTTTGCTCATCCAGAGCCAAGTTTAATTGTGGGCCTGATCACCCTGGTGCCAAATAAATCCTAATCGAAGGCACCTCTGTCTTGTTCTCAAAGTGTTGATCTAAAAGTTCCTTTGCACCTTCTGTTAATGTAAACATCCTATCCTCCTAAATAATTTTTTTTTTTCACACTTTTTGTATGAAATTTAAAAAGTTAATACTATTAACTAGTATAGGTATAGTCCCTCTTTTTGTCAACTCACTTTATTAAACCTTAAAAGATTTGATGCAAGATTTATGGAAAATAAAAGTTCATTGTCCTATTTTTGATAACGTTTTTATTTTTTGCGTTTTATCCATATAATGCCTCCTTGTCTTCCACAAATCTTTTCCCTTCTGTATGAAAAGAACATATCACTGTTGCAAAAAGTGCACAGATCTATGTGAAATATATTTTCCTTTAAAAGCCCTGAGACCAAGAATTGATAATAGGTTAATGCCCAAAGGTCAACTGTTTTTGTACTGGCATTGTAAAATTCTTTATATTTATTCTCCCATTCGTTAACATAATTTACAAATTCACTATGTTCAGGGCACAGACTTGGTCCTCGTACTGCCATGAGCTCATCAGGCCTCACAGAATAAGTTTTGCAAAAGATATCTATCCATTTTTTTATGTAACCTTCTTTATTTGCCCTCCAGCCAACATGAAAGGCGCCTATGTATTTCCCTGATTTGTGTGCAACGAGAATTGGTTGGCAGTCTGCTGTTTTTATTAATAGGCCAACTTCTGGCAACCAAGTTGTCATGGCATCTGCTTCTTCTAACTTATCAAGAGGTTCAGATACTTGCACTATATTACTGCCATGTACCTGTTTTACATCCACAAGATACTTAATTTTAAGCTTATCACAGATTTTCTCTCTATTTTTTAACACATTTTCTTTTGCATCTCCAACTTCAAAGGATAGATTTAGACTTAAATAACAGCCAGGGCTTACACCTCCAATTCTAGTAGTAAAGACACAATATACATCTATATGGGGAAATTTAAATGGGATCAGAAACATCATAGACCTCTAAGCAAGGTAATTCTGGCGTAATTTATGGCAAGATACGCAAAATAGATTTTATTGAGTTCTCTATTATTGTGGTCTTCACAAATTTGATATGCAAAACTGAAGTCCTTATAACATATCCCTATACATATTGTTCCAACAGGCTTAATTTCACTTCCACCTCCAGGTCCAGCAATGCCTGTTGTTGAAATGCTTAAATGGGACCCAAAGATTTGTTTTACATTTTTGGCCATTAGATAAGCTGTAACCAAATGGACTGCACCAAATCTCTGTAATACCAAATCAGGTATATTTAGTAAGGACTTTTTCACATCATTGGAATATGACACTACCCCACCTAAAAAATAGCTGGAACTACCAGGAATTGAAGTGAGCAAATGACTCAAAAGTCCACCTGTGCAACTTTCTGCAACTGATATTAATATATTGTTTTTAAAAACACGATTTGCAAATTCTTCTACAAGGCCCTTGCCTTCTATGGATATTACTATGTCGTAAAATCTTTTGCATAATTCATCTACCAGTTCAGTTGATGGTACCCCTTTTTTTAGCAACACCTTTATTTTAACACATGGAAACAGGATATCTTTTTTCTCTATTACACATATCTTTTTTAGCTGTTTTATAAAATCAATATACCTTTTTTTATTAAATGGAAAGATGATTACATCATACATCATTTTTAGATACCAAGTATTATTTTTGCTGTGGTAAAAAACACAAAAAGTCCTGTAATATCAACTATGGTAGTCAATGCAGGACTAGCAATGACCGCAGGATCCTTGTTAAATCTTGCTGCAATTAATGGCAAGGCAGCACCTATCAATGTTGAACTCACAACTTGAATACATAAAGCAATACTCACGGCAGCTCCTATCTTTTCTAATGGTATATTAGATGAATTTGTGTAATAATATATAAAAACTCTAATCAATGCAACCATTGCCAAAGTTAATCCCAACAATAAAGCAACCTTAAACTCCTTAAATAAGACCTTAAAACAATCTCCGGGAGTTATCTCTTTTAATGCCAAAGCCCTTACAACTAGTGTAGCAGATTGACTACCTGTATTTCCCCCTGTATCAGCCAACATTGGCATAAAGGTAGCTAATATAGTAAACTGTACTAATACCTGTTCAAATCTTTCCACAATAAATCCAGATACAAGACCAAGCAGAGCAAGTAAAATGAGCCAACCACATCTGTTCTTAAAATGTTCAATAACAGGTGTTCTCATATATGCACCAGCTTCATGAGAACCTGTAATTGCCATAAGTTTTTCCATGTCTTCAGTGTGCTCTTGAGTTAGGATATCCATTGCATCATCATATGTGATTATACCTACCAATGCATGATTATCATCTACTACAGGTAGAGCTATTAAATCATATTTTTGGATCTTTCTAGCAACCTCTTCCTGGTCTTCAAGTACATGGGCATAGATCAGATCCTTATTCATTATCTCTTTAACTAATGTATCTGGTCTAGCCAGTATAAGATCTTTTAATGAGACAAAGCCTAAAAGCCTTCTATCATCATCTACCACATAACAATAATAAATGGTCTCTTTGTCTGGGGCCTCTTTTCTGAGTTTTTCTAATGCTTCTTTGACATTGATATCAGGAGGAAGAGTGGCATAATCTGAAGTCATAACTGCACCAGCAGTACCCTCAGGATATGACGAGAGCCTTCTAATATCTTCTCTTTCTGCCTGTGCAATTGCTGGCAAAAGGGTTTCTTTTAATTCCTCTGGGAGTTTCTTCAAAAGATCAACCCTATCATCAGGAGACATCTCAGAGATAAGCTCAGCAAGTTCTTGCCTTGACAAAGATTCTGTTAATTGTATTTGAAGATCCAGATCTAAATGGCTAAAGATCTCAGCTCTAAGATCAGGATCCACCATCTTAAGTAGCTGCCATATCTCTTCACGTGTTAAAGGAGAGATAAATTCAGCTACTAAACCAGGATGGGTGCTTTGACAAAACTCTTGGATGGCTTTTTTATCGTTATTTTTTAGAAACTGCCTTATTTCAGGAATTAATAAAGGATTTTTGGTCATGGTTCACCTCCTAAATGACCGGATTTTATCCCCGGTCCTGGAGGTGAACTTCAAAAGTTATTTCAAACTCTCCTAGGACCAGGGACAAAAGGATATACATCTTCTACTGTCGGGATCAGGCATAATTATGACTTCTCCTGCTTAAGTTATATCTAAATTTAAAAAATAGTATATATAACCTCTTTTAAAAAAAAATCAAGTTAATAATTCTTTACTCTAATGTTTTTCGATGAACTCCATCTTCTCCCTTGACATACTTATCATGGATCTTCTTCTTTTTTATGTCCTATCACTTTTTTACTTTGTTTAACATCTGGTATATCCACATGCAGGGCACAACATACACCCTTCTTGGAAGGTAATCTCTCCCCCACATTCAGGGCATCTGGGTTTTACTAAAGAATGACTTGTATCAAGGCTTTTCTTGTTATTTTTCTTTAAATAATGAGTTTCCAAAACCCATGCCACTGCATCAGGGATAGATAGAAGTAAACCCTTTTTCTGAAACACAGGATGCTCTCCACCTATGCCTTTTAATTGTCTAACGATCTCTTCAACCTCCACACCTGAGCGAAGGGCTAAGGATACTAATCTTCCAATAGCCTCTGCCTTAGCAGTGATTGATCTTCCAGACTTGCCTATTATTGCAAAGACTTCAAATGGTTTTCCTTCAACTTCATTAACAGTTAAATACAAGGTCCCAAGACCTGTTTTTACCTTTTGAGTGAATCCATATACCACATCTGGTCTTTCTTTTACCCTACTCTTTTTCTTTTGATCTTTTTTGAGATTTAAAACCTGCTCTGATTTACAACCATCGCGAAACACTGTAACGCCCTTTAACCCAAGCCTATATGCCTCAAGATAAATATTTTTTATATCTTCTTTAGTGGCACTGTTGGGTAAATTTACTGTCTTAGACACTGCATTATCTGTATATTTTTGAAAAGCTGCTTGCATCTTGATATGATCAATGGGTGCTATATCATGGGCAACAACAAAGATCCTCTTCAGCTCGTCAGGGATATTATTTAGATGTTTTATACTCCCTGTTTTTGATATTTCTTCTAAAAGTTCCTCTGAATAAAGTCCAAGTTTTTCAAAGGTCTCTTTAAATATTGGATTTACTTCTGGCAATATTTCTCCATCCATTACTTTTCTGTAAAAGCATAATGAAAATACTGGTTCAATGCCTGATGAACATCCAGCTATTATAGATAAGGTACCAGTTGGTGCTATTGTGGTTGTGGTAGCATTTCTTATTTTTATACCTTTTTTCTCCCATGTGCTTGATTTCCAATTTGGGAACACTCCCCTTTCTTCTGCAAGGGCCATTGACGCCTTACGGGATTCTTCCTGTATAAAGCACATGATCTTTTCAGCAACCTCACGACCTTTTTTACTATCATAAGGTATTTTTAATTTATAAAGCAGATCCGCAAATCCCATGATTCCAAGACCAATCTTTCTATTCCCCCTTGACATCTCCTCAATTTGAGGGAGAGGATAATTGTTTGCATCGATTACGTTATCCAAAAATCTCACACATAGCCACACAACTTCCTTTAATTTGTCAAAATCTATTTTCCCATCCTTTTCAAACTTAGAGATATTGATTGATCCAAGGTTACAGGCCTCATAAGGCAAAAGAGGCTGTTCTCCACATGGATTAGTAGCCTCTATTTCACCAAGATGAGGGGTGGGATTGTCTTTGTTTATCCTATCTAAAAATATAATGCCAGGATCTCCACTTTGCCAAGCCTTTTCAACCAGAAGATCAAATACCTCTCTAGCCTTTAACTCAGCCTTTACTTCTTTTGTGTGAGGGGCAATTAATTTGTATGTACCATCTGTCAAAACAGCCTGCATAAATTCTTCAGTAACTGCAACAGAGATATTAAAATTATTTAATTCGCCTTCGTTCTCTTTTGCCCTAATAAACTCTAAAATATCAGGATGATCGACTCGTAAAACTCCCATATTGGCACCACGTCTTGTGCCACCTTGTTTTACCTGTTCAGTTGCAGTATTAAAGATCTTCATAAATGAAACAGGTCCAGAGGCAACTCCTCCTGTGGATCCTACTCTGCTATTTTTAGGCCTAAGTCTGGAAAAGGAAAAACCTGTGCCACCACCAGATTTGTGGATCAAGGCAGCATATTTTATTGCGTCAAATATCCCCTCCATTGAGTCTTCCACAGGAATGACAAAACATGCTGCAAGTTGTCCAAGTTTGGTCCCTGCATTCATAAGGGTAGGAGAATTTGGCAAAAATTCCTTTGCCAGCATCAAATTATAAAATTTGATAGCCAGCTCTTCTACGTCATATGGAGAGTTATTGTATCTTTGTTCCATAGATGCAATATAAAAGGCAACCCTCCAAAACATCTCTTCAATTGTCTCTATTGGTTTGCCATCAGGACCTTTTCTCAAATATCTTTTTTCTAAAACACGTTTAGCATTTTCTGAAAAATCAGTGGCAATTACCTTAGATGAGGGTATATTTTTTAAATGGATCATTTCTGATTCTCCACTATGTCTTTGAATAAGAAAGAAATTCTTTATCAGCCTTCAAAACTAACTTCAACAATAACTTTTCCGCCACTATTAACCGAAAATGGGATGGCAAGGATAGGGGCACCTGGAATGTGGTCCAGTTCTTTATCTTTTCCAATAATAACCTTTGGTGTACCTGCCTGAAATTTTTGACCCTGCTCTGATAACTGGATCCTAGCCTGTCCTGCTATCATATTAGTTAGTTCACCAACAGCATCAGCAATCTCATCATTTAGCTCAGTATAGTTTTCAAATAACATGTTGTTTACAATAGTCAAAATTGCGTCCTTGGTAATGGTTAGAGAGATCACTCCATTACACTGTCCTGATATATTAATAATACCAGTTATATCTCCTGCTGCAGTGCGTCTTTTGTTTATATAGGGCTTTTCAGGTTTCACCTTAACATTGGCCATTGTCTCAAGCACATTTATTACTGCATTCAAAAAGGGATTTATGAAATTTACGTCATATCTTCTCATCTATTTATCCCACTGTGGTAGAATTTTTTTTGATTGTATTTAGTTTAGACGCATTGGCAATTGCTTTTATATCACAAAATAGTAGCCAATATTGTATCCAATAATTGATTGTGTTTTTCCACTATAGGTCTTAAGGCATTGATTGGCAAATTCAATTCATCAAAGTCTTCATCATTCATCCCAGGCACAACATATTTTCCACCCCTTGAAACCTCAATAGCATTGGCCAAATTGTCAGCTACCTGGAGTATAATTGCACCTTTTTTGAAATTAGCCCCTCTTGGTGAATGGTGATGAGTTACTATGTCTCTAATTTCATCAGGGAATTCCCAACTTTCCATAATGAGATTGCTTAAATCTGTATGTGTAAAACCAAGGACAATCTCTTCAGCCTCAACCATTGGCACCATGTTCTCTCTGGCAAAGATTAAGGTCTCAACAGTGGAATAAGGCATATTCTTAAATAAAATTAATTTACCCACATCGTGAAGTAGGCCAGCAGTGAACATGGTCTCTTCATTTACATCCTTTACATAAGAGGCAATTATCTTGGAAAATATTCCACAACTCAAGCTATGTTTCCAAAAGGTCTTCATGTCCATCAATTCAGAGGGAATGTCTTTGAAATATCTAATTGCAGACAACCCCAATGCCACTTCTGTAAGTTCTTCCTCTCCTACCAAGGCTACTGCTTGTTCAATGGAGGTCACCTTTTTTGCTAAGGCAAACAGGGGGCTATTTACCAGTTTGAGTAGTTTAGTGGCAAGTGCCACATCTGAACTCACAACCTCTGCAATGTCTTTGGCAGAAGCACTCCCGCTATCTAAAAGCTTTTTTAACCTAAAATAAACATCTGGAAACGACGCTAAAGATAATTCGTGCTTAACAATATCTTCAGGACCTCCCATATCCTTAAAAAATAGGTCCTTCATTCGCTCCACATGCTTAGCCCTTAAAATATCTTCACAGGGAAGCTCCAATCCCTTTTTGAGTCCATCAAAAACTAACTCAACAACTATTTTAAAAAGTTCACTAACAAATTTGCTATCTGGATTGACATACATGAAGAATTTACTAACATAATCTTCTGCAATATTTAACAAAAATCTTTCTTCCTCTTCCTTTTCTTTTATTGTCACATAAACATAATCTATTCCTGCATCAATGAGCAATTTTATGTCTTTGTCATCCAAAACCTTGCCTTTTTCCAAAAGCACAGAACCATCTAGCCCTGTAACATCCTTGGCTAACATCATTCCAGGAATTATATATTCACTGCACATCTTTTTCACGTCACTCCTCCATATATAAAAAAACTTAATCAATTTTTAATATAAACTATCCCACCTGGTTTGATTTGGGATTTAAATAACTTGGAAATCCTGTGAATACTTTCTGAATAGCCCAAAAATAAATAACCATCATCTTTTAACTTATCGTAAAAATTGTTAATTACTCGCCTTTTCACTTCATCATCAAAATAGATGATTACATTTCTGCAAAAAATAATATCAGAGTTAGGAACCTTTTTTGTATGTTTTGGATCAGTTATGTTTAAGAGTTGGAAATTAACTAGTTTTTGTACCTTAGGATGAATCTTGTATCCATCTGGCTGCTTTATAAAATATTTTTCTATTATGTGATCTGGTGTGGTCCTTAATGAATATTGATTATATATTCCCCTTCTAGCCCTAATAAGCACAGCAGGAGAGATATCAGTGGCATATATCTGGATTCTCCAACCAATAATTGACACCTTTAATACTTCGTGAAGTATTATCCCTAATGTATAAGGTTCTTCACCAGTTGAACATCCAGCAGACCAGATCTTGAGCTCTTTGTTTCCTTGTTTTTCCCTTTTTTTGATAATCTCTGGGAGTATAATATTTTTAAACACAGTGAGTTGTTTTATATCTCTAAAAAAACTTGTCTCATTTACTGTAATAAGCTCACAGAGCTTTTTGAACTCACTTTCTTTTTTAGGCGAAAATTTTAAATATTTTATGTAATCGGCATAAGAAGATAAATGTAATTCTTTCAGCCTGTTCCCTAATTTGTTTTCTATAAGATATTTTCGTCGTACAGGGATAGCTATCCCCGTTTTATCATGAATAAAGGCTGTCAATTCTTTGAACTCATTAATTGACATCTTTGGAGTTTTCCGAAGAGTTAATTTTCCGATTGATAATTCAGGCATAATATTATTCTACCTCCCGTTAATTTCTCTTGTGAACTCATTACTTTTTCTATAATAACTTTCTTCTTATGGTCAATTGAGAAAAGCAAGATTTTTGAGTTATTGTTTCTTCTTGTATATAAATACCAACTTTTTTGTCTTACCCTGTGATTGCTACCTTCTAAAACTTACTGAGAGTTGCTGTTTATTTGATTTCATGATTTACCTTAAAAAAATTATTGAAAATTAAGGGGTAATTGTTTAATATATAACAGATGGATACCTATGTAAAAATAATCTTTGAAAAAGAGATATCAACAGCACAAATAGTAGTATCTCCTCGGCCTGTGTGGAAGTGTTTCTCATGTCCCATGTATGGGATGCGTGCTTCGTGTCCACCTTTTGTCCCTTCATGGAAAGAAACCAAAGAGTGGGTTAAAAGCTATAACAAAGCCATTTTAATAAAATTTTTTGTCAATATGGAAAATTTTGAACAGGATAAAAAAAACATCATTTTATATCTATTAAATAAGGAAAAAGAGCTTTTTACCAAAGGTAATCCTTATGCATTTTCCCTATTTCCTGGCAGTTGCAATCTATGTAGAGATTGTTCCTTTCAGCACCATAAAAAATGTATTATGCCAAATCGTGTGAGGCCTTCAGTTGATGCCATTGGGATAGAGCTCAGTTCTATTACCACAATTAATTTTCAGGAAAGTGTCCTCTATTCATTGATTTTTAAATCATAAAAAATAATTTAAGCCAATTCAACTTGTTGGGCAGTTTCAGATATTGCTCAGATAGCAATCTGTTATTTTTTTAATTCTACACATAATTTACCAGGCTTACCTTCATTATCATTGATGCTGATTTTAATATTGCCTGATATACTGTCTGTTGTTGGCTTATTTTTGTTAAAAGATCTACAAAATCCACGTCTTCTATAAAACTTTTTCTCTCTGTTTGATTTAATTGAAGGTCTGTTAAAATAGATTCTGTGGTATTTAATCTATTTAGCTTTGCTCCAATCTTGACATGCATCTTGGTAACTTGAGTTAAAGCACCATCAATGTAATCAAGGGTTTCACTTATGTTTTCCTGATTGTTTAATTCTAAAGCAGCAATGAGTTTTCCAATACCAACAAAGAGATTCATCTTTTCATCATTTGCAAAGACCATTTCCATACCAGATGAATTTTTGTAAAACCCACCAAAGATTTGGGTACCAACATGAGTAACAGATATATCAACTCCTTGATAAATTTCAGATTCCATACTTGCATCTCTGGGATGGATTACAAATTGGTCTCCAGGAGATAGACTCTGCGTTAAAGTGGAGGGAGCGATTTTGAGAAGACCACCTTCCACTGGCAAAGTTTCATATCCTGAGCCAGTAGCGGTTATTTTATGACCACTGTCCCATGTAATTCCCCCGTCTGTACTGTATGAATATTCTATAATATCTCCATTTGCAAATCCATTAGTTCCAGTTACACTATCTATTCTCACTACAATATTATTTTTTATTTCTCCCTGTGCAAATGCATATAAATTAGTATTGGATTGTTCAACGTCAATAGAACCAATTTTGAATTCAAGTCCATCTAGTTGAGGTATAGATGCGCCACTTGAATGATCCAATTGACTTAAAGTGACTTTGCCTCCAGGCAATTCCAATTCTATACTAGAACTACCACTAGGATTCTCAGCTATTACTTCATCTGACCAAGTAACACCACCATCAAAGCTATATTGATATTCAATGGAATTACCATCACCTAATATAACTGATGATACAGTTGGATCTGCTGATTTTATCCTTACCAATACTTGATTTTCAAAACTTCCATTTTTTTCTGGAGTTATTGCTAAATTGTAGTCTTTATAGGTACCAGATGGAACCTTTTTTATTTCAACACCATTTCCTGATTCATTATCTCCTTGATAGATTGCTGTGGGGGCAAGTATCAATTCTGTTCTCTCTTCACCAGCCTCTGTTTCATCAGTAACAACTTCATATCCCTTTTTTAATTCAATTTGGACTCCACCAAGCTGTAAAGTTGTCTCTCCTGTCTTTAAGGTCCCTGTTCTTATGGTGGTTTGGGAACTACCTTTTTTAACAATATAATTGATATCATCATCTATACCAATTCTTGCAGTTGCACTTCCAGGTTTACTAAATTCAATTACTATTACCTCATCACTATTTCCAGTTATATTTTTTACATAAGCATTAACATCATCTAGCCCTGTATCATCCTTTTTATTAGAAAAAAGAGTCAGACCCTTCTCAAAGGCTTCACTATCTGTTTTGTGTCCAGCAAAGATAGACCTTCCTTCATAAGTAGTATTAGCCAAGGATAGAAGTTGGTCATATATCTGTTTTACTTCATTTAATATTGACTTTCTGTCCCTTTCATTTAGGGTGCCTGTAGAGGCTTGAACTGCGAGTTCTTTTAATCTTGTTAATTGATCTTCCACCTGTTTTAAGGTGGTATCAGCAAGTCCTAACCATCCTTTGGAATTATTGATATTTGCCTGATATTGGGTAAGGGCCTTAATAGAATCCCTATATGATAAGATTCTGGCCATGCCAACTGGGTTATCAGAAGGATTGTTTATCTTTTTCTGTGTGGAGCCCTGTTCATATAATTTGTGAAGTGAAGTTGTGGTCTGGTCTAAATAGTTTATAAAACTGGTATATAGCATGCTTTGAGATATTCTGGAAGTCATTTTAAGACCCCTTTTTATTTGTCTTTCTATGTTTTATGGCAACATTTGAATAATTGTGGACATCATCTGTTCTGAAACTGTAATGAGTTTTGCAGCTGCTGTATATGCTTGCTGAAATTTAAGTAGATTGCTCATTTCTTCATCTAAATTCACCCCTGATATCTCTTTTTGTTTTCTATCTAGATCTGTTGCCAGTGATTTGAAGAAGTTGTAATTATATTCTGCCCGTTGGGTATATGCGCCAACTGTGGCTGTAAGAGAGTTATAATATCCCTGTAGGGTATTTTTTGTTGTTCCCTCAGACTTGGTGGTAAAGGACACCTGTTTATATTGAAGGGCAGCTATGCTGTTGGCTGTTGTGTTGTCTGCTGGGTTTGCCTCTCCTGCACCATTTATTTTTCCTGCAGCAATAAAGTCCAAGTTTTGATTTATATAAGAATTTACCGCAATGTCACCAGTTCCTGTCCCTTCAAAAAAGGTATTTATGCCTAGTGCAGCAAGAAGACCTGTTGTATCATCTCCAAAGGCAAATTGGTAATTGGGGTTTTTTACTTTTATGTTTAGTTTATTATCAATTATTTGAGCTTGAAGATATTTGTTTAATCTTGAATCGTTGTTAATTGCATTTGTTATGTCTTCTAATGAGTGTGTATTTGGATCAAAATTTGTTTGTCCAGTGGTGGGGTCGCCGTCTATGTCAGGATAAGTAGGTCCTTCAACCAGTTTCCCTGTAGTTTTATCGGATATATAGATAGAAAAATTTCCCTGCGACAATTTGTCATAAAAAAACAGCCCTGAAGCATTGGAACCTAAGGGTTCTTTGGTATTTTGGACACTGTATGTTCCAGTAATTTCCCCAAATTTTTGTAGCCCTGCGCCCTGCGAATGTATTCTATTTACTTCCCATATTAGTTCTTTTGCAAATTCATTGAATTTTTCTTTGATTTCTCCAATATAGTTATCCCTAAAATAGAACATTCCAGCAAGAGTGCCACCAACCAATCTTCTAGTATTGTCCTCTCCATTACTAAGAACCATTGGCGTTATATTTACCTTAGATGAAGTTGTCTTATACCAGTATAAACCGTGTTTAGGGACAATATGAAAGGTGTCTCCTACTTCAATGGAATTTAATCCAGAATATTGATTAGGATCATTGGGATCTCCAAACCATACTTGCACATCACTGGTTGGAAGAGTGACACGAGAATCATAATTTCTCGCAGGAATCGTAATTAAGTTTCCATTTTCATCAGTTAGCCAACTCTTCCCCCCATCAATAGATATTTTGAATTTTGCTGCGTTTGCATCGCTTGCACTGCTTCCCACCACTGAACCTGATTTAATTGCTTCCAATGTATATTCATATTCATCAGACCCACTAAAATATATTTGACCATCAAAAGTTGATTCTGGTGTGAGAAGGGTGATGGTTTGAGGACCTTCTAAGGCCAGTCTATAATATTCAATACCATCAACAAGTGTATAACCAGACTTGGTTGTAATAAGCAGATCTCCTCCTCCATGGTCTATTACTGTTACGTCTAAAAGTTGGGAAAGATCCCTGATCAAAGAATTTCTCTTGTCATAGAGCTCATTGGGATTGTTTTGTCCAGGATGATACCTCGCTGTTATCTGTCTATTGAGCTCAGCAATTTCTTTGATGAGTTTATTGGCCTTTTCTACATCTTGTTCAATAAAATCATTAATCTGCATTTGGAGATTTTGGAGGTCAGTTGATGAAACATCAATTGCTTGAATTAAGTTCTCAGCATTCCCAAGTAGAGCTGTTCTAACACTGGAATCATCTGGCCTTTGGGCCAAATCTTGCCAGGAGGCAAAAAATTGCTCAACTGCAGCGCTGACTCCAGCCTCTTCTTTATTTTTAAAAACAGCCTGCACACTGTCTAAGTTCTCGTGTAATGTCCTCCACCTCTCCTGATATGTGTATTTATCCAGGTATTGCTTTTCAATAAAATCATTAAAGATCCTGACGATTTCTTTTGCCCTTACCCCTGTTCCCAGTTGACCTGGAGCATAGTCAATTGAAGGAGCCTCTTCTAATATGACCTTTCTTCTAGAATATCCTGGGGTATTTACATTAGCAATATTGTTACCTGTTGTCTCAATTGCACTTTGTGATGAAAAAAGTGCCCATCTACCTATGTCTAAGACTGCACCAAGTCCTGGCATCTATAGCCTCCCACTAAAAATACATGGACCTTCTGTTTTTTCATTCAAAATACCTTGCCTTGAGTAGAAATTTTTGGCCTTTGGTCTCAAATTATCATAAAGAAAATTTACCAGTTCCTTGGTCTGTTCAAGGTGAGCAATTGCAAGATCTGCATTAATGGTAGCCTGGTCCATGCATTTTTTTTCCAAGGATTTAATTTTTTTAATAAGACCAGTAATACAAGACCTTACCTCTTCATTCTCCTCATTTATCACTTCCATCAAACTTGATTTGTTAAACTTTTCTTCAATATATTTTTTTAACCATTGTTTTTCATTTAATATATGATTAATTAATCTCTGTATGGAAAATTGATTTTTTTGTAGTCCCTGTTTTTGTGTATCAATGAGCAATTTGTATTCTTGTTGTTGCAGAGAAAAAAGCAACTTAAGTGCAGCCAGTTGTCTTTTTAAAGAAGGTATTATCCTCTCCATCTTAGGCTCCTTCATGTTCTTTATATATTTTTTTGGCATATTTTGGATACAAGAAATTAATAGGATCCACTGGTTTATCATTTATCCTTAATTCAAAGTGTAGATGCGGACCTGTTGCGCGTCCAGTGTTTCCAACCAGGGCAATGACATCTCCTTTTTTTACTTTATCTCCTTGTTTTACTAAATTTTTTTCATTATGGGCATAAATGGTTTTAATTCCATTTTTCCCCTGGATTATTACAACATTTCCATAACCATGTTTTTCGCCAGAAAAAATCACTTCGCCTTGTGTTACAGATTTTATGGGACTCCCTTTTGGCGCTGCTATATCCACACCATTGTGCCATCTTATCTCTTTTAAAAAAGGATCTTGTCGCCATCCAAAGGTAGATGAAATCTTCCCATCAACTGGTAAGAAATTATTCTCAGCCTCTGCCCTTTTTTCTATCTTTTCTGCTATTTCATTAATCTTATCGGATAGATCTTCATTTTCATAAGTTATATTTGGTGGTTCACTGGAGATAGTTTGTTGTGTGTTTTTTAATTGATTTGTATTGTTTATATCTTTTTTATCTAAAATGGTTTCATGGCTTTTTTGTTCAAGTTGCTCAACAAGATTGTTATACAGATAACCCGCAAGACCTATTCCACCATCTCTTGCCATTTTTAGGCAAAAATCATAGTCAAATAAATCAACATATTTATTATTAAGGGGATCTTTAAACAATCCTTCAGAAGATACACTCTTTTTCATCTCATCCCATATCTTTTCCAGAAAAATAGCTTCAAATTTTTGACATGTATCCTTCAACGTTTTTTTATCTTTTGATCCTTTTGTCATTTTTAATTGGCTGGTTATTTTTTCTTCTACTGGATTTAGATTTGTATTGGGCACACCTAGTTTATACATTAGTAAACCTCCAATTCAGCATGTAGGGCGCCAGCTGCTTTAAGTGTTCTAAGTATAGAAATTAGATCCCTTGGAGATGCACCAATTGCATTTAATCCATCTATTAATTCTTTTAAGCTCGCACCCCTTATTATATTTAATTTCTTTTTCTTTTCCTCGACTTTTAGTTGTGTTCTAGGGACCCCTACAGTCATGCCAAGACTAAATGGTGCTGGTTGTGACACCTGTGGTATTTCCTTTACAACTACCTGAAGGTTCCCTTGGGCAATTGCCACAGGAGATATCCTTACATCCCACCCCATGACAATGGTCCCTGTCTTTTCATCCACCACTACTTTTGCCTTTGAATCTGGTGTTACATACATGTTTTCAAGACTTGCCATTAGAGGTACTAGGTTGTGCTTAAATTGATCAGGTACTGTTAGCTCAATTGTGGATATATCCTTTGCAACAGCATAGGGCCCTCCAAGTTTTTTGTTTATGTCTTCAGTTATTTTTTCAACTGTTGAAAAGTCCCTGATATCCAGAGAAATAGTGATCTTGTCCTGAGAATTAAACTCAAAGGGTGTTGGTCTTTCAACTATGGCTCCTGATGGTATCTTTGCCACAGTGGGCACATTTTTTACACTAGCTGCTGCCTGACCCCCTACTGAATAACCCCCAAGCAGCACAGGCCCCTGAGCAATTGCATATACCTTTCCATCTATTCCTTTTAATGGTGTAAGGAGCAAAACTCCACCTAAAAGACTAGATGCATCACCTATTGAAGAAACAGTTACATCAAGCCTATCCCCTGGTCTTGCAGATACTGGCATTTGAGCTGACACTATAACTGCAGCAACGTTTTTGGGTTGTATCTGTTTTGAGTCTACCTTTATGCCCATATTTTCCAGCATGTTGGCTATAGACCTCACTGTAAACTGCGCTCCCCTCTTATCCCCTGTTCCTGAAAGTCCCACTACCAGTCCATAGCCTACCAGTTGATTTGTACGAACACCGCTAAATCTGGCTATGTCTTTTAGTCGCACAACTTCACACCTGGCTGAATTTGAATATAAAACAATAGATACTAATGTTGTGAGGATTGCAATTAGATATTTTTTGTTAAGATGTTTTAAAATGGCCATACCTTATCCACCAATTTTTCCATCCAACCTTCTTTTTGTTTATTTGATAATACCCCATCCCCATAAACATAAATCTTTGCATCAGCCAATTGATCTGATGTTATTGTATTTTCTGGGCCTATATCCCTTGCCCTAATTAGGCCTTTAACAAAGATTATTTGTTTTTCTCCATTAACCAATATTTCCCTGTAACCTTGCAGTTCCATGAGACCATTGGGAAAAACCCTGATAATACGAGCTGCAACAGTTGCCTGAACCGTGGTCTTTCTACTAGTGTCTCCTGAGGTATCTAATTTGTTGTGATTGGATGCCTTAATTATTGGAGAGGATCCAACAGGCAAAATTGGCAACCCAAATACCCTGTCTTTTCCCAAAAAGTTGTCAAACCCAGCTGAGATATTGTATTTTCTTTCAGATTTAGTGTCAGATTCTGTTGATGCTGTACTCTGCTCCACAATCTTGATAAGGACAATATCTCCAACCTTTTTTGCCCTATTGTCTTCAAATAAGAAATTGGCATCTTGTGGTTGAAATAAGGAGCCTGGATTCTCTATTTTTGATATTGGAGCTGGTTCAGGAGGAACTAGTGTTGGGATATAATTTGGATTTTTCCCAGCACAAGATGCAAGAAAACTCATTGTAATTATTAAAATTAGTTTCTTCATCTTACCTCCACTGTTTCATTATTTATGATCTTTCCATATACATATCTTTTGCTTTGAAGATTTATCACCTTAATTATATCTCCTATTTTCCCATCTTCTGTTGCTATTGCTATTGTGCGCAAAAGGATATGTTCCCCTGAGTATATGAGGTTTACCTTTTGTCCTTTTGTGATAGTGGGCATTGGCTCAAGCTTAAGTAAAGTTATAGGTTCATGAGTGCCAATTGGTATTTTTATCCTCCATGGTCCACTTTTGCCGTCCCATATGTTTTTAGGAAGATATGCCAAGTTTTTCTTTTCAAAAGTCACTTTTTCAGGTGTTAACATCTCTCCCCTATTTAAGGGTCGTGCTGCACAGGGAACTGGAGCAAATACATCTAAAAAGAATTTTGCAGGCCTTATTCTTACCTGTTTATTATTTTTTACTATGACAAAACTAATACTGTTGTGTCCTGGCCTTATTTTCCCTCCAATAGGTTTGATTGTTATTTTTTCTCCTTCTCTAAGTTCCATATATTCTGGTAAAGAGATATCTCTGATTATTTTGTCTCCTCTTAAATACGGAGTATAACTCTTTACATAGTTCTTTAAGATATTAATCAATTGAATTTTAGTTAATACAATCTTGCCTTTGTATATGTCTACATAATCTGGTATATAGATTTCAGATAAAAGGGCTTTGACACTTGTTTTTTCTAAGATGTTTTTTATAACATCTCCTGAAATTTTTTTATGTTTTGGAAAATCTTCAATATTTATTAAAGGGATATCCTTTATAGAACTAAAATATTCATTATTTTCTTTAATATCACATATATCTTTAAGTGATAAAATGTTTTTTTCAGTAATTACAACATTCTTAATCTGGATTGAATATGAATATAAATCTGTTACAATTGAAAAACATATTATTAACAAAAATATTATCTGCCTCATAACCGCTACCTTATAATATTATTTGCTAATCTAAGTATAGAATCAGTTGTTTCTAGAGACTTTGAATTACTTTCAAATGCCCTTTGGGCAATTATCATATTCACCATCTCTTCAACCAACTCTACATTTGACATTTCTAAAAAGCCTTGAACTATTCTTCCAGCATTATCTGTCCCAGGGGTCCTTTGTTGTGCTGCTCCAGATGCAGGTGTTTCCAAATATAGATTTCCACCTATTGCATTAAGACCAGCTGGATTAATAAAAGTATAAATAGGGATATCAGCTCCAGCAAGTTCATTGCCTTCTTTATCTAAAGCAGAGATATGTCCATCATTAGTAACTACTATATTCACTGTTTCTGGTGGAACAGTAAAAGGCGGTTGTAATACATATCCTCTAGGTGTAACTATTTCACCATCTTCATTTAATTTAAAGTTTCCTGATCTGGTGTAAGCAATTTGACCATTCATATCCACCTGAAAAAAACCATCTCCTTCAATGGCCAGATCTAAAGGATTTCCAGTATTTTGTAGATTGCCTTCAGTGAAGAATTTATGCACAGTACCAGGTCTAACCCCAAGTCCCACTTGGATGCCTGTGGGAATCGTCTGCCCTGCTTGATTTTGGTGTCCTGCTATTTTTAGTGTTTGATACATGAGGTCTTCAAATTCTGCCCTACTCTTTTTAAAACCCACTGTATTAACATTGGATAAGTTGTGGGCTATAGTGTCTATGTTTAGTTCTTGAGCAATCATACCAGAGGCTGCTGTCCATAGTGATCTGAGCATATTTTCACCCTCCCTTATTTTTTTATTTATTCAGTTGTTCCCATTTTATTTATTAAATTTATGTCTTCATCATTGGTGCTTGTCATGGTCTTTTGTAACCCCTCTAAAATTCTCAATGCTTCTAACATTCTCACCATTTCTGTGGTTACCTCCACATTTGAAGATTCTATGTATCCTTGATAGATCTTTGCTTTTTGTGCTGGTATTTCTTGAACTTGCTGTATTGGCTTATACAGATTTCCTCCAATTTTTTGTAGCTTTTGAGGATCTATCACATTTACCACAGGAATTATGTCTATTTGATTGTTGTTTACATATACTATTCCATCTGAGGTAATCTCTATGTTTTTAGAAGTTGGAACCTGTATTGGCCCATTTTGTCCCAAAAGTTGATAGCCCTTATTTGTTACAATAAATCCATTTGGATCTAGTTTAAAATTTCCATCCCTGGTATACATTATTCCCTGGGGTGTCTGCACCTTAAAAAAACCAGGCCCTTCAATTGCTAAACTTAAGGGATTTCCTGTTTGAATAAGTTGGCCTTGAGAAAAATCTATAACAACCTCACCTATCCTTGGCTGTGTCAACAGGTCCTTTTCTGGCCACCTGACACCCCCTGTAATCCCTTTATTGGGATCTAAAAAGTCATGGGCATAATGAGTAAGTACATCCTCGAATGCAACCTTGTCCTTCTTGTATCCTGGAGTGCTGACATTTGCCAAATTATTGGTTATGAGATCAATGGTGTATTGTTGAGTTAATGCTCCAAATAGGCTATTATATACGCTGTCTTGCATAGGAAAAAACCTCCTTTGCTTAAAGATTAGCAAAAAACAGACCAAATTTGTTGAAAACAGAAAATATGCGTTATTGTTATTTTGTTTAGTAAAGATTTTTGGCTTAAGAGGATGGTAACAATTTATTGACACATAAAAAACATATTTAAATGAAAAGATGAAAGATAATCCTTGACTCTTTTGATGATTTTGGATAAAAAATATTTTGACAGAGCGGGTGTAACTCAGGTGGTAGAGTACAAGCTTCCCAAGCTTGGAGTCGCGGGTTCAAGTCCCGTCACCCGCTCCACTCCCATAATATATTTGACAGATAAAAATGTGGAGTGGACCTAAATTAGGTCCACTTTTTTTTTGATATAAGGAGCAAAAAAGATCATGGATATAAATTTATTAATGGATAGAATAAAGAAAATAGTAGAAGATGCGGTTTCTTCTCTTGGATATAATCTATGGGGTATAGAATATCTTGGTTCAGAAAGAAGGAGTATACTCAGGGTATATATTGATTCTCCCAAAGGGGTATCAATATCTGACTGTGTTGAAGTCTCAAAGCATTTAGATGTTATTTTAGATGTAGAAGATCCAATACCTGGTTCTTATACCCTTGAGGTCTCATCCCCTGGAGTAGACAGGAGGTTTTTTTATCCAGAGCAGTTAGAGGAATACATAGGAAAGAATTTTTCTATAAATCTTAAAGAATTAAAGGAAAATAGAAAAAAGTGGAAAGGGAAGTTGAAATCTATAGCACCTCATAAAAAAGAAATAGTTCTTGAGACAGAAGAAGGTGATATAAAATTTCATTGGGATGAGATAGATAAGATAAAGCTCATATTTGGAGGTTTTTAGATGGGACTGGAGTTAAAAAAGGCAATAGAAACCATAAGTAAGGAAAGAAGGATAGATAGGGATGTACTTATCGATACCATAGAAGAGGCAATAAAGGTTGCTGTTAATAAAAAGTATCACAACCGTTTAGATATAGAAGTAAATTACAATGAAGATACAGGAGATATAGAGGTCTATCAATTTAAAAGGGTTGTAGAGGAAGTAGAAGATCCAGAGACTGAGATTTCATATGAGGAGGCAAAAGAGATTGATGAGAATGTCCAGATGGATGATGAGGTTGGCTTTAGGCTTGAAGTTGAAGATTTGGGGCGCATAGCTGCACAGGCTGCAAAGCAAGTGATAATTCAGAGAATGAGAGATGCTGAACAAGAGATAATTTATGAAGAATATAAAGATAGGGTGGGAGAAATTGTAAGTGGAACAGTCCAGAGAAAGGAGCGGGCAGGCCTTATAATAAATTTAGGTAGAACCGAGGCCCTTCTTCCCAATGATGAACAGATTCCCACAGAACACTATAAAAGGGGTGATAGGGTTGATGGTTATATTATAGAAGTAAAAAAAGAGGGCAGGGGACCACAAATCATCTTGTCTAGATCACATCCATCTTATATGGAGGCCTTATTTAAACGGGAAGTTCCAGAAGTTAGTGATGGTACAGTTAAAATAATGGGAATTGCAAGGGAACCAGGAATTAAGGCAAAGGTCGCTGTTTATTCAAAGGATAGGGATGTGGATCCAATTGGTGCTTGTGTTGGTGTTAGGGGATCTAGAATAAACAAGATTATTCAGGAATTTAAAGGAGAAAAGATTGACCTTATTGTATGGAGTCCCAATATCACTACCTATGCAGTAAATGCCTTAGCCCCTGCAAGGATCACCAGTATAACAGTGGATGAAGATGAGAAGAGTTTGGAAGTTGTGGTGCCAGATAATCAATATTATCTAGCAGTGGGGAGAAAAGGGATAAATGTAAAATTAGCAAGTAAACTCCTTGGATGGCATATAGACATTATTACAGAAAGTCGTTATGGGGAGATCTATCAAAACAGACAAAAGATGGAGCAACTAGCTGGGGTTGTGGAGCTTGAAGTGGAAGCCTTTTATGATGCAGGATTTTATTCTTTAGAGGATATAAAAGATGCATCAGATGAAGAAATTTTAGCTATTGAAGGAATGGATGAAAAAAAATTAGGGGAATTAAAATCTGCTTTAAATCTTTTAACTGCTTAAATATATATCTATGTATATTTTGTATTTGCTAGAGGGAGATCTTTGGGTTTGGCAAAAAAACACGTCCCAATAAGAATGTGTATAATTTGTAGAACTAGGATGGAAAAATATAAATTAAATAGATATGTTTTAATTGACAGAAAATTTATATTGGATGAGAAACAAAGGCTTCCAGGACGAGGTTTTTATGTGTGTAATAATTTAAAATGCAAAAACATAGCAGAAAAAAAATTTTTAAAAGAGAAAAGAAAGATTTTTGGAAAAGGGGATTGAAGGGGGGATTATGGCCATAATGATGCGTGTTAGAGATTTATCAAAGGAGCTTGGCATAAGTAATAAAGAGCTTTTGAGAATTTTAAGAGAAGAAAAGATTCCAGCAAAAAGTCATATGAGTGGACTTACAAAAGAACAGGTAGAAGAAATAAGAAAAAAATATAAGTCTCTAAAAGAGGAAAACAAAAGGGTTAAGAAGAAAAAGGTTTCAGGGGGAATTATTATTAGAAGAAGACCTGCAGAATCTAATAAGCAAGAATCAAAAGAGGAAAAAAAGGCAATTAAAGAAGAAGCGAAAAAAATTGAAGAAACTAAAAAAGAAGATAAAATATCTGCTTTAGAACAACAAGAGTCAAAACAACCAGAAGTCAAAGAAGAAAACAAAGAAGAAGTTAAAATAGAGGCCACCCCCCCAGATACTTCTGAGCATAAGAAATCTGAAGAAAAAGAAGATCAAAAAAAGGAAGGGAAAAAATCAAAAGATTATAGAAAAAAAAGGTTTTTTAGGGACAGAAAATTTAGAAAGAGAAGATCATTTCCAAAAGCAAGGGTAATTGAAAAGCCTGCCCCCAAAGAAGATGAGGAAAAAAAGGAAGAACAAAAATCCCCTGTAGAAGAAACACAAGAAATCCCAGTAGATGTCCCAGTTAGTGTGGAAAAAGAAAGTAGAAAGAAAAAGAAGAAAAAGGCCAAAAAAACAGTAGATGTATCTTCTATTTATGAAGAAGAGGAAATTAAAAAGAAGAAGAAAAAAGATTGGAAGAAGAAAAAAGAAGCTGATGTAGTTGATAAAACAGGGGGTAAGGTCCCTAAAAAGAAAAAGGCAGAAGCAAAGGAAAAAGAAGAACAAAAGCCTAAAATCTCAACCCAGCCTATAAAGGCAGAAAAGAGAAAGATTAAAATAGAAGAAGCAATAAGGGTTTCAGAACTTGCACAACAAATGGGAGTTAAGGCGCAGGAGATAATAAAGACACTTCTTGGCCTAGGTGTAATGGCCACCATAAATCAATCCATTGATTTTGACACTGCATCTATAGTTGCAGCAGAGTTTGGGTATGAAGTGGAAAAAGTGGGATTTTCTGAAGAGGAATTTATAGTTCCAAAAGAGGAAGACAAACCTGAAGATCTAAAACCAAGACCTCCTGTTGTAACTATAATGGGACATGTTGATCATGGAAAGACTACTTTGCTTGATGCCATCAGGATGTCAGATGTGGCACTTAGGGAAGCTGGAGGAATAACACAACACATAGGTGCATATCATGTAAAGGTTGGAGATAATTACGTAGTATTTTTGGATACTCCTGGTCATGAGGCATTTACAGAGATGAGGGCAAGGGGTGCCCAGGTTACTGATATTGTAATTTTGGTAGTGGCTGCTGATGATGGAGTGATGGAACAAACCAAAGAGGCCATAAATCACGCAAAGGCCGCAGGTGTCCCTATTATTGTGGCTATAAACAAGATTGATAAAGAAAACGCAGATCCAGAACGTGTAAAAAGAGAACTTGCTGAGTATGGACTAATCCCTGAAGAGTGGGGTGGAGACACAATATATGTTCCAATCTCAGCAAAAAAGAAGATTGGTATAGATCAATTGCTTGAGATGTTATTACTTCAGGCTGAAGTGTTAGAATTAAAGGCAAATCCAAATAAACGTGCAAGGGGATATATAATTGAGTCTAAGTTAGATAAAGGAAGGGGACCTGTTGGTACTGTGTTAATCAAAGAAGGAACATTGAAAACAGGAGACGCCTTTGTATGTGGATTAAATTACGGCAAGGTGCGTTCACTTATAAATGATAAAGGTCAGAAAGTTGACGCTGCAGGTCCATCTATGCCTGTGGAAGTCCAGGGTTTTGACGATGTGCCAAGGGCTGGAGAGGAATTTGTGGTAGTAGAAAGTGAGAAGGTTGCCAAGAAGATCGCTGAGGCAAGGGTGCAAAAGCATAGGGAAAGAGAGCTTGCAAAGCAGACAAAATTAACCCTGGAGACCTTCTTTAAGGCAAAGGAACAAGAAGAAACAAAGACCTTGAATTTGATAGTAAAGACTGATGTTCAGGGTTCCTTTGAGGCAATCAATGAGGCGTTGAGCAAATTGTCAACAGATGAGGTCAATGTAAAGATTATCCATGGTGCAACTGGTGCTATAAATGAAAATGATGTGAGATTGGCTGCTGCATCTGATGCAATTATTATAGGCTTTAGGGTAAGACCAACTGCAAAGGTTAAGGAACTCGCAGAGCAGGAAGGTGTTGACATCAGATATTATTCTGTAATTTATGATCTAGTAAATGAAGTAAAAGAAGCACTCATTGGTATGCTTGAGCCAGAGATAAAAGAGGTATACCTTGGTCAGGCTGAAGTAAAACAAGTATTCAATATTCCAAAGGTTGGAACTGTTGCTGGATGTGTGGTGGTCAATGGAAAGATTCAAAGAAATGCAAAAGTTAGGCTCCTTAGGGAAGGGGTGGTGGTATATACAGGTAAAATTGCCTCTTTAAAGAGATTCAAAGATGATGTTAAAGAGGTGACAAAAGGATATGAATGTGGTGTTGGTTTGGAAAACTTTAATGATATAAAGATTGGAGACGTAATAGAGGCATTTGAAGAAGTAGAAGAAAGACCTACCTCTTTATAAAAAGAGTATTTATATGCAGATAGGTTGTCTTAAAATTGAATTTTATTTGCATGGAGTTTTTTCTTTAAAAGAAAAAAGAAATATAGCAAATAGTATAAAACAAAAATTAAGGAATAAATTCAATATATCTGTTGCAGAAGTTGAATCTCAAGATAGTTTGACTAGATTAGTGCTGGGAGTTGTGACTGTTGGAAATAATGGAAGAGTAATTCAAACAGCGCTTGATAATGTATTAAATTTTCTTGAAAGAGTTACTAGTGAGGAAATTACAGATACAACTATAGAAATTTTTAGTGTCTAATGAAAATATTATGCATAAAGATAAACCTATTGAAGAAATTATAAAAAATATAGAAGATAAAAATTCTTTTTTAGTAGTAGCCCATGAAAATCCTGATGGAGATGCCATAGGATCCATGGGGGCTATTTACTATATTTTGAAAAAATTGAATAAAGATGTTGTATTGTTTAATAAATCCAACATACCAGAGCGATTTTATTATCTTGAATTTGTTAAAAATATAAATTCATTTCTTAAAAAAACAGATTATGACACTGTTATTGTCTTAGATAGTGGAGAGTTATCTAGGACAGGGCTTGCTATTGATAATTTAAAATATGAGTGCATAATTAACATAGATCATCATGTAACTAATGACTATTTTGGAGATATAAATTGGGTTGATCCCAAAATGTCATCTGTTGGAGAGATGATTGCTTACATAGCAAAAGAGATTAATATTGAATTAAAAGACAAACTTGCTGAATGTATTTATACTTCAATAGTATCTGATACTGGATCATTTACCTTTAGTAACACAAGGCCTGCTACTTTAAGAATAGTTATAGAAATACTTGAAAATGGTTTTGATTTAGATGATTTTAATAGAAAATATCAAAGGTATTGGACTTTAAATAAAGTACATCTTCATGGGCTTTCCATGCAAAATGCCAAGCTTTATTTAGACGGACAGCTTGGCATTATTTCCATATCTAAAGATATGCTTGAAAGGACATCTACAACCAAGGAAGATTGTGAAGGTATTATAAATTATTTGAGAGTGATCAAAGGGGTCAAGGTAGCAGCTACATTGAGAGAGGATGATGATAGGGTTAAGGTGAGTTTGAGATCATATGGGGAAGTAGATGTAAGTAATATTGCAAAAGGATTAAATGGTGGCGGCCATAAAAATGCAGCTGGTGGATCAATTTTTTTGCCCCTTCAGCAAGCAGAGAAATTTTTGGTGAATAAAGTAGAGGAATTTCTTTTGGAAAATAGTTAATGTTTATGGGCAAAAGATCAGTTAAGCAATATGATGGCTTATTGATTTTAGACAAACCCAAAGGACCAACCTCAACAGCTTGTTTAGAAAAGATAAAAAGATTTTTTAAGCAAAAAAAGGTAGGCCATGCTGGGACATTGGATCCTATGGCTAGTGGGGTCTTGGTGCTTCTTTTTGGTCAAGGGACAAAATTAGCGTCATATATTATGGAGGGGCTTAAAACCTATAGAGGTAAGATTGAGTTAGGCAAAGAAACAGATACTTATGATATTGAAGGAAATATTGTAAAAAGTGTGACTATAGATGGTCTAAAAAAAGAAGATGTGGAACAAGCGGTTTTAGAATGGAAGCATTTAACAGAGCAGGAAGTTCCTCAGTATTCCGCTGCCAAATATAAGGGAAGGCCTTTTTATGCATTAAAGAGAAAAGGGAGAAATCCCCCTAAAAAAACGAAAAAAATTTTTATTGACTATGTTGAGATTTTAGACATAAGGTTACCATATGTGGAATTTAGGGTGAGATGTTCCAAGGGCACTTATATTCGTTCCCTGGCCCACAGCCTGGGGAAACGATTAAATGTTGGTGGTGTGTTGGTAGAACTCATTAGGGAAGAGGTCTTTCCATACCACATTCACCAAGCAGTTGCCCTGGACTATTTACTCAGTAACCCCGAGGTTTTTCCAGAAAAGATTATCCCCTTGCATAATGCACTTCCCCATTGGCAGAAGGTGGAAGTGGATAGAGAAATTGCCTTACAGGTAAAAAATGGGGCTATGTTAAGGGTGAGTGACATCAAAGATGAAAAAGAAGTAAAAGAGGGTGACAAGGCAATTTTTTTAGACACTCAAAAAGAGGCACTAGCCCTTATGGAAGTAATTAAGAGAGATGGGGAGCTTTTTTGGAAAGTACTCAGGGGGCTTTGGAAAAAGAAATATTATTAAAAATCATCTTTAAGGAGGTATTGCTGTGGCATTATTAGCTGAGGACAAAAAAAAGATTATTGATGAATTTAAACGTCATGACAAGGACACTGGGTCTCCAGAGGTGCAGATAGCCCTGTTAACAGCAAGGATTAATTATCTCACAGAGCACCTGAAGGTTCATAAGCACGATTTTCATTCTAGAAATGGACTACTCAAGCTTGTTGGACAGAGAAGAAAGATGTTGAACTATTTACGCAAAAAAGACGTGCGTAGATATAAAGAGGTTATTGATAAACTCAATTTGAGAAAATAAGCTGTTTTAGAGACTTCCAGGGATGGGCATTCTCTCATCCCTAATTTAAATTCATCTCTGAAATTTGCTTCAAGATTTAGTGTGGGAGTATTTGGAGACCAAGAATAAAACATTAGGAGATTGAATATAATGGGAGAGATTAATGAGGTAATAGTCAAAAGTATTATAGATAACAGAGAATATAAATTTAGCACAGGAAAACTAGCTAATCAGGCCCATGGAAGTGTGTGGGTCCAGGGTGGAGACACTGTTGTTTTGGTGACAGCAGTTACCCAACCATTGGAAAGAGAAATAGATTTTATGCCTCTGGTTGTGGAATATCAGGAGATGTCCTATGCGTCAGGAAGGATTCCCGGAACCTATTTTAAAAGAGAGATTGGAAGGCCTTCAGAAAGAGAAATTTTGGTCTCCAGATTAATAGATAGACCCATAAGGCCACTGTTTCCAGAAGGTTTTAGGGATGAAGTGCAGATAATAGCAACTGTGTTATCAGCAGATCCTGACTGTGATCCTGATGTACTCTCAGTAAATGGTGCATCTGCAGCACTGCATATTTCTCAAATTCCCTTTCTAGGACCAATAGGTTGCGTAAGGGTGGCGTATGTAAATGGTAATTTTATTGTAAATCCCACTAAGCTAGAATTGGAATACAGCAAAATAGATATTGTGGTTGCAGGGACAAAAGAGGCAGTGGTAATGGTGGAAGGGTCAAGTGAATTTGTAGAAGAAAAGCTTTTGGTTGAGGCAATAGAGTGGGCCCATCAACATATTCAAAAGTTGATTGATGCACAGGAGGAACTGAGACAAAAGGTTGGAAAGCCAAAAATTTTAGTTGAACAAAGGGAGGAGGATCAGGAGCTTGAGAACTTAGTCAGGGAATTAGGTAAAGCTCCATTAAGTGAGGCCTTGAGAATTCCATCAAAAGTGGAAAGAAAGAATGCTTTAAAAAAAGTGGAAACACAAATAGTAAATGAGATTACTACGAGGTTTTCAGTGGACGAAGCTTTTCAGGAGAGGCTAAAAAATGTTCCTAAAATGATAAAAAAGTTGGAAAGTGAGATCGTTAGAGAATGGATAAAAAATAATGAGCCAAGGATAGATGGTAGATCTCTTACTGATATACGCAATATTTCAATAGAAATTGGGCTGCTTCCTAGGGCACATGGTTCTGCCCTTTTTGCCAGGGGAGAGACAAAGGCCTTAGGTGTAGTCACTTTAGGATCAAGTCAGGATGAACAGCATGTGGAGACCTTGACAGGGGATGTAAGCAAGAGGTTTATGGTGCATTATAACTTTCCTCCCTATTGCGTGGGCGAGGTGAAGATGCTTAGGGGACCATCCCGTAGGGAGATAGGACATGGTGCCCTGGCTGAGAGATCCCTTGCTCCTGTGCTACCTTCTCCTGAAGAGTTTCCTTTTACTATAAGATTGGTATCTGAAATAATGGAGTCAAATGGTTCATCATCAATGGCTACTGTGTGTGCTGGATCTCTTGCACTGATGGATGCAGGTGTACCAATTAAGAAACATGTGGCAGGAGTGGCCATGGGGCTGATTAAAGAGGATGATGATTTTTATATCTTGACTGATATACTTGGTGATGAGGATCATTTGGGGGATATGGATTTTAAAGTTGCTGGGACCAAAGAAGGGATCACAGGAATTCAACTTGATATCAAGGTCACAGGGATTTCCAAAGAGATATTAATGAAGGCATTGAACCAGGCAAAAGAGGCAAGACTTCATATATTAGAACAAATGGAAAAAGTGATCTCAAAACCGAGGGAAGAGCTCTCTGAATATGCTCCAAGGATTGAGGTGTTGGAAGTAAATCCAGAAAGGATAAAGGATATAATTGGGCCTTCGGGAAAGAATATTAAGGCCATCCTAAAAGATACAGGAGCTACAATTGATATAGAAGATACAGGTAAAATTACTATCTTTGCTCCTAACAAGGAATTACTTACCAAGACAGTTGAAAGGATAATGTATTATGACCAAAAGCCTGAATTAGGTAAGATATATGAGGGCACGATTAAATTACTAAAGGATTTTGGAGCTATTGTTGAGATTCTACCTGGAGTAAATGGGCTTGTACATATATCTCAACTGGATGTTGGAAGGATCTCAAATATCCATCAGCAATTTTCACCAGGTCAAAAGATAAGGGTCAAAGTGATAGATATAGAGAAAGATACAGGGAAGATTAAATTGAGCAGAAAAGCAGTTTTGCTGGAAGAGCAGAGGAATAGATACCACCATAAAAAAAGGGATTATAACAAAAACAACTTCAACAAGAGAGGTCCAAGACATTCAGATAGTTTTGATAAAAAAAGATAAAATCACTTGAATATTTTTAGATGTTTTTATACGTTGCCCCTAGTTTAGAAAGTCTAAACTAGGGTTTTTTATTTTATTGGGGTAAACCATAAATAGATTATTAAATAATTCGTAAGTTATGAAATGGATAAATACATCTGGATAAGTGCATTGGAGACCTCTGCAGACATTCATGGGAAAAGGGTAATGGAAAGTTTGAGAAGGCTTGGTTGTACGAGTAAGTTTTTGGGGATCGGTGGTCCAAATATGGCAGCCGCAGGGATGGATCTGGTATTTGATGCTGAACAGTTTTCTGTAATGGGACTATTTGAGGTGATTTCCCATATCCCAAGGGTGTTTAAGGCTTATAAACATATAAAAAAGATTTTTACAGACATTAATATAGAAAAGGTCATCTTGATTGATGCCCCTGATTTTCACTTTAAGATTGCCAAGATTGCACGGGAAAAGAATATACCAGTTTATTATTATATTAGTCCTCAGGTTTGGGCATGGAGAAAGGGTAGAATAAAGTTTTTAAAGAAATATGTAAAAAAACTGTTGTGCATTTTTCCATTTGAAAAAGAGTTTTATAGACAAAATGGATTGGATGTGGAATATGTGGGACATCCATTGATGGAATATTTAGATTTTCAACACCTAGATAAAATAGTGAGGGAAAATAATTCAATTATACTTCTTCCTGGTAGTAGAATAAAGGAAGTACAAAAGATCCTTCCAATAATGTCTTTAAGTTGCGATATATTAAAAAAGTCTTTTGATATTCAAATAAAAATAGTGAAGGCACCACATATATCAGAAAAGATTATAAACAAAAGTTGGTTAAGCAATCTTGAATATAGATTAGTTGATTTTGAAGATAGATATATTGAAATGGCCAAAAGTAGGGTTGGTATAGTTGCATCTGGCACTGCCTCTTTAGAATGTGGACTCATTGGACTCCCTTCTGTAGTAGTATACAAGGTCTCTTATCCCACATATATTATTGGTAGATTGTTTGTAAATACCAATTTTATAAAATTTATAAGCATGACAAATATCATGTTGAATAAACCAGTTTTTCCTGAATTAATCCAACATGATTTTACTCCTAATAATGTGGTTAATATTTTGTCTAAGTGGTTAAGTAATGAAGAAGAAATTTTTAAAATAAAAAAAGAGCTTGCAACGTTAAGAGATAAGTTTGGTGACAGCCAGGCATCTTTAGAGGCTGCAAAAATAATAATGGGAAATTCATAGAGGGGTATATGAAAAAGATAAAATTAGGGATAATTGGAGTAGGACATCTTGGCAGGTATCATGTTCAAGTTGCAAAGGATATTTCACAGATCGATCTTGTTGGGATACATGACATTAACAGAGAAAGATTAAAAGAAATATCTCAATGTTATAATGTCACACCATATTATGATGTAGAAGAACTTTTAAATTTGTGTGATGCGGTATCTATTGTTGTTCCCACACACGCCCATTTTGAAATAGCCACAGCTGCTTTGAATCAACATTGCCATGTATTTATTGAAAAGCCTATTACAGAGAGGGTAGAGCAAGGAGAAAAATTGATAGCCTTGGCAAAACAAAAAAATCTAAAATTGCAGATTGGTCATATTGAAAGGTTTAATCCTGCTTTTTTGTGTTTAAGACATATCAAATTATCACCTATGTTTATTGAGGCCCACAGGCTTAGTAAATTTAATCCTCGGGGCACAGATGTGAGTGTTATTTTGGATTTAATGATTCATGACATAGATATTGTTTTAAAGCTTGTGGACTCTCCTATAAATTTTGTGCACGCATGTGGGGTAGGAGTTGTTTCTCCATCAGAAGATATAGCAAATGTAAGGATAGAGTTTAAAAACGGTGCTGTTGCTAATCTCACTGCAAGCAGGATCTCTGCAAAACATATGCGAAAGATGAGATTGTTTCAAAGGGATCAATACATATCCATTGATTTTTTAAATAAAAAAAGTGAGATTATAAGCCTAAAAGATAATTCTTATTTAAGACAATTTGGATTTAATCCCATATTTTTAGGTGAGATTGGAGAAAATGACCAAAAAAAAGAAGTCTATTTAATAAAGCCACCTTTGGTAGAAGTAAATTCATTGAAACTTGAATTACAGGAATTTGCCACCTCTATTATAGAAGATAAAGATGTGCCAGTATCAGGAGAAGAGGCACTTGCGGCCTTGCGACTTGCTTATAAAATAATAAAGCTAATGAAAAAGCCACAATAAAAAAATTTAAAAACATATTAAAAAAGACTTGCAAACCTAAAAAATTTTATATATACATCTAACTTGTCTACAGCGCCGAAGTGGTGGAATTGGTAGACACGCTAGGTTCAGGACCTAGTGGGATTATATCCCGTGGGAGTTCGACTCTCCCCTTCGGCATGGGAAGTGGGTTCTTTAATTTTTTAAGGTGATAAGCCGAGGTAGCTCAGTCGGTAGAGCAGGGGACTGAAAATCCCCGTGTCGGTGGTTCGATTCCGCCCCTCGGCATAAATAAATAGCTAATAATTAAAGCCTGTTAGAGAGAAATTTCTAACAGGCTTTTTTTGTGACCAAAATCTATGGGTGCCCCCATGGATGCCCCGCAATACATTTTATCTGCATGAAATCTCAGAACACCTTAAAGCTCAAATTAGGATACTTACTACTTATGACGTGGTAAATGTAGGCAATAAAAAGAGAATAAAACTAAATCTATTTGATATATAAATAATTAACATCCAAATTTTTAATAATATGCAACGTTTTGTCAATATTTTGACAATATAAATCGACTGACAACATAGTGCATCACAACCATCTAATATTGAAAAGCCTATCTCCTCATCCATCAAGGCTTAACCCTCATAACTTAAGAACTTGCAATGATTTAGCTTCTCTAAGAAAGGTAAATTTTTTTCACGTTTTTAAAGGGGAAAGCATACAAATTGCAAGGTATTTTCAGTAAATTATATATATTTTTTAAGCATCGACTAATTAGAGAGGCAGGATATAGCAAGTTTTTAGTTTTAATAAAAAAGTCTCTAGGCGATTGGCAGATAGGTCAGTGAAAATGGGCTAACGCCATTAGAACGTTTAACAAAACCCATAAAGTTAAAGAAATAAACAACGCCTGCTTCATAGAAGAGATCTGTAATGTAACCGCAAAGGATAATACAATCAAAAGATGTGGAGGAAAACTTGATATTTTCTAAAAATTGAGCGATAAAGTTGTTGTCCACAGGTAATTTTTCACCTCATATGCGTTAGTTAATTACCTTTTAGGAAATTACCTGTGAGCAGTTAATTTTTTTCTGGCAAAATTATGAGACTTATAAATAATTAAAAATTCATAATACAGACCAACATGCATTTTTCGTAATTTTAGTTTGTTAAACGTTTTGACATGATGTTTAAATTTATGAGTATTGGATTTACAATAATAACAATATTGATTGTGGTATTTAAATTTATTCATTGATTTGTAGTACGAGGATATAACCCAAAAATTTTTAATGAGGAAAAGAAATGGTAAAAGAATATAATACATTATTTGTTACTGGTGGAGCAGGGTTTATAGGGTCGAATTTTATTAGATATGTGTTGGAAAAAACAGAATTTAAGGGCATTATTGTGAATTTAGATAAATTGACATATGCAGGAAATTTAGAAAATCTTACAGATATTTATGAAAAATATAGTGGAGATAAGTATTTTTTTGAAAAAGTGGATATTTGTGATTTTAATAAATTAGAAAAGATTTTTGACAAATATAATCCAGATGCAATTATTCATTTTGCCGCAGAATCCCACGTAGATAGATCGATTTATGGTCCAAAGGATTTTATAACTACCAACATTTTAGGTACTTTTAATCTCCTGGAAATTGCAAGAAAATTCTGGCAAGACAAATATGATAATACAAGGTTTCATCATATTAGTACAGATGAGGTATACGGTTCTTTGGGGGATAGAGGATATTTTTATGAACATAGTCCATATGAACCAAGGAGTCCATATTCGGCCTCAAAGGCGTCATCAGACCATCTGGTAATGGCATATTTTTACACTTATGGAATGAATGTTGTAATAACCAATTGTTCAAACAATTACGGACCCTATCAATTTCCAGAAAAGCTTATTCCTCTTATGATTCTAAATATGTTGGAAGAAAAGCCCCTTCCTGTTTATGGTGACGGAAAAAATATAAGAGATTGGCTATATGTGGAAGATCATTGCAGGGGAGTTTGGTTAGTCTTAAATAGAGGAAGGCCAGGTGAGAAATACAATATTGGTGGTGAGAACGAGTGGCGTAATATAGACCTTATAAACAAACTTTGTGAGATTGTCGCAGAAAAAACTTATAAACCAAAGGATTTTTACAAAAGACTTATAACCTTTGTAAAAGACCGTCCAGGACACGACAGAAGATATGCCATAAATTGTGACAAAATAAAAAGGGAACTTGGTTGGAACCACAGTGTGGATTTTGAGACAGGTCTTGAAAAAACTGTTGAATGGTATCTGAACAATAAAAAGTGGATAGAGAAT
>Ga0256842_1000525_pt1 | contig 33747 bp, 34 predicted proteins | sample 4559240metaG_FD_185973 | JGI IMG/M metagenome (GOLD analysis project Ga0256842, IMG submission 185973) | Hydrothermal vent microbial communities from Guaymas Basin, Mexico - 4559-240 | ecosystem: Environmental > Aquatic > Marine > Hydrothermal vents | place: Mexico: Guaymas Basin | collected...
TCCATCAGGAAGAAAAAGGATCAGATTTTACATGGAACACAGTTGTTCCAAGACTTTCAGCCATCTATGACATAAATGGCGATGGAAAATACCTGATCAAATCTTCTTTTAGCATCTATGCTTCAACCCTTGGTACCTCTGTTCCAATGAGTGAGAACATAAATGTTTTTAGAGAACTTGACTTCTGGTGGGTAGATGATCCAAACAGCAACCTCTTCCCGGATGCTGGTGAGGTTTACTGGGATGAACCAATTTATTATGACTATGACTACACAAATCCAACTGCAGTAAATACAATTGATCCTGAACTTGAATCTCCACTTACATATGAGTTTACATTGGGCACAGAAAATGAAATCTTTCCGGGAACTGCAATTGGCGTAAACTTCATCTACAGAAAAAATACCAGATACTGGTGGAGTGAATGGCCAGGTATAACCCACGATGATTGGGAAGCACATGAGGTAAGTGCTGAGGATTCAGAAGTTGGAATTCCTTACACATACTGGCAGTTAAAGCCAGGGCTTTCTGTACCTTTTACAACCTATTTGACCCAGCGTCCTGATTACTATCAGGATTACAAGGGCGTTGACATCATCTTTAAAAAGAGATTCTCAAATCACTGGATGGCTGATGCCTCAATGACCTTTCAGGATTGGAGAGTACACTATCAGACAAGAAATGCCTATCAAGATCCTACAAACCATGAACCGGTAGATATGTTTGACAACTGCCAGATGGCTGTTGAGTCAAGAGGTTCAGGAAAGACTGATGTTTTTCCAAACTCAAAGTGGATGTTTAAGGCTGGTGGACTCTATGAATTTCCATGGCAGATCAATGTTGGTTTCACCTACATTGTTCGTCAGGGATATCTGATTCCTTGGTACTTCGATACATCAGTAAGAAGACCTGGTGGACTTGGAAGGGCAACCATCTATCCATATCCATTTGATGCACACAGACTTCCAAACTTCAATGAACTAAACCTCAAGTTCGAAAAGAAGATCTCCATTCCTATAACTGATGAAGACAAGGTTAATGTATATCTCTCGGCAGATGTATTTAACGTATTCAACAACAATGTTTCTCTTGGTAAAGAGAGAAATATGACACGTTCTTCTTTTGGAAGAACTCTTGAGATCCTGAACCCAAGAGTTATCAGATTCGGTATCAGGGCTGAGTTCTAATAGGGATTTGGTTTCTGAATTTCTCATGGGCTGAGGCTTTGCCTCAGCCCATTTTTTTTGTCTAAAATATGGGAGAAATAAAAAAACCTGAAAAAGTTAAGTTGATATGTGGCATACTGATTTCCCGCCTTCTCTATGAAAAATATTTTTCCAGAGTTACTTCGATTTTAACCAGCCATTTTGGGGAAATCGACTATCAAAGTGACTTGATTGATTTTACTTTCACCAACTATTATAAAGATGAAATTGGAAGAGAAGTATACAGAATTTTTGTTTCGTTTAAAAAACTAATCGAAAAGGAAGATATTTCATCCATAAAGGTTTTGACAAATGAAATTGAAGAGAGTTTTTCATATAAGGTTTTAAATTTAAAAAGACCTTTAAATCTCGACCCGGGATACATGGAACTTTCAAAACTTGTCCTTGCCAGTACAAAAAATTTCTATCATAGAATTTATTTAAGGAATGGAATTTATGGGGAGGTAACCCTTTATTATTCAAAGAAGATGTGGAATGACCTTCCATGGACCTTTCCAGATTATAGAAGTAAAGAATACAAAAGGATTTTGACGGAAATTCGAAACATTTATAAAAAACAAATTGGGGGAAATGAGTAAAATTAAGATTCTTCTTGTAAATCCCTATGTTACAGATTTTGCCCTCTATGATTTGTGGTTAAGACCCCTTGGACTTCTAACGATTGCTTCTTACCTTGAAAAAAGTGGTGTAGAACTTTATTTTATTGATCTTCTGTCAAGGGAAATTTCTGGTAAAAAGGATAAATATTTTACAACTGGGAAATATGATAAGGAGGAGATTGACCTCCCTGAGGTATTAAAAAAGATAACAGATAGGAAATTTTTTAGATATGGGATTTCCCTTGAGAGATTTTATGAATTTTTAGATGAAATAGGTGATGTAGATTTCATATTTTTAACATCCACCATGACCTATTGGTGCCATGGTCTCTTTTATACCACGAAGATTTTAAAAGATAGATTTCCCGGTGCAAAGGTTGTTTTAGGGGGGATTTATGCCTATTTGTGTAGTGAACATGCCGAAAAATCAGGACTTTTTGATTATATAATAACTAAAAAAGTACCCAGTGAAGTTTTAAAGGAAATTTCAGAGATTCTGGGGATTGAGGTCAGGTCTGACCCCCCACTACCTCCTGCATATTTTTTGTATAAAAGACCTTTAAAGCATTTTGCCCTCACAAGTTCCTATGGATGTCCTTTCAGGTGTTCTTATTGTGCATCTCCCATAATGTATAAAAATTTTATTCAGGTTGATCCCCATCTGTTTTTGGATATCTTTGACAGGGCAAGGGAGTTTGCAAAAACAGATGAGTTTGCCTTTTATGATGATGCCCTACTGGTGAAGAGGGACAGACACATCAAGTTTATACTGAAGGAATTGATTAGAAAATATGGAGGAAAATTAAATATACATCTTCCCAATGCCATACATCCGAGATTTCTGGATGAGGAACTTGTTCATCTTTTTAAAGAAAGTGGTGTTAGAACCATAAGACTTGGATTTGAAGGAATTAGTGAAAATCTGCGTAAAAAGTCTTCAAATAAAGTGTATATAGATGAGATAGAAAGGGGAATTAATCTATTAAAAGATGTGGGATATACACATGAAAATATTGGAGCATACATTATGTTTGGAGTGCCTGGAACAAGTGTTTCAGATTCAGTTGAAAGTGCAAGATTTATCAATTCACTTGGAGTAAAGATTTTTATCTCAAATTATTCTCCAATTCCCTATACAAGGGATTTTTATGAATACGCTAAATTGTATCCAGAAATTAAAGAGGAACCTTTACTCCAGAACAATACATTAACGATGATAAGAAATGAAAGTGATTATAAGAAACTAAAAAAAGTGGTGATGGATTTAAATGCAAAGTTAAAGTGAAAATTGTAATGTTAAATTAAATTTTTGTGAGACAGGGTAATCCTTTCAGAAGAGAAAAAATAGTCAATAAAAAAACTAAAACCACCAAATGGGAGTTAAAAAAAATCGAGAATATCGCTGAGATTATCAACTGAAAAATGGGGGAATTTTACTTTCATCTCCACTGAATTCCCATACTCATCCACGCTAACTGAATAGGACTTCAGATAAATATCATCCCTTTTGAAGGGAATGCCAACGATCTTAGAGGAAAGATGTTTTATTTTAAAATCTGTATCGGTAATATCTCTTTTTCTATCTATAAATTTAATAAACATGAAAACTGCTTTTAAATAGGAGAAAAAGGGAGTACTTACAATTCCAATCAGGGGATCATTTAATTTTAAGAAGTCTTTTTTCTCCTCAAAGGAGACAAACTTTTCACCTGGATTTCCAAAATATAAAAATCCATCATATTTAAAAGCAGGATAAAATATGCTCCAGATACCATTAAATTTTTGGGAAAAAACATCACTGAAAAAAGTTATCCTCAATAAAAAAAACCAGAAGGGAAGATAAAATTCCTCCTTTTCCCTTTCTCGTAAGAAAAAATACTCAATTTCAGATCCAGGATCTAAAAACCCTTTAACTATATCATCCAACAGATCCACATTTGTAATATTAGATAGTCTTTCTTCCTGAAAAAACTTTATATACCCACAATTCCTACAACAAAATCCCTTATCCCTTCTGGTCCCAAGAAGTTCCTCACCACATATTTTGCATTTTAATTCATATAATTTTACCATTTCACCATTTCCCTATCTATTATAAAAAATCCAGAGGCAAATAAAATTAATCCTGCTAAAAATTCCCAATACCCCAAACTATTATCAAAAAAAATGGTGCCAATAAGCCCATCAGCACATATGAGGCTAAATATAATGGAAAGGGTTACGGGGACAGGGAATAAACTCTTTTTACTCCTCCTCAATCTGAATATCTCAGAAGAATACACCTTACCTGTTAATCCATCAACTACCACTGAAAACAAATTATTCTCTTCATTCAATGCAACTGAGAAATAAATCGGATAAAAAATAAGTTCCACATTTTTATCCACAAAATTTTTAAAAAAGTTTTTCTCCTTATAGTTTACTATTTCAGGTTTGTCAGATACATAGAAGAAACTATCCCAGTAGAGATTTTCTATGGAAACATGTTTTTCAAACATTCCTTCTCTCATCTTACTCTCATCGGGGGGAACATAAATTTCACCATAAGATTCCATCTTCTCTCTGTCAAAGCCCATAAAAGAGTGTAGTTTGATGTTTTCCTTTATTTTGTTAAAAAAATCATAGGATATGTATCCCTTCTCAATAAAGAATGAACCGTCAAAAAAATATTCAAAATAATCTTCATTTACCCTTGTTTCCACTTTTATTTTTTCCCGCTTTTTTGAGACACTTTTAAAATTATATCCAGCATTGTTATCATCCAATTCACCTACAAAGTCAGGGATGGAAGAAACATATTCCTCGATTTTGATAACCTTTTTTTGAGGTGTTAGCCCTACGGAAAAGCCAGTAAATCTGTAAATGGGTAAAAAAATCAACTTAAAAGTAAAATTATCGTTTTCTATCCACTTTTTTTCTTCAAGATATTCAAAATACATCTTCTTAGCATTTTCAAATTTTATTTCAGGAGTCAGATAATACCTATCCAACTGAAAACCAGGAATGTAAAATTTAGATTTACAGAACTCACATACTGCAACGGATTCCCCCTCTCTAACCTGAAGAGATCCCCCACAATTTCTACAAATAAGTGCATCACTATTCATCCAGATTTTCCTCACGATAAAAAAGATATATTACATAAAAAAAGAAAAAAACACCTAAAAAATCTAAAAATGATCTTTTAAAAACAAAATAAAAGGGGAAAGAGAAAAATATTGGCAATAAAAAATGTATGGAATATCTTTTTAAAAGGTCCTTCTTTTCATCTCGGGGCAAAAATGCATCTAAAACAGGGCAAAAAAGAGTGCCAGAGTAACCATCAATGGAAAATGAAAGATTTACCCCTTCACCAAATTCAGCCTCAACAAGATAAAAAGGGAGATACACTATTCCTTTGACATTTTCTTTTCCATATTTTTTTTGATAAGTATTTAAATCGCCATCAGGTGCTAAAATATTTGAAGTTTCAAAATCCCTTTTTTCCAAAAATCTATACTCACCGGCAGGAGTGGAAACAATTGAAGGAATAAAATAAAGTTCAGATAAAGCAGGAGAAAGGGAAATTAAAAGATTTCTATCACCACTAATTTCAACAAATGGAACAAAGTTTAGAGAGATTTGAGTTATATTTATACTTCTACCCGTACTTGACACAAAAATCCTATAGATTCTTCTCCTTATCTCCCTGATATTGATGCTTTCCTGTAGAAGTTTTTGGGAAAAGGTCCTTCCATTGAAAAAAACGAGGTGTGATTTACAATATGGACATAATAGAATGCGGTCAAAGGGCTTTATTTCAATAAAACCACCACATTGGGAACATTTTACTTTCATAGATTGATTTTACCATAAGGATAAATTAGAAAAGAAAAAAATGTTAATATGGGAGGCAGACCTGAACAAAAATCAATCAGGTAAATTAATGGGGACAGACCTGAATAGGGAATTAAGGAAGGTGTCAGGCAGAATTAGAATTAAAGATAAAGGATAAAGTGTCAGGCAAAAATTTAAGAGAAATTTAAGGGGCTTTTAGGGTTGATAAGTAAGAAAAAACCAAATACTGGGAGTCACTTAAAATTTTCTGGTAAAAAGCAATGATTAAATAAAATCCTTTTTCTATTCTATATATTCTATAAACCTTCAGGAGGCCTTTAGGGTGGGCAAACATAGGAAAAACTTAAAATTAGCAATGACTTAAAACATTCTGATAAAATCCAACGATTAAAATAAAATCTCTTTTTCTTCCTACAACCTTTAGGGGAGTATATTAGGGTCATGGAAGAGGGGTCAGACCTGAATTTGAGAAATGGTAAAATTAAATATGTCAAGTTGAAATACCCTTCACACAATCCCAACCATTGGTTTATAGAGAAAAAGAAAAATTTTGTTTCTTTATTGTCTTTTTGCCCATCACCATTTCTCCCCACAAACTTTCAGTGGGTATTTGGGTATTTGGGGAGGCAAATAAGAGAAAAAATTAAAAATTTGTCAAAAATAAGGTTTTCTGGAAAAGCCAACGATTAAAGGAAAATCCCATTTCTTCTCTATGAGCCTACTGGATGGATTTCAGGGTAGACAGTAAAAAAGTCAATTCTCGCAGGAATAAAATTCTCTAAAGGCGACGATTAAACACATCCTTTTACTCCTATATACTTAGGATTTAGGAAATAAAAAAGTGGGGTCAGACCTAAACTTCATTTAGGAAAAAATCCTGATCTCTCATCAGAAGTTCTTACAGGTTAACCCCACTTATGACATCAAAAATCATATCCAATTTAAAACTTAATGTTATACTTTTTCACATTTTCAAAAATCGCTTTATAAAGGCTATCATAAGCCTTCCTCAAAGAAACCTCAGCAGATATTTTATCTGAAAGTGCCTTTTTCAAATCTCTCTCCGCCTGAAGCACATCAAAATTTGTTGCAAGTCCCACAGAAAATCTCTTCTTCTGGTTTTTAAGTTCAATTTTCCTGTATTTTACAGCACTTATTGCTGCCTTAAGAGATTTTTTGTTTACATTTATAAGTTCCAGATTATTTTCAATTTCCACCCTGATTGATTGAAGTAATTTTCTAAGTTGCATTCTGAGACTATCTCTGTTTATTTTTGAAATTGCAAGAGAGGCCTTTGCACTCCTGTTTCCAAAAGTGAAGGTAAATTTTACACCTACAAGATAGTCAATATAATCAAAGTTAAACACTTCTCTATAGGCCGTGCCAATCCTTCCAGTAAATTCGTTGTCTTCAAAGCCTATGATATTGTGATTTTCGTCATAAATGGGAGTTTTTATGTTTGGTCCTGCGACCCCATTTGAAGCAACAGAAAAAATAAAATCAAGAGAAGGCTTTGTCTGATTTTTTGCGAATTTAATTTCAACATCACTTTTTTCCAGATTTAAGTTAAGAGATTTGACCTCAGGTCTATTCTTAACTGCATTTTCATATAATTTTATAAAAGATGGAAATTCTTCATCTGGAATCTGTGGAGAATCTGAAGGAATTATAAATAAATTCCACATTGTATCCTTTTCTCTGGACAAAATTAAATTTTTCAAAGTATTTTCAGCAGATATAACCTGGTTTTCAGCAGATATTACCTGTTGATCGGCAGCTGAAAGTTCTGATTTCGTCTGATCAATTATCATGGGTGGTTTAACGCCTGCTTCAACTCTTTTTATATTGTCCTTTAACTGTTTAAAAACCACCTCACGAGAAGTTATTTCCACTTTCTGGCGTTCAATGGCATTGTATAAATCCCAGTAAGCACTTTCAATGTTATAAATTATTTCAGAAATTTTTTGCTCAAGATCAAGTTTTGAAATTTTTTTATCAATTCTCGTTATGTATATATTTTTCCTTATGGAATCTATTCTAAAATTTTTCCACAAGGGTTGATTAAAATCTATCTTAAATTGTCCATTATACGTTGGATTAAAGGCATTTGTGTTGGCAGAATTTCTACTATTTATAAGAGAAAAGGAATAATTACCGCCAGTTTTGATGTTTCCAGATAGAGTTGTGTTAAAGTTGTATCTCACATTTTTTACAGTATCAAGATGCAAAATCGCCCTATTAACAAGGTCTGTAATGGGCCTTTCCGCTCTATTTTTATTTACCTCAATGGAAAGGGTGGGATCATAACTTCCAAGGTAATTTTCAAGTTCCTTTACTTTTAAAAGAGGTTGATATTCTTCTATTTTTATATCTAAATTATTCTTAATTCCCATTTCAACAGCCTCTTTCAGGGAAAGATATCTTACATTTCCATGTTTAATAGCAGATTCCATTTTCGTTTCATAAAGATTTACATCCCTGATGTTAAATTCATTTATGGGATACACAAAAACCATTAAAAAAAGTATAAAAAATACAAAAACAAAATTTTTTTTCATTTTAAAACCCCTAAAATTAGTAAATCAAATTAATAAGAAAATACGAATGAAACCTTTAAAAAGTTTCAAGGAAGGCTAAAAAGGAAAATAGATAGCTTTAAATTATAATTGAGGAAGTATTGGGTGTTTTAAGAGGAGTTTAAATATGGAACCTGAAAAGTTGGGATCCAAAATTCAGTAGTAAAGAATGGAAAATTTTGCTCAAATCTCTTATCTCCAAGATATTAGAAGTTTGATGATAATTTTAAAGATTTGATTTTCCCTTATTTGCTTTTCTAAATGTCACTAAAGGCTTGTAAAAAAGTTTTCTACCTGACACTTTTCCACACCAAATTCAAAATCGCACCTGATACTTTTTCTTACTCTTTTTTGATTTAGGTATGGAAATTTTAATTATGTATTGTATGAGTTCAGAGATTTAAGTATAATTAAAATTTATATTTTAAGGGACAAGAAATATGGGTAAAAAATCGAAAAGTGAAGAGGTAAAAAAAGGTGTTAAAAAAAAGAAAGTTATTGTTAGGAAAGAAGAGGTATTTAAAACGATACTTGAGATTATTTCTGAAGGTGGCATGAATTCCCTTTCAACTACAAAAATTGCAAAGAAAATGGGAATAACTCAACCTGCTCTTTATAGATATTTTAAAAGTAAAGATGAAATGTTTTTACTTTTCTTCGACGAATTAAAGTTAAAGTTGCTGGATATAGTTGAAAAGGCTAAAACAGAAAAAACATTAAATGGAAAGATTAAAGCCCTTTTAAACTATCATTTTCAATTTATGAAAGAGACAAAGGCTATTCCATCTATTGTTTTTTCAGGGTATCTATTTGAAGGAAATGAGGAAAAGAAAAATAAGGTAAAAGAAATAATGAGTTTTTATCGCGGTGAAATTGAAAATATGTTTAGAGAAGAAAATTTTCCTGAAAGACTTCTACCTCTTATTTCAGATTTCACAGTTGGTACTCTCATATCTTTTGTTTTGAGATGGTTTTATGATGAAAACTTTAATTTTGAAAAAAATTTAAAAATAATTGACGAATATATTTCAATTTTATCGGGAAATGGTAAGAATTAGGAAGGGGAATAAAAATATTTCAGAGTATTTTCAAAGTCCTGCCTTCGGTAGATTTTAGCAGAAAACGCATTTATCTATCAATTCCTCGTTCAAATTTTACAGTAAGCATCTGGTTTAATTCACGATTTAATTAAAAGTCAATTTTTCAAATTTTATGTAATTTTATTGAAAAATCTCCTTTCTCTTAGTTTATTTTAAATAAATCTTATTTTCTAAAGAGAAAATTTTTTAACTTTTTAACTTTGCACAGAGGATACACAGAGGGGGTCAGATCTGTATTTAAATATGTAACCTATAAGAATAATATAAAAAATAGGTTAATACATTGATAAAGCAATATAAATCAAAAAAAGTTTGACCCCGCAGCACAACACTTGACTTTAAACGGAGAAATATAATATTATTTTAGAGAAAAAGAGAAGGAGTATTCCGTTGAAGTTAAGTATTCCATTAAAGTTAAGTGAAATTTCAAAAATACTCAACAAAAATTTTTCTGGAAATGATGTTGAAATTAAGTTTCTCACCGGAGTTGAAGAAGCATCGCCGGGATCTTTAACATTTGCTAAATCAAATAAATTCTTAAAAATTGCTGAAAAAAATGGTGCTTCTGCAATTATCGTTGAAGAAAATATGGAAACAACAATTCCACACATAAAAAGCAAAAATCCCCAACTTGATTTTATTAAATTAATTAAATATTTCTATCCCGAAAACCATTTTAAAGATCTAAAGGGGATCAGTAAAACTGCAAAAATTTCCAAAAATGCAATTATTGGTAAAAATGTCTATATAGGGGACTACACAATAATAATGGGAAATACTCAAATAGGGGATAATTGCAAAATTTTTCCCCATGTTGTAATTTATCCAAATGTTAAAATTGGAAACAATTGTGTGATACACAGTTTCTCAACAATAAGAGAAAATAGTGAAATTGGAAATAATGTGGTTATACACAATGGTTCCGTAATTGGTGGAGACGGCTTTGGATTTGTAAAGGATGAAAATGGCAGATACCACAAAATTCCCCATGTGGGGAAAGTTATAGTCAAAGATAATGTTGAAATCCAATCAAACAGTTGTATTGATAGGGCACCATATGGAGCAACCATAATTGAGGAGGGATGTAAAATAGATAATTTAGTTCAAATAGCCCATGGATGTAAAATAGGCAAAAATTGTGTTTTTTCATCCCAGACAGGTATAGCAGGAAGTACCATAGTTGGTGAGAATGTTATATGTGCAGGTCAGGTTGGTATTGCAGATCATTTAAAAATAGGAGACAATGCGGTTTTATTTGCAAAAACTGGAGCAGCTTTAAAGGTTAAGCCGGGAGAAGTTATTTGTGGCTATCCTCCACTTAAAGTTGAAACATTTAGGAGAAACTATGTGATTTTGAAGAGATTACCAGAAATTTTTTCAGAATTTAAAGAAATCAAAAAAAAATTGAAAGAGATTGAAGAAAAAAATGAATAAAGATTTTTTGTCTTTCTTTGAAGCAATCAAAGAAGCCTACAATTTTAAAGGAGCATGCCTTCTCTCATTTCCATTTGACACCTATATTGTGTCTCTGGTAATTAGGGAGAAAAAAATTTACGGTTGTGATATAAATTTTTTCAAATCCTTTCTACTTGAAAAGGGTATTTCCCAAAACAGTATATTTGAAAAAGAGACCTATGCATTTTTAAGTGAAAATATAGATGACTCTGAAATGGAGAAATTATCCAATTTAATCCTTGAAATATTTTCTGAGATTGTGGAACCAGAACTTTCAATTAGTATTAATATAAAAGATCTACAATATGATTTTGAAGTTAAAAAGGGAATAGATCTTTCAAAATTAATTGTAGAACTTTGCGAAAATTATGTAAACAGTGAAATTTTAAACTCCATATTCACTGACGTAGAAATGTCCATTTCAGTGAAAGTGGACGCCTTGACTATAGCAAGAAATTTGCCACTAAAGCCCTATGAAGGGTTTGTACTAACCAGAATAATTGATGGAATGAAAATAAAAGATCTTATCCCTGCAACAAATCTTGGAGAGGAAAAGACGCTGAGGTCCTTACTCATTTTCTGGATCTTCAACCTCATAGAATTGCCAATTTTTTCCAAAAATATATCAAAACCTGCTGAAAAACTGGAAATACCACCACGCATAATTCAGGAAATTGAAAATTTTTACAAACTCACAAAAGTTGGGAACTGTTTTCAAATTTTTGACCTGCCCTATGAGGCCTCGAAAAGTGATATAAAAAAGAAATTTGTAATGCTAACCCAAAAATTTCACCCTGATAAATATCAAAAATATGAAGATGAAACACTTTTGAGAAAAATAGATTCCATCTTTTCATTACTTACTGAATGTTATGAAAAATTAAAAGATGATGAACAGAAGAAAAAATATGTGGAGTTGATTTTAGCAAAGGAAAATAAGCAAAAAAAACATACACAAAAAGTTTCCCCAAAAAGCGAAAAGGATCCCCAGGAGAAACCAAAATATGCATATGAAGATCCCGCCCACAAGGCAAAACAACATTATATACATGGGAAAGAGGCCTTTAAAAATAAAAAATACTTTGATGCCATGGAACACTTTAGAGAAGCAGTGAGAATGCAACCAGAAATCGCTGAATACCAATACTGGCTTGGTAAAACACTTACCTACAACCCCAAAAAGTTAAAAGAAGCAGAAGAAAGATTGCTTAAAGCAATAGAATTAAAACCAAATATAAAGCAATTTTACTTAGAACTTGCAAGATTATATGCAAAAGTTGGCCTGCATATAAAATGTAAAAAAATGTATGAAAAGGTGTATGAACTTGATCCTGAAAACGAGGAGGCAAGGGTGTATTTAAAAGTAAAGAAAAAGAAAAAAATTACCTTTAAAGACCTTCTAAACATGGATTTAAAAAACATAAAAGATCTTTTTAAAAAGTAACTTTAAATATTTAAAGATATTTTTCCACCAGAACATTAAAGAAACACCACAAAGTATGGCAAAGGTATCGGATAAGAAGTCGTATATATCACAGTTTCTACCGGGGACATACCTCTGATGTATCTCATCTGTTCCTGCAAATATCAAGGAAATTGAAATGATAAAAAATATATCTTTTTTCTCTGGCTTTACTTTAAAAAATTCAGAAAATCCTGCATACATTAAAATTGAATATAGAAGATATTCCATAAAATGTATTAATTTATCCCATATATTTTTTGTAATGAAAGGTAATGGATTAGATAAAGAAGAGAAAAAAATTATCAGGAGAGAATATAGAAAAATGGGAATAAAAAACTTAATTTTTTTAGCATTATCCATAGGGGAAAAACTTCATAAGAAATCCAAGAACTATAATAGAGAGGAAAAAATATAAGAAAGATTTTATAAAGTATCTTATGCGTTCCTTTTTTTCTCTTCTCTCAATAAGTGCAAAAACGGCAGAAACTAAAACTCCAAACATAAGACCTATAAAAATTGGATCCATCTTACTTTTTACCTCTTAAATAAAACTTATCAAGACAGTCAATTATTCCAAGATAATTTACTATTCCAGCGGTATAGATAAAAGTATCTCCATATTCATTTGTCAATTTTACCATATATTTATAGGGCTCACCTGTTCCAAGCCCAGTAAAAAGAGATATGAAAAAATTAATACCGGAACCAAACGCCCCTAAGAACTTAAAAAGTGCAAATTGTGTATTATAACTTGGGAAGGTTAAATTTCCATACATGTAAATCCCCAACCAATAAAAGGAAAAAACAGTAACAAAGAACAAAAGGGCCTTCTTTTTTTCACCAAGTAAAAATTGTCCCATTCCCGGAAAAAGCCAGGATAAAAAAATAATCCAAATTTTCCTGGTTATTGTTATTTCATTTTTACTTTTCTTAACCATAGTCAAAAATGATAAATCTTTTAATCTCTTTTATCAAGGATTTAATTTGATTTTAATCCAATTCAAGTATTGGGGCAGACCTAAAATATTTATTTTGGAGACATACCATAAATTTTGTATCACTATAGATCACTATAGATCAGGTCTGTCCCTAATCCTACTAATCCTACAAATCTTGGTTGACAATTCCAATTTTATACACCAGACTTTTTGCCTGATACTAAATCCTTAAAAAAAGTTTGCTTTACTTTAATTCTTTTTTTGTTTTTACCATTGCTTTTAGCACGTGAATGTGTTCTTCCCTTTTAGGTAAAGGGTATTTTTTTTAAATCGCTTTATTTTAGCACACTTATGGAATTTTTATGGAACAATCATGGATCCGGGGAAATTTACCCTTTTGACTTAAAATTTTTAAAATGGTAAAATCTTTCCTTAATTATTTTTTTGAGGTGTTTTGTGGATATAAAAGAAATTAAGGATCTTGTAAAATTAATTTCAAGATCAAATGTAGATGAACTTTTGATTGAAAAGGATGGCTTCAAGGTGAAGATTAAAAAAAATAAAAAGGTTGAGGTAGAACAGACTCAGGCTTCCATGCCTGTATTCCAATCACCACCAATTTATTTGCCCCAGCAAAACATGCCTCCCCAAACATCTTTACCAGAGGAAGGTAAAGAGGAAACCGCCAAAGAGGAAGAGAAAGAAAATTATCACTATATCACATCTCCAATTGTTGGCACCTTCTATAGGGCTCCAAGCCCCACTTCTGAACCCTTTGTTAAGGAAGGGGATCATGTGAGTAAAGGTCAGGTCTTATGTATAGTCGAGGCCATGAAGGTAATGAATGAGGTTGAAAGTGATGTCTCTGGAACAATTGTTAAGATACTTGTTGAAAATGCTGAGCCTGTTGAATATGGGGATAAATTATTTGCAATAAAACTGGATTAGGATTTGTTATGATAAAAAGAATATTGATTGCAAATAGAGGCGAAATTGCCGTTAGGATTATAAATGCCTGTAATGAACTTGGAATAGAAGCAATATCTGTTTATTCCAAGGCGGATGAAAATTCTGTGCACGTGGAACTTGCAGATGAGAGTATATGTATAGGGCCACCACCTGCGGCAGATAGTTATTTAAATATTCATGCCATAATAAGTGCTGCTGAAATAGCCAATGTAGATGCCATCCATCCCGGATATGGTTTTTTAGCGGAAAATGAGAAATTTGCCAGAGTTTGTAAAGCCTGTAATATTAAATTTATAGGTCCTGATCCCGAATCCATTGCGCTCATGGGGGACAAGGCAACTGCGAAAAAGACCATGAGAGAACTTGGCTTAAGTGTTGTTCCGGGTAGTGATGGAGTGGTTAAGGACTATGAGGAGCTCCTTTCAATTTCAAAGGAAATAGGTTTCCCAGTTATGTTAAAGGCAACAGCTGGTGGTGGTGGAAGGGGGATGAGAATTGTCTATAGTGAAGATGAATTGATGAATAGCTTTAATATGGCTTCAAGTGAGGCTGATTCAGCCTTTGGAAATAGTGGAATATATGTGGAAAAATTTATTGAAAACCCCCGCCACATTGAATTTCAGGTTCTTGTGGATTCATATGGAAATTGTGTAATCCTCGGTGAAAGGGAATGTTCCATTCAAAGAAGGCATCAGAAATTAATCGAGGAGGCCCCATCTCCATTTCTTACTGATGATAAGAGATGGGAAATTATTGAAAAATTGCAGGAGGTCTTTTCTAAATTTAAGTATGAAGGGGCAGGAACCGTTGAGTTTATTTTTGATAGAGATGGAAATTACTATTTTATGGAAATGAATACGAGAATTCAGGTTGAACATCCAATTACAGAGATGATAACTGGAATAGATTTGGTTCAGGAACAGATTAAAATTGCCTCAGGTGAAAAACTTTCTTTCTCACAGGAAGACATCAAATTTAGTGGACACAGCATTGAGTGCAGGATTAACGCTGAGGATCCTGAGACCCTGAGGCCAACACCAGGTACAATAAATAGATTATTTATTCCCGGTGGATTTGGAGTCAGAGTTGACACCGCAGCATATTGTGGTTGGAAGATATTGCCCTATTATGATTCTCTGGTGGCGAAATTGATAACCTTTGGTAATTCAAGAGAGGATGCAATATTTAAGATGGATAGGGCCCTTTCGCAGTTTTTGATTTCTGGGATAAAAACCACAATACCCCTTCATCAGAGAATTTTGCACTCAAAAGCATTTCTGGAAGGGAACTACAATACCAATTTTTTAAATGAGTTTAACAGATAAAATCTTTCCATTATATTTGGTTACAGGTAGAAAAATAAATAAGCCTATTTCAGATTTTTTAACTGATATAGAAGATTGTCTGAAAGTGGGAGCAAAGTTGATTCAGTTGAGGGAAAAGGGAATTTCTGCAAAATACTTTCTTGAAATTTCAAAGGGCATTGCATCTTTTAAAAATTCCTTTAAATTTACCTTTTTTGTTAATGACAGACCTGATATAGCGTTTATCTCTGGTGCAGATGGGGTACATGTTGGACAGGAAGATGTCCCCCCGGAGTATGTTAAGAAATTTTTTCCTAAACTTCTTGTTGGTGTTTCCACACACAGTGAGTTGGAATTTGAAATGGCTATGAATAAAAACGTGGATTATGTGGCTCTCGGTCCCATTTTTAAAACCAGTACTAAACCCAAAAGTGTTCCTGTGGGAATTGGGTTATTAAAAAAAGTGAGAAAAATTTCTCAAAAGCCCATTGTGGCAATAGGTGGAATTAATCTGGAAAATTTCATTGAAGTGCTTGAGGCAGGCGCTGACAGCGTAGCAGTTTGTTCAGATATTTTTAATGCAAAAACTCCAGCAAAAAGGGTGGAAGAGTACATAGATAAACTTACTAAAAATGGTTTTTTACTTTAAATCTCTCTTGATTTCTTCTATTGTTTCTTCCAATTCTTCTATTTTTTCCTCTGCCTCTTTTGTTCTTCTGGATATTAGAAAAAAATATGTAAATAGTATTACCATAAATATTGAATATGCTGCAAAAAGATATGTATTCATTTATTCCTCCAATTCTTTCTTTTCCAGAATTTCTTCAACTTCATTTGAAAGTTTTTCTAATTTTAAATTCAAATTTTTTATTTTTAGGTCTTCTCTGAGCAATATTATATAAAGCAATGTAAAGGTGATTGTTGAAACTATAAGTGTTTGAAGCATTTGTGGATCAAGGTTGATGTGTTTTTTAGTAATTACAACTGGATGAATGGTTCTCCACCATCTGATGGAAAAAAAAACAATGGGAACATCTAAGTAGGCTATTATTGCATATACGCTTGCAACCTGAAATTTTTTGGGAGAATCGGGGATATTTGCCCTTAAGATTAGATATGCCATAAACATCAGCCATAGTGCAAGGGACGAGGTTAACCTTGGATCCCATGTCCACCATGTATTCCAGATGGGCCTTGCCCATAGTGGACCACTTATTAAGACAAAGGTCGTGAAAAATACCCCTATTTCGGCGGAAGATTGAGAGATTATATCAAATTTCCTTTTCTTTTTTATGAGATATAGTATTGAGGATATGAAGGTAACGGTATATGCAAAAAGGGAAAGCCATGCAGAAGCCACGTGGAAGTAAAATATCCTCTGTATTTCACCCATTACTTTCTCCTCTGGAGCATATAGAAAAACCATGTATAGTGATATTATTAAAAGAAAAAAGGTAAGGATTGATAGTTTTGAAACTTTTTTCATCTTTCCTCCGTTATGAATTTAAAGAGAAGGTATCCACTCCAGAAAAAGATTATATCAAATGAAGTAATTAACTTTAACCATTTATAAGAAGATGAGAGTTCTCCTCCAATTATTGAAATTTCAGTTAGTTTCACAGCACCAATGAAAAGTGGAATTAAAAGTGGGAAAAAGATTATTGTAAAGATAACATCTTTTAAGTTGAAAGTAAGGCTTATTGCAGAAAGTACAACCCCCAGGGATACAAACCCCACATCCACCACAAGTATGGTAAATATGACAAATAGAATGGACCTTTGAAAACTTACATTAAAAAGGATTACCCAGAGTGGAAATAAAATGAGTTCTATAAAAAGTAAAATCACCAGAGATGATAGCAATTTACCCATATATATTGAAGTATGGGAATCGGGAATTAAAAGCAGTGCCTCAAATGTATGATTCTCTTTTTCTATTTCAAAGCCTCTCTTTAAGATTAATACACCTGAAAAAAATATAACTATCCATAAAATACCGGAGACTGCTTCTTTTATTGAGTTTGAACCAGGATGAAATGAGAAATTAAAGATTATGAGTGTCACAAAGGCAAAAAATAGAGAATTTATTATTGATGTTTTTTCTCTAAATTCAATTAGCAAATCTTTTTTCAAAATCTTTATTGAGAAGTTCTTCATTTGAAAACCCTGGGTAAGAAAGTTTCTTCCAGTTGGTGAAAATTTTCTCTTTCAAGTTGAAAGGAAATTTTACCCCTATAAAGACCCAATATTCTATCACTTAAATTTTTTGCCTGAGTTATATTATGGGTTATCATTATGACACTTCTATTTTCTTTCTTTAATTGAAAAAGTAGAGATGAGAGAATCTCAGATGCCTTAATATCAAGCCCGGTAAAGGGTTCATCCAGAAAGATTATTTCAGGATTATTTAAGAGTGCCCTTAAAATTGTAAGCCTCTGTTTCATACCCCTTGAAAAGGTGGCAACTTTTTTCCCTTTGAATTTCAAGAGATTTACCCTTTTTAGCAATTTATCTATCTCATCTCTGCCCTTATTTAGATTGTATGCTTGAGAGAAAAAAAGAAGATTTTCAATGGGAGTTAACTGTTCATATAAAAATAGGTTATGGGAAATGTAATTTATATTTTTTTTAAATTTTTCCTTTACCTTTTTTAGATTTTCTCCCTTGTAAAAAACATCTCCACTGTCCCATTTTAGATTCAAAGTGAGGCAGTTCAGAAGTGTTGTTTTTCCTGCTCCATTTGGACCTATTAGTGTTAAAAATTCCCCTTCATTGACGGTAAAGGATATTTCCTTCAGCACTCTATTTTTCCCAAAACTCTTCTGTAGTTTATTTATCCTTAGTATTTCCATTTTTTCCTTCTTCAAAATATGGATAAAATATGTAAAGTATAGTCATTATAAGAAGTAAAAAAATAAGTATATCATCCATTTCCCTTTACACCTCTCTCTTCTTTTTCTAAAAGAGATAAAATACCTCCAAGTACCATGAATATTCCCCCAAGCCACATCCAGAAAATCAATGGATTAAAAATCACCTGAAAGTCTGCTTTTCCCTTTATATCAAGGGGGGCATATATTATGTAGATATCCTTTGAAGGGGTCATGTGGATTGCAACTTCAGAAATTGGCTGCTGGAATGTCCTGTGAAACTGTTTCTGAGGATGTAAAGTTGTTATATATTTCCCATTCTTATAAATTTTTACATCTGCTTGAATTATATCCAGTTCCCCCGACTGAAACATTTTAAAATTCTGGAATTTAAATTCATATTTTCCCATTTTAAAGGTTTCTCCCCTTTTCACTATGAATTCCTTCTTTTTAGAAAAAAAACTTGACCCTATTATTCCCACTAAGAGAAAAATTACCCCCATGTGGATTAAAAAAGCCCCTGATGCCCTTTTGTTTTTTGTGAAGAATTTGATTTTTTGTCTTTTTGTCTCCTTCAGGAAAAAATATAAAAGGGACAGGGCTCCAAAAGTTGTGGAAAGTGAAAGCAGTAAAAACTTTATATTCCCACTTAACTTGAAAAAAATTAATGAAATAAAAAGGGATAATAAAAATAAAACCCCTGTAGTTTTAATATTTTTGCTTCTTTTCTTTAAAGAGTAGTCAAATATTTGACAAATTCCCAGTAAAACTAAAATTAATATTGCAAATGGAATGGATGCTTTATTGAAGAATGCCTCTTTAATGGATATTTTTTTATTAAAAAAGGCAAGACTTACCGTTGGATATACTGTTCCCCAGAGAACCACGGCTGCAAGACCAGTTAAAACCACATTTACGTACACCAGAAAACTTTCCTTTGAGAAAAATTCCTTTAAGGTACCTGAACTTTCAACTTTTCTTTTATTTAAAAACAGGATTAAAACTGCAAGCAATATGTACCCAATCATGAAAAAGAGAAAATAATATCCTATCCTTGATTTTGTGAATGCGTGTACCGATTCTATGAAGCCACTTCTTGTTATAAATGTTCCAAAAACACAAAGTATAAATGTAAATAGAATATAGATGAGATTCCATTTTTTGAAGATTCCTTTTTTATTTTCAAGGATCTGTGTGTGTAAAAAGGCTGTTGCAATTAACCATGGGATTAATGATGCATTCTCTACTGGATCCCATCCCCAATATCCACCCCAGCCAAGTTCCACATATGCCCATTGCATCCCTAAGATAATTCCAATGGTAAGAAAAATCCATGAAATCATTGTCCATTTTCTTGTTTCCTTTATCCAGTTTGCCTCTTCTTCCTTCCCCAGAAGGTAGCTGAATCCATATGCAAATGGAACTATAAATCCAACATATCCAAGGTAAAGTGTTGGCGGGTGAAATACCATACCTATATTTTGAAGTAGTGGATTCATACCCCTTCCGTCAGGTATGGACACATTTAAGGGGGCAAAGGGATCTGTAAAGGCGAGTATCAAAAAGTTAAAAAATATGCTGGAAATGGATGTAATTAATAGAAAATAGGGGGCAAGTTCCCTTTTGTTATCTGTTAATTTTTTCAAAAATATTGTTGAGTAGGTAAGTTGTAAAAATAGCCAGAAAAGCAGGGATCCTGCCTGTCCTGCCCAGAGTGCTGTTATTTTGTAAAAAAGGGGCAATTCCCTTGATGTATAGGATGCCACATATTCAAGTGAAAAGTCACTATTTACAAGGGCAATAATCAGTAAAATTATGGCAATTAAAGAGTAAAGAAATGCGGCTTTAAAACTCCTGATACTGCTTTTTAAGATTTGAAAATCCTTCTTTTTAAGGTAGATTAGTGATGTAAAGAAAGTATAGGTTAGGAGAAAAAGAGAACCCACCTCAAGTAATTGACCCATTAATGATATGTTCATATTGCTATTTTCCCTCTTCTTTTAGAACTTTTTTTTCATATTTTGAAGGGCATTTGAGTAAAATTGTTGTGGCATAGAAGATGTTTTTTTGATAGTCCATTTTCCCTTCAACCACAACAGGAGAGCCGCTTTTGAAGTTGTCAGGTATTATGCCTTTGTAAAAAACTTTAAGTTCCCTATTTGTGGAATTGTCAACAATTGAAAAGTTATATTCATTGCTCTCATTGACTTTTTTTATGGAATTTTCCTTTACAACCCCACTTACCCTTATTCCCATGGGATTCCCATGAATATCCTTATTCAAAACTTCAGAAACAGTATGATAGTATACAGTTGTTTCTTTCAAACTTGAAAACATGAGGTAAATAACCATGCTTCCAAAAATTATGGAGATTAAAATTATCTTTATCTTGTTTTTGTTGTCCATACTTTTTCCCTTTAAAGTCTAAAATTTTTCCCAGTTAATAATTTTTGCATCAAATATAGGTCCATCTTTACACACCCTTTGATATTTTTCATACCCCTCTAATTTTGTGGGAATAACACAGCCAAGACAAACCCCAAAGCCACATGCCATCACACTTTCAAGGGATACATAGTGCTTTATATTGCTTGATATTAAACCCTCAATGTTTTTCATCATCATTTTGGGGCCACAGGAAATTATAATTGAGTTTTCTTTTATGTTCCTTACAAAATCTGTTACCAACCCCTTTTCCCCAAAACTGCCATCTTCAGTGAAGTATATGACATTTAAATTTTCCATTTCGATATGGGGCTTAATTACCAGTTGTGATTTGCTTTTAGCCCCATAGATGAGTGTATAGTTTCTACCCATATTTCTCAGAGTTTTGGATAGAAAAAAAAGAGGGGCGATACCTGTTCCACCTCCAATTAAGAATATTTTTTTATTTCCATTTATAAAGTTCATGAAGGAATTTCCCAGAGGTCCCAGAGCAAAGATTTCTTCATCCTTATTTTTTTTCTTCAGCAATTTTGTTCCCTTCCCAATTTCCTTTATTAAGAAGTAAATGTTATTACCTTTAACATCCATTACACTAAAGGGCCTATTTAGTAGTGGATTTACATCTGTTCCTGCCTTTAACATAAAGAAATTTCCAGGTAAAACCTCTCTTTCATCTTGCATTATTGCCTTTAAGATGTAAAAATTTTCCTTTAAAACTTCTATATTTGTGATTTTTAACATAAAGCACCTAAAAATTTAATTTTTAATTATACCAAATTGATGTAAAATATAAAATGAAAAGAGGTTTGAGTTATGGCTGAAAAAGTTAAACTTGAATATAAATCCAGATTGGGACATATTGTTTTAAACGATCCGCCCTACAATTTTCTATCTCTTCAACTGCTTGAGGAGTTGAATGGGATAATGGATTTTTTAATTTCACGGGAAGATTGTAAGGCAATGGTCCTTTCTTCCGTGGGGAAATATTTTTCAGCAGGCTTTGATTATTCAAAGCACACCCGCGTAAATACCTTTTCCATATTTGAGGCATATAAGTCCTTTATTGAAAAAATGTTGAATTTTGAAAAACCAATTATCTTTGCAATTTCTGGAAAAGTTGAAAATAGTGCACTTGATCTTTTAATTTTTGCAGATGTGGTTTTAGCTTCTTCAGAGGCTAAATTTTCCTATTCTGACTTTAGTTATGGAAGATATCCTCTTGTGGGGGCCTTTTTACTGGGTGAAATAATTGGGAGAAAGGAAGCCTATAAATTGTTTTTATCGGGAAAGGAATATGATGCACTTCAATTTAAAAATTTGGGAATTGTTAGTGATGTGGCGGAAAAGGGAAAACTCTCTGAAAAAATAAAGGAATACCTTTCAAAGATCTTTTCCTGTGGAAATGGGCTTTTATCCTCCTTTTCTTCAGTCAATAAAGTTTCTCTACGTGAGAAATATGAAAAGTGGATTGAAAATTCTGTATATACATATTTAAATATTCTTTCTGAATACCCTGAGTATGAAGAAGGTTCAAGAAAATTTATGGTAGATGAGGGAGGTGAAAAATAAAATTTTTCACTCTTGACAATTTTAATTTTATTGTGATACTGTTTACTTCAAATCTTTTATTTATGGAAAGGATAAATGGCACTAATAGGAAATTTTAGAGAATTTAACATTGTCAATTTAATTCAATTAAACTGTATTGAAAAGAAAACAGCCCGTCTTACATTTAATTATATGGGTAAAATAGGGGTTATCTATTTTGAGGGTGGGGAAATTACCCATGCCCAATTTGGAAATCTAACGGGGCCTGATGCCGTTTATAAGGCATTGAGGATAACTGAGGGGGAGTTTAAGGTTGAAGAAGGTGTAAAAACAAATATAAGAACAAATGATATTAAATGGTCTGAACTTATTCTTGAGGGTATGAGACTTCTGGATGAGACGCAGGCAACCCAGGGAGAGGTCTATCGTTCTTTAATAACTGCACTGATGAGTATAGATAAAGTTATTGCGGCTCTTGTGGTGAAGAAAGAAGGAGCGGTACCTGAAGGATTTAGTGATTTTGAGGAAGTGGAACTTTATTCAAATGTTATTTCATTCTTTTCCATTTTGTTGAACAGGTCGTCTAAACTTACTTCACTTTCTTTCTTTAAAAAAGCGGTGGTTACATTTGATGATAAGATTTTGCTTGTAGTGGATAAGGGCAGCCATGTGGTTGGTGTGTTTTTGTCTCCTAATGTCAGTTTGAAAGTAATTGAGCCAAGAATTCTGTCAGAGATAAATAACTATGTAAGCGAGTAATTTTATGAAAATTCCCAAAGGAGAACCTCTTCATAAAAATTTGAGTTCCACATTTACCAATTTAAGGAAACTTGTGGAGGAACTTAAAAAGAATGGATTTTCCGGAGTGGTTGAGGCCCTTGGGGTAAATGTAGATGGCTTAATCCTCATAGATGGTGGGACTATTGCAGGTGTGAGAATAAAGAGAAAGGATGGGGAAGTAGATTTTGGTAAAAAATTTTTGAATTCCCTTTATGAGTTAAGTGAAAATGAAGAATTGATTATTTCCACCTATAAGTTGCCTCCTGAATCCATAATATATTTAACTCTATTTTTAAATAGTAATTTAGTTGAAGAAGGGGTTGACACAAATCAGGTTGAGATAGAATCAATTATAGAAAAGTATAAGGGTATGGATGGAGATTTCTTTATAGAAGTTCAATTTAACAAAAATTTGGGTGTGGGGCTCATTTTTATTCAGGAAGGGATAGTTATGGATGGGTTGCTATCTCTTTTGGGAAAGGAATTGACCACTTCTGAAGATGCAATAAATGGGATTGTTGAAGGGGCAAAAGAACTTGGAGCAACTGTTTCAGTTTATAAAACGGAATTTGATCCGGAAGTTACTGGAATGATGACCTTGTCCTTTTCTAAGGAAGAGAAGGAGGAGTTTTTTAATGAACTCTTTTCTATTTTTTTCAGGAATCTCGACAATTTTTCAAAAAGGAAAGAGGATATAGAATTGCTTGTTAGAGAGACTGCTCTTGAACTTGCAGAAAATTATCCTATACTTGATCCTTTTTTAGGAGAATTTTTGTATAAAAATGGGAAAGTTGAAATAAATACCCTTGAAGAGGAAGAGGAACTTGTTATCTCTATTTTTAAATTACTGGAATCCCTTTTAAAGAAATTTGAAGAGAGGAAGTGGAGATTTAATTTAAATTCTTTCAAGGATGCAGCAAGAAAGGGTTTGCTTGATAGAAATGCTGTTTTTTATGAAAAGCATGGTATTGAAAGTAAGATAGATAAATTATAAAATTTGATATAGAGAGAGTGAATATGGACAAACTGTATGAAAATTTAATAAAAGAGGTAAATGAAGTTATAGGGGTTGTTTCAAGTTATCTTATAAGTTCAAGAGGTGAAATTATTTACCCCAAAAGTGTTAGTGATTTTTCATATCTCACAAAGGAATCTTTTGTCTATATTGTTAAGGCCCTGGGGATATTTGATTTAATAGGTGAAAATGTCCTTGAACTTGAAGCAGATTTTCATGATGGGAAACTATATATTATAAACAACCTGGGATTAAAGGTTCCCACTTCCCTTGGAGTTGAAAAGGTGTTTCTTGTGGTTGTGGGAGGAGTGAATTTAAGTAAATCACACCTTAAAATGGCTCTAAATGTTTCAATTGCAAATCTTGTTTCCAATAAGAAATATAAAAAAATGGGCGATCCCATTCCCATAAGTTTTTCAAGTAATTTATCACCTGGCAAACTTTCAGGTGATGAGGTGGAATATGTGAAGAGAATAAGGGAATTGGCCCAAAAATAATTTAAGAGGTTTTATATGAATAACGAAACTTTGAGAGGTAACCTATCTCAGTTAAAGTTAGTGGACATTTTGAGAATATTAAATCACAATAAGAGAACAGGCAAACTTTCTCTTCAGTTTAGAAATGGAAGTGCAGATATTTATTTCTTGAATGGAGATATTATTCACGCAAAGACAAACGACATGTTTGGGGAAAATGTAATTTATGAGGTTCTTGGAATCAGGGAAGGAACATTTGCTTTTTTCCCTAATATTTCTGTTAAAAACCCCACGATAAACAGACCTACAAGTGAAATAATAGATAAGGCTGAATTTATTGATGAGGATTGGGAGGAAGTTTCAAAGGTTATTCCCGATTTTAATCTTGTGTTTAAGATGACTTCTGGCTCTCCCAAGGAGATATCTTTAAATGCCATGGAGTGGAATGTTTTAAGGCATATAAATGGTAAGGATTCTGTAAAGGATATAGCGGAGAAGGTAGAGTTAAATTTACTTGATGTGTGTAAGGTCTTTGTTAAACTCTACAATGCGGGCTTAATTGAAGTGGCAGGTGAATCCATTGAGGAACAGGCCCCTGCTGTTTCTGGAGTGGATCCATATGTTTTTGCAAGAATTTCTCAGAGGCTGGCTGAGGTTGTTGGCCCCCTTGCGGAAATTATAGTTGACGATGCCATAAAGGATCTCGGTGAAGATAAATTTGCGTTTCCCAAGGAGAAATTGCCCGATTTAGTTGACCTTCTTTCAAAAGAAATAAATGATCCGCAAAAGTTGATTGACTTTCAGAAAGATATGCTAAATTTAATAAAAAACATATAATTTAAGGAGAGGGAAAATTGAAACTTAGTATTAGAAAAAAACTGTTAGGTTTAACCTTTTTTGCTACAGTTGTACCTCTTTTAGTTGTGGCAGGAGTAATAGGTTTTGTCGTTGCAAAGAAAACCTATGAGGATTCCATCAATAGAATTACCACTTATTCCAACATTGCCAATAAGGTTTATAAATATAGGATGGAAGAGATAAAGAAAAATCTTGAAGAACTTGGGGTTTTAACTTTGCAGTTTAAATATATAGATGTTTTAAAAGGAAACGCTCAAAACCAGGCTCAAAATGTTCCCTTTACCACTAAAGAAGTTGAAAATGTATTTTCAATTTTTAAGACTAAAAATAATCTTGATTTTCTGGATTTAGTGGATGGAAGTGGAAAGATTATATACAGGGTCAATAATCCTTCCAAAAGTGGAGAATCCATTGTTTCCATGGAGCCATCAATTGGAGGAAAGGCTTTTAGTAGTAAAAAAGTAATTTATGGAACCATTAAACTGGCAAGAGATTTCATTTCCTTTGAGAAATTGGATGATTTTTTAAATTTAGGTTTTGGTAAGACAGTTGACAGTGCTCTTTGTATAGAAGTTGCGGTTCCAATTGTTTATAAAAACAAGATTTATGGAATGCTTTTGGGTGGAGATATCTTGAATAAAGATACCTCCCTTGTGGATGGATTTAAGGATATGGTCTTTAAGAAGGATTTTAAATCTGGGGCTGCCACTATATATATGGATGATATTTCAATTGCTTCCTCCAGGGCAGGTAAGTTGGGTAGGGCACTTGGAGTTAAATTGCCTTCAAAAATTTATTCTGCTTTGAAAGAAACAGGTGAACCCTTCATAGGTCCTGAAACAATAAATGGAGTTGACTTCATAAGTGAATATATTCCCATTAAGGACAGTGATAATAGAATGGTTGGGGTTTACGCGGTAAATGTTGAGCAGGGATGGTTTAAAAAGATGGAAGTTTACTTGAGAAATGTAATTTTAATTGTTATTGGACTCGCTATACTTTTTGCACTTATACTTACCTTTTTCCTTGCTACGAAATTTACTAAGCCAATTGAAGAATTAAGGGATGCCGCCAATAAGATAAGTTTGGGTGATATGGATGTTAAGATTTCAATCAAGACAGGAGATGAACTTGAGAGCCTTTCAAATTCCCTTGAGAGGATGAGGTTGAGTTTAAAGGCAGCAATAGAGAGATTGAGAAAGAGATAATTTTTTACTCTTGGAAAATTCTATTTTTTTAAAGATTGATAATATATTTTTAGAGGGAAGAAATGGAAAAGGAATTTTTGAATTTCGAAAGGGAGGGTTTGTTTTCCTTTCAATTCTCAAATGGAGATTTTGAGGATATCAATTTAAATGGTGATTGGGATGAAGAGGATTGGGAAGATGAAGATTGGGAAGACGAAGATTGGGAGGATGATGGTTGGCTTGATGAGGATGAGGATTGGGAAGATGAAGATGAGTGGTGGGATGAAGATGAATGGGATGAAGATGATCTTGACGATGATTATGATGATTTTGACGATGAAGACGATTTTGACGATGAAACAGATTGGGACTCCTTTGATTATGAATCCGATGATTAATTAATTTGATCAGATAAATTTAAATTAAAATGGTGGGGAGATTTTCTCCCTTTTTTTTGTTTTAGTGGGCATGATTTTTGCTAATTTTTTTTGTTTTTTTATTTTTAGGAGGTAAAAGTGCCAATTTATGAATATATATGTGAATCATGTGGAAAGAAATTTGACTTTTTACAAAAAATAAGTGACCCTCCCATTGAGGTGTGTCCAGAATGTGGAGGAAAAATGAAAAAACTCATATCAGCCCCTGCTATTAAGTTTAAAGGAACGGGCTGGTATGTTACAGATTATGGAAAGGGCAATGGTTATTCTCCCAAAGATGTTGATAGAACAAATAATGTGAATAAAACTGTAAATGATAGCAAGGAAAAAAAGGTTGAAAAAAGTGTTGCCAAAGAAACTTAAGAAAATATTTTTTGTATAATTATAAATTAATTTTGAAGGTTTACTCTATGGTGTATAAATTATCCATTATCCTGGCTTTTCACTGTTAAAAGTGTTTATTTAATTTGTGCCCCTTGAGTTTTGTTTAATATAATATGTCACTTTGTGAATTTCCTTTTAAAAAAATTTAAGTAAAGTTGTCTGATACTTTTTACAGACGTTAAAATTCAGATTCCAAATTGCCCCTGACTCCAAATCTTGATATGAATCCATTTTTCTAAAATTTATTTTTCCTAATTCAATTCAGGTCTGTCCCCCCACCTTTCTCAAAATGCCTTCCTGAAAATTAATAGGGAAAAAGGAATTTTGGTTAATCGCTGATTGTTGCAAAAAAATTTAAGTGATTGCCAGTTTCAGGCTTTTCTTTTGTTTACCTTTACTTTTGTCCTTTAGATAACTTATATAAGGAAAAAAATCATTTAAGTTGTTGATTTTTGATGGAGTATTTTCTTCTTTTTGTTTTTTTATGAGGCTCCACTATTTAAATTCAGACATCCCTTCTTTAAGGGAATTGTATAACATGACCATGAATTAGATCTGTTTTAAAACAATATGGATGTTAATGAAGATAAAATTGTATACAAAAGGGATGTACAAATTTTAGAGTTATATCTCTTCTACTTTTAAAAATTTTTAATTATCAAGAGGGTTATTTAAAGAAGAAAATGGAATATTATTTAAATGTCATTCGAATGCGGTCAACTTTGTGGAAAAATTTATTCTCAAAAAATATATCTCACAAACTGGGTTGAATTGATTTACAGGCTTCTATATTTTTCAAATAAACTGGCAAAAGAATGAAATACGTCATTTACTTTTATTTTCTCAAAACATTTGAAATCTTTTGTTGGACATTCCTTTAAAAAACATGGGGAACAATGGGTAATCCCCTTTAAAATGATATTTGTGCTTTTATTGTATGGGGAAGTTATCACGGGATCCGTTGATCCAAAAATGGCAATTTGTGGTATTGATAGAGCTGCTGCAAGATGCATGGGACCTGAATCATTTGAAATAAATATATTGCAGTTCAAAATAACTCCCACAAGTTCCAGGATGGTTGTTTTGCCAGTTAGGATATGAACATTTTTCAAATTTTTAGCAATTTCCAGTGAGGTATTTTCTTCACTTTTACTTCCCACAAGGTAAATCGTTGCGTCAAAGTTTTCCAATATTTTTTTTATTAACTCCCTGTATTTTTCTGGAGGCCACATTTTTGTCTTTCCATATGCAGCTCCAGGGTGTATACCCAATATGAATCTTTTTTTTTCAATTGAAAATTTTCTTTGAGTTAGATTTTTTAAGTTGGTCAATATCTCTTTTTTTGTAAAGGATAAATCCAGAATGTAATCTTTTATTAACTCTGCCTTTTTAAGGAGGTTTAGGTAATAAAATATATGGTGTTGATTTAAAATATCCTTTTCCCTTTTAAAACATTTTGTCAATAATTGGCATCTCAAATCCTTTGAATATCCTATCCTTTCTGGTATACCTGAAAGAAGTCCCAGAATAGCACTTTCTAAAGAATTGGGAAAGGATATGTAAGTATCAAATCCCTTTTTATTCAAAAGTTTTGCATTTTTCAAAAGTTTATTTTTTTCATAGGGTATGATTTCTTCAACCTCTTCAAGCAGAGTAAAAATTTCATCCAGCCCTTTTTTACAAATGACGCTTATTTTTATTTCTGGATTGCTTTTCTTTAAACTTTTTATTGCTGGTATTGACATTATAATGTCTCCCAGCCAATTTGGAACACGGATTACTACATTCATAAAATTAAATTACTTTGATTGTCCATAAATTGGAATTATAATATATATTTTTATGAGATAACAGGATAAAGGAGATGGTATGGTTTTAAAAGTAAAATTTACTTTATTTGTTTTTTTCTTATTTTTGAATGTAATTTTTATGTTTGGTTCTCTTTCTGATGTTAGAAACGGAGTGAAAAGTTTTAAACTTAAAAATGGAATGAAATTCATACTTTTTGAAAGACATAAAGTTCCCGTAGTGTCTTTTGTTACTTTTGTAAATGTGGGATCAGTTAATGAGCCCAAGGGTGAGACGGGCATAACCCATGTTTTTGAGCACATGGCCTTTAAAGGCACCAGAGTGATAGGAACCGTAGATTATAAAAAAGAAAAACCCATTCTGGATGACATGGATAAGGTTTTTGAGGAGATATTGGCCATTCAGGATGGTGACGATGAAAATTTAAAGAGGGAGAAATTACCGGTTTTAAAGAAAAAATTTAGAGAACTTCAGAAAGAGGCTGAAAAATATGTAGTAAATAATGAATTTATGAGGATTTTAAATGAGAATGGGGCGGAAGGAACAAACGCCCAGACAACTTCTGACTATACCGCCTATTTTATCAATTTGCCTTCAAATAAGGCTGAGTTATGGGCGTATATGGAATCTGACAGGATTTTAAATCCTGTGATGAGAGAGTTTTACAAGGAAAAGGAGGTTATTAAGGAAGAGAGGAGGATGAGGGTTGAAAGTAATCCCATAGGAAAATTAATTGAAGAAGTTCAGTGTACTGCATTTCAAGCACATCCATACCATCATCCCACAATTGGTTTTATGTCCGACATTGAACATGCCACAAGAGATGAAGTTAGAAAATTGCACGATAGATACTATTGCGGGAAAAATATTACAATTGCTGTTGTGGGAGATATAACTCTGAAAGAATTGAAGAAACTTGCAGATAAGTACTTTTCAAAAATACCATCGGGGGAAGTTAAAGATGAGTATATAACCCCCGAGCCTCCACAGAGATCTAAAAAGATAATTGAGATGAAATCTGATGCTCAGCCCCTTGTTTTGATGTGCTTCCACAGGCCTCAACTTAATAGTCCAGAAAATTTTATATTTGATGCTTTGACTGATATACTTTCAGGCGGTAATTCTTCTGTATTGTATAAAAAACTGGTAATTGAAGAGAAAAAGGCAATAGCAGTTGGAGCACTTTCAGGTTTTCCAGGAAATAAATATCCTAATTTGTACATAGTTTATGCCTTTCCGTCAAATGGTGTGGATGCGAATGATTTACTCAAAAGGCTGGAAGATGAATTGTTTAGGTTGAAAAAAGAAAAAGTTTCAGAAAAAGAACTTGAAAGGGTAAAGAAAAGAGAGAAATTAATGCTTGTGGAATCTCTTTCCTCCAATCAGGAGATGGCTTTTAATCTGGCGTATTATGAAACCATAGGTGGAGGATGGGAAAATCTTTTTGATTCTTTGAAAAGAATTGACAGAATCGCGCCTGAGGATATTCTGGATGTGGCAAATAAATATTTCAAAGAAGAAAATATGATAATAGGAATCTTAAATAAGAAATAAAGGAGTAGGAGATTATGAAAATGGGTATTAAATTGATGGTCATAAATTTTATGATTTTATGTTCATTTTTATTTGTCATTGCAAAGAGGGAGAAGCCATGGGAGAGGTTAAAATTTCCGCCTCTTTCTAAGATCTCTGAACCCAAAATAGATATATTTCAACTGGAAAATGGATTAAAGGTGTTTTTCCTGAAGGATCCCCAGTTGCCTGAGGTGAAAATTGTAACTTATGTTAAAGCGGGGGAATTGGCGTCTCCAGATGATAAATTTGGGGTTGCTACAATTACTTATAATCTTTTGAGAAATGGAGGTAATAAAAAGTATTCTTCTGATAAATTTGATGAGATTATAGATTCTCTGGGGGCTTCCATTTCAGTTGATGTGGGTAGAGATAAAGCGGAAATTCAAGGAATTTTCCTTTCTGAAGATTTTGAAAAGGGAATAGAACTTTTTTCCTGTATGTTGAGGGAGCCTGTATTTGAAGAGGAGAAAATTGAAGTTGAAAAAAATAAAATAAGGGGAAGTATTGCAAGGAGAAATGATGACCCTTCCGTTATTGCTACAAGGGAATTTAAAAAATTGGTTTACGGCAAAAATAAACTCACAAGGGAGATTGAGTATGAAGACCTTGATAAAATAAAAAGAGAAGATCTGGTGAATTTTTACAACGCTTACATTTCCCCTGACAATATTTACATTGGTGTCTATGGAGATTTTTCAGAAAAGGATGCTAAGGCATATATTGAAAAATTTTTTGGTAATTGGAAAAAAGTGGGGATGAAGGAAGAGATTCCCTTTTTGAGCGATAGTGGAGAAAAGGGGATTTATGTTGTGAATAAAAGTGATGTAAATCAATCTAATATAAGATTAGGGCATATTGGGATTTTAAGGAAAAATCCTGATTACACAGCAGTTCTGGTATTGGATAATATCCTTGGGACCAATTCCTTTTCTTCAAGATTGATGCAGAAGATAAGGACTGAAAAGGGACTTGCATATAGCGTAGGTGGAGGTATCTTTTCCAACTTCGAATATCCTGGAGTTTTCATGATTTACTGTGGAACTAAAACTGAGTCCACATTGGATGCCATCTCCTCAATAATGGAAGAAATAGAGAAAATAAAAAGGGAGGAAGTTTCTGAAAAGGAACTTGAAGATGCTAAAAATTCTTTCTTAAATTCCTTTGTCTTTGAATTTGCAAATGGTTTTGACTATTTAAAAAGGGAGATGGAGCTTTACATGTGGGGGTATCCCCTTGATTTCTATAGCAAAATCTTTGATGGAATAAAGAAGGTAACTGTGTTGGATGTGAAAAAAGCTGCCCAAAAATACCTCCATCCTGAAAAATTAAAAATTCTTGTTGTGGGAGAAGGGGACAAATTGAAAAAAACTCTTTCTAAACTTGGAGAGGTGAATGAGGTGGATATTTCAATACCACTTCCTGAAAGAAAATTGGTTGGTCCCGATGAGTTGAGAATAAAAAGGGGGAAATCCATTCTTACAGAAATATTTATGAATCTCGGTTTTTCTGGCAAAAAGATAAGTGGTTATAGAGAAGTTGTAATGGGAAAGATATACCAAAATGGTACAGTTGAGATTCCTGGTGTGGAAATGGAATCTTTTATGATTTTTCCGGATAAACTTTATATAAATATGAAACTTCCAATGGGAATAATTAAAACTGTTTTTAAAGGGAACTATGGGTATAGAGAAATAATGGGTAAAAAGGTTGATTTCTCTAAAAAGGAATTGGAACAGTTAAGGAGCGTTTTTGAAAGGGATCTCCTTTTTATATCCACTCTGGTCCCTGAAAGGGATTTTGTGGTATGGGATACTGGAAAGAGAGAATTTTTCGGAAAGAAATTAAATTCCATAAGGATTTTATTTAAAGATAAAAATTTTCTGGACATCTTTTATTCTTTAAATGAAGGTGAGAAAATAGTGGAAGGTTTTTCTTACGTGGATATTTCTGATGGAAATAAGACTTTGGTGGAGAAAAAAATTGAAGGATTTAAGAATTTTTCAGGTATTAAAGTTCCGGAATCTACGATTATGTATAAAAATGGGGTTAAATTTGGGGAATTTAAAACGGTGAAATTTCAACTGGATCCTACTAAATTGCCTGTAGAGATAAGATAGTATTAAAGTTTATTTATATTTCATTTGATGCTGGAGCGTGGATAATAAATATGATGACAAAAATTAAGTGGTGTGTTTGTAAATCCATATACTTCATCAAACTGAGGGATTGACTGGATATAAGTGGAATTACAATATATATACTTTTGGTGAATGGGAATTGAGAAATTTAGTGTCATGCGGGAAAGGACGGAAAGGGAAGAGGAAGAGAAGAAAAACAAATTAAATTCCGGCAAGAATAAAGTCCTCTTGAAAAATTAGCGATTTAAACAAAATTTCTTTTTTCATCCTACAAACCTTTAAGGGGATTTTAGTGTGGGCAAGCAAAAAGAAAACTCAAAATTGGTAGGATTAAACTCCTCAAGCAGAAAGCAATGATTAAATAAAATCCTTTTTCTAATCTATAAACCTTCAGTGGACATTTAGGGGAGGAAGGTGGGACAGGCCTGAACCTGGGAATAAATTTTAAAAAGTGTCAGACAAATAAGTAAGACAGGTAAGTGAGAAAAGTTTTAAAAAGGTGTCAGGCATGAGTTGATCTGTGATTCAAGGTTTGGAGTGCAGGCTAAAAAGGTGTCAGGCAGATAGGCAAATAAGTAAATAAGTAAGAAGTAAAGAGAAAGTGTCAGGCAAAAATTTAAGAAGAAAATTTAAGGGGCTTTGGGGGTTGGCAAGTAAGAATAAGAACTAAATTCTAGCAATGACTCAAAATTTTTCTGGCAGAGACTAATAAGTAAGATTAATCCCTTTTTCCTTTCTATAAATCTTCTGGATAGA
>Ga0256842_1000526_pt1 | contig 33707 bp, 35 predicted proteins | sample 4559240metaG_FD_185973 | JGI IMG/M metagenome (GOLD analysis project Ga0256842, IMG submission 185973) | Hydrothermal vent microbial communities from Guaymas Basin, Mexico - 4559-240 | ecosystem: Environmental > Aquatic > Marine > Hydrothermal vents | place: Mexico: Guaymas Basin | collected...
TTTGGTATATTTTTTGATAAAATCCCTCTAAATGCAGCGGTATTTCCCCAATATCAAAGGATGGCACTTACTACATTTGACAGAAATGGAAATATTTTAAATGGTCCCATTGAATACCAGAATGTCCTGGCAGACATTGAAAACCCATATTCATACACCTGGAATGTGCAATTTGACAGACAACTTACAAAAAATTTGCTCTTCAGAATTGGATATCTTCAGAGGAATCAAAAGGATGACCTCATACTAAATATGGTAAATTTAGATAACAAACCTACACTTTTACTCAGCAACAACGGAAGTTCATATTACAAAGAACTCCTTTTAATGTTAAAATTGACCTTTAGTAATGATAGTAACCTGGTATTTAGTTATACAAGATCTGAAGCATGGGGAAATTTGAATCAATATGAATACTATCTCGGGAATTATCATAACCCAATTTTTAGACCGGATGAATTTGGACCTCAAAGTTTTGATGTTCCCCATAGATTCCTGATTACCGGAACAATAAATTTGCCATTCAAATTTATCCTTTCCCCGGTTGCTGAAATCAGAAATGGTTTCCCATATTCCATCATTAATGAGGAACAAAATTTTGTAAGTAAAAGAAATAGGGGGGGAAGATTTCCAAGATTTTTCTCACTTGATTTACAGATCATGAGAAAAGTCCCCATAAAATTTTTTGGAAAAGTCTACCACACAAGAATTGGAATAAAGATGTTTAACATAACACATCATTTTAATCCAAGGGATGTGCAAAACAATATAGACAGTCCTTTCTTTGGAAATTTTTACAACAGCATCGGAAGAATTTTCAGGGGAAAATTTGAAATTGATTTTTAAATATATTGAAAAAAAAAATTTTTAATATATAATTTATCGTAAATTACATATTGCGAGGTGATCAAATGAAGACAAATGGTTTCTCAGATAACAATTTGTTAAAAACCAAAGAACATCCTTTTGAGAAATGGCTCTCTGATCCCAGAACCATATCAGCCATAAGATTTCTAACAAAGAAAAAAATTGGTAAAGAAACACTATTTGAAAAAATCATGTATTCATATGAAAACCCCAATGCCAATATCGGAGATAGAATAAAATTTAAATTAATTCACGACATATTTGATTACTTTATAGAAAAAAAAGACATAAATAAGGAATTTATTAAATTTAAGTTATTCCACCACAAGCCCACTTTAAGGGCATTAGTTAACGCGGCATTAAGTGTAGAAAAATATGGTCTACTTACTCCCCAGAAATTTGTAATGCCGCTTATGGTGGTCTGGAATTTTACCCAGGCCTGCAATCTAAAATGCAAGCACTGCTACCAGAATGCCACCCCAAAACCTTTACCAGATGAAATGACCCTGGAACAAAAATTAAGGGTGATAGATGAAATGGGAGACGAATATGTACCATTTGTTGCCTTTGCTGGCGGTGAACCCCTCATGGGAAGGAATTTTTGGGAAGTCTTAAAAAGATGTAAGGAAAGGGGAATACACACAACTGTTGCCTCAAATGGTACAATCATCACAAAGGAAACAGCCGCAAAACTTGTGGAATATGGTGTAAAATACCTTGAAATTAGTATAGATTCATCAATACCAGAGAAACACGATGAATTTAGAGGTATCAAAGGTGCATGGAAAAGGGCGATGGAAGGGATAAAAAATGCCGCAGATACTCCAGGGCTTAGAGTTGGAATGGCAACATGTATTTCAAGACTAAATTATGATGAGGTGGAAGATATCATAAAACTCGCCATTGATTCTGGTTGTTCAACATTTGTACACTTCAACTATATTCCAGTGGGCAGAGGTGTGGAAAGCAAAATAACTGATATTGGGCCAGAAGAAAGGGAAGAACTCTTAAAACTTTTAAATAAATATCTCCAAAGCGGGAAAATAAGTATAATGAGCACCGCGCCACAACTTGCAAGGGCATGTTATATGTATTCAGAAGTAGAGGGTATGATGGCTGTTGGGCACGCTGGATCTGCTTCTGGGAAAAAGACGAGAATCCTCGCGAAATATATTGGAGGATGTGGAGCCGCAAGGTGTTATTGTGCAATTGAACCAAATGGAGACGTAACTCCATGTGTATATATCCCCCACAGAAAACTTGGAAACCTTAAAGAAAAAACTCTAAAAGAAATCTGGCAAAACAACATCTATTTCGATATACTTTCCAACAGGGAAAATTACGAAGACAATTGTAAAGTTTGTGATTATAGATCCATTTGTGGAGGGTGTAGGGCAAGAGCAGATGCATACACGGGAAACATAAAGGCAGGAGATCCAGGCTGCATCTACAACAAAAAACTGTGGGAAAGAGTAAGATATAAAGCAGAAGAAAAAGAGGAAAAGGTAAAAATTTCCTAAGGTTTTTATACCACTTGTACAAAGAAAAATTTATCAGGTTGATAAAAGATAAGGGCGTAGTAGGTGGAGGAGGTGGAGGTTTCCCCACTTACGCCAAGTTTTCCTTTGATAATCTCACAACTTTAATAATAAATGGTGCAGAATGTGAGCCCCTTTTATATTCAGATTACTTTCTCTTTTCAAAAAGAAATGAGGAAATTGTTGTTGTCTTAGACAAAATTCAAGAAATATTTAACTTTGAAGAGATATACATAGTTTTAAAAGAAAAGAGAAGGGATCTCATACAATATCTCCAAAAAGCCGGAATCAAAGGAATAAAAAATCTTCACTTTTACCTCATGAGGGATGTCTATCCTGCAGGAGATGAACAGATAATAATAAAATCCATAAAAGGCCTTACCCTTCCCCCATTTACACCACCTGGGGAAAAGGGGTTTGTGGTGATTAACACACAGACTTTGTTATACATATACGAAGCAATAATTAAAAACCAACCCACCATGAGAAGGTTCATAACAGTCTCAGGATATGTAAAAACACCCCTGGTAGTTGATGTACCAATAGGCACAAAAGTTAAAGATTTAATACAACTAACCGGAGGATACACAACAAAAAAACCTGTAATTTTTGCAGGTGGGCTTTTAATGGGAAATTTAGTGGGTGAATCCTACTCCATAAAAAAGACAACTACTGGAATTGTTGTTATTCCAGAAAATTCAAAGGTACTTTTTGAGAAAAAACATACTGCAGATTTTTTCTCAAAACTTTCAAAAAGCGTTTGCGATCAGTGTATGGAATGCACCTTTTTCTGTAGCAGAAATATAATAGGAAAGAAACTATCTCCCCACCTCATAATGCGTAATAGTTCTAAACTTCTTTCAGGCAAACTTGAAATTCCAACGGAAATTCTAAATTGCAGTGAGTGTGGTCTTTGCTATGTATATAGTTGTCCACTGGGACTATCTCCCAGAAAGGTTATAAGAAGTTTAAAGAAGAAAGTGAAAAGGAGAAATTTAAAAAATTGTGAAACTCAAATCTCTGAACCCCTAATCTACCTACCCACATCTGAAAAAATAAAAAAGAGATTAGAAATCGATTTAATAGACAGAATCCCTGAATTTTATGGAGTTTACACACCCCAAAGGGTGTCAATGGATTTAAATCAAGGAAAGGGTAAATCCCCAAAAATCTTTATAAAAGAAGGTGACTTTGTATTTGAAGGGGAAAAAATTGGAGAAGTTTCAGAAGAAGATCTTGGTACACCTATTCACTCACCCATCAATGGCATGGTCTTTTCCATTAGTGAAAACAAAATCCACATAGAAAGGGATACATTTTGATACTTGGATCACATTTAAGTACCTCTGGTGGTGTTAAAAATTCAATTCTAATTGCTCAAAAAATAGGGTGTAAAGCCATACAGATTTTTACAAAAAATCAAAGAAGATGGGAATCACCACCACTTAAAAGTGACGATATAAAAGAATTTTTAAAATTGAAGGATAAATATGAAATTAAAATTGTATTCTCCCATGCTTCCTATTTAATAAACCTTGCAACAGATGATGAGAATCTAAGAAAAAAATCTATAGAGTCTTTAATAGATGAAATCAATAGGGCAGATCAACTAAAACTCCCCTTTGTGGTAATACATATTGGTTCCCACAAAGGAATAGGAGAAAAAAGGGGAATAAAAAATGTGGTTCTTTCATTGAATGAAGTGGTAAAAATTAGAAAAAAATCAAAGGTAAAAATTCTCCTGGAAACAACAGCCGGACAGGGAACAAATTTAGGATACAAATTTGAACACATAGGAGATATTCTAAAAGAAGTTGAAATAAAAGAGAGATTTGGTTGTTGCCTTGACACCTGCCACATTTTTGCCGCAGGCTATGATTTTTCCACCAGGAATAAATATGAAAAAGTTATGGAGGAATTTGATAAAAAAATAGGAATAAAAAATTTATTTGCTATTCACTTAAACGATTCTTTAAAGGAACTTGGAAGTAGAAAAGACAGGCACGCCCATATTGGAAAGGGTTTTATTGGACTTAAACCTTTTTCATTTTTTTTAAATGATATTAGACTAAAAGACATACCCGGAATACTTGAAACACCAAAAGACAAAGATTACTTACTTGATGTGGAAAATTTAAAGATACTAAAATCACTAATTAAAATTAATCCTTCTTAATTCTATAAAAACTTATGATGCTATCCCCCTGTCTCCTTTTCTTAAATCTAATAAATGAGTGTATCTTATCAGGAAGTTCTATTTTTTTAAAATGGTTGGTGGCAATAATAATATCTCCACTTAAAAATTTCGCATCCCTAATTAAATCAAAAAAATCCCTATAGAGATTTTTAAAATATGGGGGATCAAAATAGATAAGATCAAATTTAATCCCCATATTTTCCACATTCTTCATCTTTTTTCTAAAATCCCCCTGCAATATTTTATATCCATATAAGATATCACATCTCTTTAAATTTAACTTGATTAGTTCGATAACTTCCTTTTCCTTTTCCATGAAGAGGACAAATCTTGCACCTCTACTTAAAGCCTCTATCCCCATGGAACCAGTCCCCGAACAAATATCAAGAAAATTTGCCCCCTCTATATAATCCCTTACTACATTAAAGTACATTTCTCTTACCCGCGCAAGGGTAGGCCTAATTAAATTACCCTTAAGGCATTTTATTTCCTTTCCCTTATACTTTCCGGCAATTATCTTCAAACTATTTTTCCTCCACCTTTTGAAAATATTTTTTTACCTCAGGATAAAGTGGAGAAGGTTTATATCCCCACTCTTCAAAAGAGAACTCAAAATACCCTTTATATCTTATAATTCTTGAATTCCCCTTTCCTTTAGCCCTATAAGGAAGGGAAAATTTAGAAAAATACCTTTTATAAAAAATATCAGATGTAAAATCATATAGTTTCTTCAATTTTTTATCAAGGGTATGCAGGAAATACAACCTATCAATATTCAATCTTATGGGATAGCCTTTATCTGGATCGAGATAAAATATTCCCTCAACAAGTGGTATGGGAGCCTTTTTAACTCCTGGTACAATCTTTATGGCCCTTACTTCCATTTTTTTGCCATTAAAATCCTCAACAAACACATTTCCAAGATCTACAACATCATAATATTTCACATTTTCAGGATAAAAAGGAAAAAAGATTCTTTCGAGAAAGGCAGGGGCCCCAAAAATAAGTTTTCTTTTCCCTTTGACTTTCTTAGGTTTCATATGATTATCGGTGTCAGAAATTAACCGGGCAACCACCTCGCCTGATTCGAGGGGATATACCTCCGCAACCGATTCCTTTTCTGCAAACAATCCAAAAAAACCATTATTCAAAGACTTTTTATACCTTTTAACATGAATCTTTTGATAGTATACACATCTATCCCTGAACCAGCTGGATCTATCCTGACTAACCGCCAGTCTATCAACTATATCCCCAAGTGAAAGGGACACAGAGAATGAAAAAAAGGAAGACATAACAAGAAACAACACAATTGTAAAAAATCTTCTGTGAAACATAGTAATTACCTCTACTTGATATTGATATGAATTTCCCCAAAAACTTTGGTGGTTTTCCCCTTGTATAAAAATGGTTCAAAGCGCCATTTTCTCACGGCTGCTACTATATATGGCATAATGGCACTTGGTCCCTCAATTACTTCTATTTCTTCCACTTTTCCAATTTTATTTATGACAACAAAAATGGATACCACCCCTTTTGGCACCCTTTTCAAAATTGATTTATTTGGAAACTTTGGCATTTCATACTTTTTTAAATGAGACATTATAACACTTCTATCCACATATCTACCCGCACTCATGGCCTTCAAAAAACCAAAAACTATCAGAAATAGGGATAATACCATTCCACCAAGACCTATAATTGTAAAAGTAAAAAGAGGTGAAGACAAATCGTGAGAATAATACACAATTCTTGCTGGTACCAGAAAGAAAACTAAATTTTTCCCCTTTGATTCCTCACTTCTTTCTATAGCATCACATAAAGGCAAAATTTTTTCATAATTTCCTGCTTCTATTGCCATTTTCAAATTGGACAATAACTTTTTATATTTGAAACTCATCTTAGGATATTTCCTTATTATGAGTTCATAACCATCGATGGCCTTTTTCTTCCTGATTTCTATGTTTCTCTTGCTGGTTCTAAAATCCATAAAAAAATAGAGGAAGACACTCAGGGAAATGATAAAAACCACAATACCCACAGGCATTAAATACCCCTTCCTTATTACAAAGAGATATCTTTTAATATCGGCCTTTTTCATACAACTTTACCCTTTTAGATTAATAATTATATCATAACTTATCAAACTTTCTTTTTTAAATTTTATTCATTTAGAGGTAAAATTTCCATATGCTAAAAAATAGAATTTTTCTGGTAAGTACTCTTATGATTATTTTTTCAACCATAAGCATTGGAATTCTTTCTTTTAAGGTATTTCCAACTGGAAAAAATTTTTTGGCAACGACCATGCTACAATCAAACTATAAACTTCTGGAAGAGGTCCTCAACTCCATTGAAGAAAAAATTGTAAAAAATGATGAAATACTTTACAAACTTACGAAGGTAAAAAATTTAAGTGAACTATACAAACTAATTAGAGACATTAAGCCCCTGAAACTGAAAGGGATTTTCATATTAAATAGTAATGGTGATATTCTTTTTGAGAAAAAAAATTCTGACGATATTTTTATAACACATGAAATAAAGGAAAAATTACTCAGGAAAAAGATACCATTAAATACAATTTTTCACCTCCATATCAACGATAAAAATACTTACAGATTCTTTTCTGCGATAAAATTTAGAATGAAAAAAAAGGTTTTGTTAATTGCATTTGAATATGACATAAAAGAATACATTAAGTTCTTGAAGAAATTTTTTAAGAAGTTTGATCAAAACTACTATATCTGTATAAGGGATTATGAAAACAACATTATTCTGGGAAATCCATTTAACATATCAAAAAAATATTTTGTGGAAAGAAGGTTTCCAAACACCTTTTATAAATGGCTAATTCAAATGGCACCCAAAAATTATAGAGAACTGGAAAAGGAAGAAAAAAACAAGAAACTTTTTACCTTTTTTTCAATTTCCATGAATTTAACCCTCATTCTACTCGGCTGGGCACTTATCTTTTACAACAGAAAAGAAGAACAAAAACTTGCAAAGGAACAGGAGCAATTCTTCTGGAACATATCCCACGAACTTAAAACTCCCATATCTCTTATAAAAATGTATAGTGAAATGCTTGAAATAAATGTGGCCCAGAATCCAGAAAAAATCAGAGATTATTTAAAAATAATCAGAAATGAGGCAGAAAAAACCGCGTTACTGGTTAACAATATCCTTGACATATCAAATATAAAAAAGAAAATAGGGGAACTCTATTTTGAAGAAGTAAATCCATGTGAGTTTCTCAGAGAAATAGGAAACAACTACAAATTCAGATTTGAAAAGGAAGGGGTAAAATTTTCAATTGAAGAAATGGGAAATGCCAAAAACATATTTATAGATAAAAACACCTTTTCTTTAGTCATAATGAATTTACTGGATAACAGTATAAAATATAACGATAAGAAAGAAAAAGAAATATCAATAAGATGTGGACAAAAGGGAGAATATATTTTCATAGAAATAGAAGACAATGGAATAGGAATTGATAGAAAAGATATTAAGAAAATCTTTGAAAAATTTCAAAGGGGTTCAAACATGTTTGTAAAAAAAATAAGGGGAAGTGGAATTGGTTTAAGTCTTGTGAAAAACATTGTTGAGGCCCACAGAGGAAAAATCGAAGTGGAATCAATACCCAATGAAGGCACAATTTTCAGAATATTACTCCCATTAAATTTCTTTGAGGTGTAATATGGGAAAGATAAAAATTCTTCCAAATGAAGTAATTAATAAAATAGCTGCGGGAGAAATTGTGGAAAGGCCATCTTCAATTGTCAAAGAACTTGTTGAGAATTCGATAGATGCAAAAAGTTCCCTTATTTCAATCTACTTTGAAAAAGGTGGAAAGAAAAAAATTCTCGTTAAAGACAATGGAATTGGAATGGAAAAAAATGATGCCATAATGGCCTTTGAACACCATGCCACAAGTAAAATTGAAAAAATTGAGGATATAGAAAAAATTTCAACCCTTGGATTCAGGGGAGAAGCACTTCCATCCATTGCTTCCGTATCAAAAATAATTCTTAAAACCATATCAAAAGATGAGAAAGAAAAGGGAAACTTTTCCGGGACTGAAATTAAAATTAATGGGGGAAAGATATTTGATATAAATGAAATTTCATGGGCTGAAGGAACTGAAATAGAAGTGTCAGACCTTTTTTTCAACCTTCCCGTAAGAAAAAAATTTCTAAAATCAGATTCCGTTGAATCTTCCCATATAATAAGGGTGGTAAATCACATGGCTCTCTCCCATCCAGAAATAGGCTTTAAATTAAAAAGTGGTTCAAGGACAATCTTAGACATCCCAAAAGTAAAAAATTTAAATCAGAGGATATCTCAGATTTTTAAAGAAGAAGATATAAAAAATTCGAAGGAAATAAGTTTCAAGAATGAAAGAATAGAAATTCATGGAAGGGTTTCTCTACCTCATTACTACAAATATAATTCCTCCTTTCAGTATTTTTTCATAAATGGCAGAATGGTGAGGGATAGGACCATTTCATCAACACTCTTTAAAATTTATAAAAACTTTTTACCTTCTGGCACTTATCCATTTGCGGTAATTTTTATAAAAATTCCTGAGGAAGAAATAGATATCAATGTTCACCCGGCAAAACTTGAGGTGAGGTTTAAAAATGGTCCATGGTTTTCGAAAATTTTGAGAGAAACAATAGAAAAGGCACTGGAAACAAATAAAGAAAGAAACTTTTTTTCTATCCCCGATGAAAATTACTTCTTGAGAGAGGGAGAGCCATCCTCAAATAGAGGAGAAAATTTTTTTGAAAATAAATTCAATTTTAAAACTACTCTGAAAGATGTAAAAAAAGATGAGATCTCCAATATAAAGGTTGAAAGATCCTTTAAAATAGAGGAAGAAAATGAGGAATGGATTATTTTAGGACAATTTAAAGATACCTTCATCATAGCAACCTCTCAAGAGGAAATAATAATTGTTGACCAGCATGTGGCCCATGAAAAAATACTTTATGAAAAGTTTTTAAAGGAAATGAGAGAAAAAAATATAAAGAGAAAAAAAGTTCTAATCCCTATAACTTTAAAAATATCGGAAAAAGAAGAAAATATTTTGAAAAACGCATCAAATATTCTCAATCAATGTGGTTTTTTAACCCACATATTTGGAAAGGATGAAATCATCTTAAGAGAAATTCCATATATGGCATCTCCCGAAGTTGCAGAAGAAGTGGCAAAGGAAATTATTTCGAATTATATTGAAGAAGGAGAAGTTTATATGGAAAATTTTGAGAAAAAAATTGCTGCAACACTTGCCTGCAAATCGGCCATTAAGGCAAATGAAAAGTTGACTTTTGAAAAAATGAAATATATCATTAACGCTCTCTTTGAACTGGACAACCCCACACACTGTCCACACGGGAGACCAATAATCTTAACTATCAAGGAAAAGGATATTTTAAAATTCTTTCACAGAATTTAAAAGGGAGGAAAAAATGAAAGGTTTTAAAGGTGGGAAAAAAATAGGAATTTTATTTTCAGGAGGACCTGCACCCGCTGCAGATGCAGTTATATCTTCGGCAGTGCTATCTTTTTTAAATAAAGGTATTCAGGTTATAGGTTTCTACAAGGGATTTGAATATCTGGAAGAATTTGAAAAATACAACCCATATTCTCTTGTGGAAAATGTACACTATGTGAAATTAGATGGAACAATGACAAAGATAAGAAATAGAAGGGGTGTCTTTCTAAAAACTTCAAGAGCAAATCCTGGAAAAGGAATTGTATCCCGTAAATGTCTGAATGACCCCAAAAAAAATAAAAAATTAAAAAATATTTTAGACGCCTTTGAACATCTTGGAATTGGATGGCTTGTTACAATTGGCGGGGATGATACGTTAAAAGTAGCCAATTATCTCAATCTTATGGGAATGCCAGTTTTACATATACCAAAGACGATAGATAATGATTACTTTGGTATACCATGGACCTTTGGATATTGGACAGCAGTTGAAACCACAAAAAGTGCCATCTTAAATTTGAGAGCAGATGCTGAATCCACTGATGCATACTTTATTGTTGAAATAATGGGAAGAAAATCTGGTTGGCTAACATACGCTTCTGGAATTGCAGGAGAAGCGGTAAAAATGGTAGCAAGTGAAGATATAGAAGAAGATGTATTGGACATAGAAAAACTTTGCAATGAATTCGTGGATCTAATTGTAATGAGGGAAAGGGAAAATAAGGGGTATGGTGTAATCTGTGTTGCAGAAGGTCTTGTTGATAAACTACCTGACAAATATAAACCAAAAGAAATGGACAAACATGGAAATATAATATATGGAAAAGCAGAAATAGCAAAAGTTCTGGCAGATGAAACCAAAAAAATATACAAACACAAAACGGGAAAAAACAAAAAAATAGTTGGGAAACAAATAGGATATGAGACAAGATCCGCTCCCCCCATAAGTTTCGATGTGGTAATGGGTAGCATGCTGGGGTATGGTGCCTCAATACTATTTGATAGAAAAAAATTTGGCCATATGGTAAGCGTAACTGACAACTTTGATATAAAGGCAATCTCTTTTAGTGAATTAATAGACCCAGAAACCCTAAAGACAAAAGTAAGAAACGTTCCCAAGGGAAGTGATTTTTACAATTTAAAGGAAGCACTTTCCTATAAGCCATCAATTTAAATAGGAAAGAGGGGAGAACCCCTTTTTCCTACCCAGCCATGAAAAAGATATAATCAACTACGAAAAAGAGGGGTATCAAAATCACAATTGACCAGAACATATAGCCAAAAAAACTTGGCATCTTAATACTTTCCTGTTCAGAAATGGACTTTACCATAAAATTTGGACCATTTCCTATGTAGGTATTTGCCCCCATAAAAACTGCACCTACAGAAATTGCTTCAATTATTTTAACTCCAAGATTATGCGCCAACAATTGATCCACTGAGAGATGTAATAGTCCCTTTGCAGTTTCCAGAAATGTCATATAAGTTGGGGTATTGTCCAGGAAACTTGACAAAATTCCAGTTGCCCAAAAAAACTTGGAAGGTGTGTTTACTCCAAGTTCTGCTCCCCTTTCATTTAAAAGCATGAGTGCCGGAATCATGGCGGAAAAAATACCTATAAATAGATAGGCAACCTCTTTTATGGGTTCATAGTTGAAATTATTGGCATTGTGAATTTCATCCCTTGTGAGTTTCACAGACAATATTGCAAGTACAACCATTGTTATATCTCTTACAATATTTGAAATCTGAAGGCTACCATAAGAGGTTCTTATATCCCCTAAATCCACCACCCCACTAAATATCACCGATCCAAGTATCCCCAATAAAAAGAGGATATTAAACCAACCCTCAACTTTAATATACTTTTCCCCACTTTTCGCAGGTACCTCTTTTTCACTTTTATACATGATAAAGTCCAGAATAAAAAATAGTAGTAAAAGAAATAAAACAGCAAATATCCACATGGGAAACAACCTGAATGTCCATTCAAAGGGAATTCCATTTAAAAATCCTATGAAAAGCGGTGGATCACCTATTGGGGTTAAAACTCCCCCTATATTGCATACTAAAAAAATAAAAAATATTATTACATGTTTCTTTTTCTTACGCCACTTAATGGATCTGATCAAAGGCCTTATCAAAACCATGGCAGCCCCAGTGGTGCCAATGAAACTTGCAAGAACAGAACCTATTCCCAAAATAACCACATTTGAAATGGGTTTTCCACTTATTGAACCTTTAATATATATACCACCTGAAATAACAAAAAGGGATCCGAGAAGTATAATAAAGGAAATATACTCTTCATAAGTGTGAAACATCTCATGTCCAAAAACTTCCATAAAAGAGAATTCACTTTTCCATATGGAAAAAAACATGGTGATAAAAGCGATAACTATCCAAAAAAAACTGACCTTTGGATAATTTTTTTCCCACCAGTGACTATTTATTAATGGGAAAACAGCAATGGATAGCAAAATCCCCACAAATGGTATGACTGTCCACACAGGTAAAATAAAAGTTTCGACACTTACGCCCCTCTCACCTGCAAATATGGAAGATGTAAAGAGAATAAAGTAGAAAAATAATATTTTACTTTTCATGCTAATACCATAACATTATAATTTAATTTAAAACTATAAAAGTATATCTTAAATATGTCAACTTCTAAAAAAATTCCCATTTACATCCAGATAATTATTGCCGTTATTTTAGGTATTCTGTCTGGAATCTTATTTCCTTCCCACTCATCCATAGGAAATTTCCTTGGAAATATCTTTTTAAAATTACTGAAAATGCTAATAGCGCCCCTTATTTTTTCTTCAATAGTTGTGGGAGTACTTTCAGCATCAAAAAGTGGAAATTTTTCAAAACTTGGAGTGAGAACACTCATATACTATGTATCTACCAGTATGCTGGCAATTTTAACAGGTCAAATACTTGTAAACATAATAAAACCTGGATGCATCCACGCCTCCATTTTACACATGGAAAAAGTATCAAACTTTTCCACATCAATAGAGATAAGATTCACAGATACAATTCTAAAGATGATTCCAGAAAACATTTTTAGATCCTTTACAAAGGGGGATGTTTTACCCATTATATTTTTCTCAATACTGGTGGGATTTTTCATAGGAAAACTAAAGGAAAGGGATGTGAAATTTCTATCTTCAATGTTTGAGGGGCTCTACAACCTCATGATGAAAATAACTGAATTTGTGATAAAGTTAGCCCCTTATGGAATTTTCGGCCTCATATATGCAATTGTTGCAAAAAGTGGTATAAAAATTTTTAAAAATCTTTTCTACTATTTTCTGACCGTATTCTCAGGGATTTTTGTCCATTTTTTTATAACGCTACCCCTAATCTTTTTTATATTTACAAGAAAAAACCCATACAAATTCATTAAAAATATGCTTTCTCCACTTTTAACAGCCTTTTCCACAAGTTCCTCCTCAGCGACACTTCCCCTTACCATAAAAACAATGGTTGAAGAAATAGGGGTATCAAAAGAAGTGGCAAGTTTCGTATTGCCATTGGGTTCAACCATCAACATGGATGGTACTGCCTTATATGAGTGTGTGGCAGTAATATTCATAGCCCAGGTATATGGGATCCACTTATCCTTTTCCCAACAGGTTATAATAGCTCTTACGTCACTTTTGGTATCAATAGGAGCGGCTGGAATTCCAATGGCAGGTCTTGTAATGATGACAATAATCTTAAAGGCAGTGGATTTGCCCCTACAGGGGATTGGTTTAATTATTGCAGTTGACAGGTTTCTGGATATGTTCAGGACAGCAACCAATGTATTCAGCGATTCGGTGGGAACCTTTGTAATAGACTTCCTGGGCAAAAAAAATTAAAGCACTTCATCTAATTTTTCAAAACAACTCTCACAGGGATAAATGGATTTCCTATCTGTATCTTCAATTGTAAAGGAGTTGTGCATAACACATAGATCATTCAAACAGTGAGTGAGTCCAAAGGTATGGCCAAGTTCATGAACTATTTCCTTCAAAAGCCTTTCTTTAAATATTTCCACATTGGGAGTCCTATCATAAAATCTCTCACACAATCTGTTAGTGGAAACAATACAGTAATTTCCATTTAAATGTGCCTCTCCAAATACAAATGTTAAAATGGGGATAAATAGATCCTTTCTCACTATAATACATTTCTTATCTCCATCGCTAATGGAATGATTAAAAATAAAGTATCTTAAAATCTCAGTGGAATGATATTGATCTCTAATGGGATCAAAAAATTTATCAAGGGAAAGAGACTCAAATTGTATAATAATTCTCCTCCTGAATATGTTTGACAACTTTTCAATCATATCACTGTCAATATAAGACTTTGGAACATCCACAAGGGAAATAAATATCTTTTTCTCACTTCTTTGAAATACCATATTTTTTCATTTTATTGTAAAGAGTAGTTCTATCAATATCAAGCACTTTAGCGGCCTGAGAAACGTTATAATCACATTCTTCAAGAACTTTTTTTATGTGGATCTTTTCAAGTTCTGAAAGAGAAAGCCCAGAAGGAATATCAAATTTATCATCTTCATTTCCCATAAATGAAAAATCCTCAGTGGTGATTAACTTTCCTCTGGCAACCACAAAGGCTCTCTCGACCGCATTCTCAAGTTCCCTTACATTCCCTGGCCAGGAATAGTGCATCAATTTTTTTAACGCTTGAGGTGTGACACCTTCTATATCTTTTCCCATTCTCCTTCTAAGTTGTTTCACGAAATGCTCCACAAGAAGAGGTATATCCTCCTTCCTTTCTCTGAGCGGTGGGATATGAATATTATAGACATTTAACCTATAAAAAAGATCTTCCCTGAACTTCTTTTCTTCCACCATCTTTCTCAAATCTCTATTTGTGGCAGAAATAACCCTAAAATCAACTTTTATGGTTTTATTGGAACCAATCCTAGAAATTTCCTTTTCCTGTAATACCCTCAAAAGATCAACCTGCATCTTAGGAGTCAATTCACCTATTTCATCCAGAAAAAGTGTACCCCCATTTGCAGATTCAAATTTTCCCTTCTTTTTATACAGAGCCCCGGTAAAGGCCCCCCTTTCATATCCAAAAAGTTCACTTTCTATCAGTCCCTCAGGCAGTGCCCCACAACTTACCACCACCAGGGGTTCAAACCTTCTCATGCTGGCATAGTGAATAGCCCTTGCAACCATCTCTTTACCTGTTCCACTTTCTCCAGTTATCAACACTGAAACATCTGTTGGTGCAACCTCTTCAATTGATTTTAAGACCTTTTTAATTCCTTTACTCTCACCAACTATGTGTACCTGTTTTAGGGCAGATTCAAGTCTTTCCTTTAATTTTACATTCTCCCTCTCAAGATCTCTGTGGGATACAATCTTTTTTACAAGCATTGACACATACTCAGGATCAAAGGGCTTTGTAAGATAATCATAAGCCCCCAATTTCATGGCCTCAACCGCTGTGTTTATGGAAGCATATGCGGTCATCATTATCACATCAATAAAAGGATACGTGGATTTTATCTTCTTCAAAACTTCAATTCCATCTATACCTGGCATCTTAATATCCAGAAAAACAATATCCACCTCTCTCCTTCCCAAAAAGTTAAAAGCATCATCTGCATTTTCTGCAGTAAACACCACATATCCATCTTCCTCCAACCAATTTTTCATGGATTCCCTAACAATTAATTCGTCATCCACAATTAATATGGTTATTTTTTTTCCTTCCATTTTAACCCCTCAATTTACAGGTAATTTTATTGTAAAGGTTGTACCTTTATTCACAGTACTTTCAGCACTTATTGTGCCACCAAATTGCTGGATAATTCCATACACAACGAAAAGTCCTATACCAACACTTTTCCCATCATCCTTAGAAGAATAAAAGGGCTCAAAAATATGCTTTAGATGTTCTTTTGGGATTCCCACCCCTTCATCAGACACTTCTATTTCAATTACCCTATCAATTTCATTGTATTTAGCAGTAATCCTGATTTCCCCTCCCATGGGCATGGCATCTATTGAATTTTGAATTAAATTCATAAATACCTGTTGAAGTTTATTGGGATCTCCCTTTATAGGTGGCAGGTTTTCTTCTATTTCAAGACTAATGACCACATTTAAGTCCTTTATTTTTAAATCCATCATTCTTTTTGCCTTCTCTATCACATTACCGACATGGATTGTAAGCATGGGAGCACCAGATTCATTCCGGGAAAAGGCAAGTAATTCCTTTACCATGTTTCCACATCTTTTTGCTTCATTTTCCATTAACTTTAACTGTTCCTCTATTTTTTCAACGTCCTTTTCTGTAAAATTTTTTTTCTTCAGTTGTTTCCTTATAAGATTTATAAATATCACAAGTCCAGAAATTGGATTATTTATTTCATGTGCTATCACGGCTGCAAGCCGCCCAAGGGAAGACATTTTCTCTGCCTCAAGTATTCTCTTTTGAGCCATCCTCAACTTTTCAGTCTTTATTTCAACTTTCTTCTCAAGATTTCTCGTAAGATCATCTACTTTAAGGACCATTGTGTTAAAAGCCCTTGCAAGTTCACCTATTTCATCTCTATTCTGAACAGGAAGTTGAACATTAAAATCCCCATCAGCGACCCTTTTTGTACCATTGACAAAATCCCTTAAGGGATGGGTTATAAATTTTTTAATCATAAGAATTATGACAAAGGAAAAGAAAAATATAAAAAATATAGAAACAAACAATATAGCCTTTTCACTCTGTCTCCGGGTTTGGTACAGTTTTTCAGTACACACGGAAATGTCTAAAAAACCCAATATTTTTTCCCTGTTGCTATGGGCATGGCATGAAGCATTATAACACTTTGGCTTATTGTAAATGGGAGTTATCCCCTTTAACTTACAGGAGGTTTCATTACCCCTTTCATAAAAAACAAGGGACTTATTTTTTTTCAGGTTTTCCCTACTATGACATACAAGGCACTTTTTACTCTTATTTTTTAAGAAAACCTTTCCAAGTTCCCCTTTATCTTTTGAAGCACATACCTTTCCAGAGTGATCTATTATCCGCAAATCCTTTATCAATTTCTGTTTTCCAATCAATCTAATGGTTTTATTAATTGCATCAGTATTATTTGACATCATGTCAAATTCAAGAGAATTTAGAATCGTTTCTGAAATGGAATTCATATCCAAGAATAGATACTCCATATAAATTTTTCTCTGATATTTTAAAAGTAAAAATGTAAAAAAGAAAAAGGCCACCAGAAGGGCGGTGGCCACAATTAAACCAATCTTAAAGGTTATTGAGTTAAATCCCTTTCCCATTTTATTCCTAATTTGTGGAATGTTCCTCTTCAAAAATATCAAAATGTTTTACTGCAAAGCCAAAAATCATAAAGCATATCACCACAAAGGAAGCGGATACGGCTATTTCCTGCCACGATGGAAAATAATGGGCCTTTGCGGAATACTCCATCGCCGTTGTGGAAACATTCAATCTATTTAATAAAAATCCAAGCACATAGGAAAATCCCGCAACAAATACGCCTGCTCTTTTGGAGATCCACTTTCTATTAAACACAACAATTGTTGGGATAAGTGTCCACATTATAAATTCAAGCCACCACATAAAGGAATAAAAAGTTCCATCAAATAGATAGTGCAACTTATTGTGAACCAATAGATCTTCAAAATATGCCACGAAAAAGGTTAACTGGATAACAACCATTCCCCTTGCAAGGTTGGCAAGAATCTCTGTGGGAACCTCATGCTTTAAAGCCCTCCAACTGAGATAGGATTCCACTATTGTCATCCCAAGACCAGCACCAATTGAAGTAATAAAAAAGTATACTGGAAGCAATTTCGAATACCAGAGAGGATATAATTTCTCAGGTACAATTACATAGAGTGTCCCAAGAGAAGACTGGTGTAATGTGGAAATCAACACCCCTAAAATCACAAGTAAGATATATATACCCTTCAAAAAGTTGACAGGTTTCCTAAACCACTTAAATTTATCAAGGGTGAAGGAGGAAAATTCGAGAAAAAGTACAAAGGTATATGTCGCCACACAAAGCGCCAGTTCAAACATGGGAGAATGGTGATTCCAATATACAAGGGGATGCCAGATGTCAAAATATTTACCCAAATCCCATAAAAGTGCAATCCCTACAAACACATATCCCATAAATGCAGTTAAAACTGTTGGTTTTACAATGCAGTGATACTTTTTCAAATTAAAGATATATACAATGGCCGTAATTGTAAAGCCACCCGCAGCAAGTCCAACACCAGAAATTACATCAAAGCCAATCCACAATCCCCATGGAAATTTATCTGAAAGATGGGTAGCATAACCAAGCCCATAAAAAAATCTTTGAAATGTGGCAATTATGCCAAAAAGCAGGATTATAGCTGCAACAACTCTCCAGAAGGTTATCTTTATATTTTTAATATTCATATTTACCTCCCATTAATCACTTTCACTCTTTTTTTCAGGTTTTACCCCATCATTTTCAGTAACCTCTATCTTTCTATTGTTCAGCCACCACATTCCCGTTAAAAATGTCGCCCATACAGGGACAATAACAGGTATTTTATTTAAAACATTCCAGGTGAGTTCAGGTAGAGGTTTATTGGGTAAATCCATTCTCAATCCCATTTGAGCCACCTTTTTAAGGGGAACATCCTTAGGTATAAGAAACATTACGCCTGTTCCACCAACTTCCTTTTCACCATAGACAAATGGATGGTACTTATCGGGATTCTCCTTTATCCTCTTATGTGCCATTTTTAAAAGTTCATCTCTTTCCCCAAAATATGTTGCACCACCACCTTCGTTTTGACATGCTTCCGCACATGCTGTGGGCAATCCCTTTTTAACCCTTGTGTCATAGCACATTATACATTTTCTAACCCTGGGTATGGGTTTATGCCACTCATATTTGGGGATACCAAAGGGGCAGGCAATCATACAATATCTACAACCTATACAGAGATCAAAATCATAAACAACAGGACCTTCCGGTGTTTTATGAAGTGCTGAAACTGGACAAACCGATGCACAGGTGGGATCCACACAATGTCTACATAAATTTCTGAAATAGACATCATCTTCAATCTCTTCAAGGATGGTATAATTTGCGTAATTCAATTCCTTTCCAACTTCTCCCGGCAGGTGATTTTCTTTCTTGCAGGCTTCTGCACATACACCACAACCCAGACATTCAGTTATGTCTATAAGCATAGCCTTACTCATTTTTTCCCTCCATAATTTATTATAAATAAAATTATAAAATATCTTTAAAAAATAGTAAAAATATTTTTAAAAATATTTAAAAATATTTAAGAGCCATTCCCTCAAAAGGGAATGGCTCCACACTTTAAAAAGTTAAACCCATGAACTTACTTTTCTTCGTCAGAATCTAAAGATTCCTTTTTTTCATCCTCTACAGGTTTTCCACCATCCTGAGCAAATACTAAATTGGAAGAAGGGGAATATTCACCCACACCTTCTCTTCTCCTTCTCAAGGAAAGCACTATTCCATCCACCACTAAAAAAGCCAATATGGTAAATATTACAAGTAATGCAACCATTTTTTACCTCCTTTCTTCATTTTTATTTTCTTCATTACTATCATCTTCTATGGGCTTACCACCATCCTGAGCAAAAACAGGTGTCCCTATAATATTTTCTGAGGCCACCTTCTTACGGGCACTTCTCCTTTTATATTCAAGGAAAGAGCCCACAGCACACATTGCAAAAAAAGTTAAAATTACTAATAATACAGTCATGATATACCTCCATTATTTGTTTTTAGCGAAAATAAAAAATTTTCCACAAACTTATCATAGTTAACCTCCAGATCTTTAAAACTAATCACTCCACCATCTGCAGCAAATAAATCATTTCCGGTCATCTCTTTTACAAACTCCTCAATCTCATATCTGAACCAATTAATTGCTTCCTTCCCATAGAATAACTTCTGGAGGTCAACCAAAAGGTGAAAGGGCTTTACAACATAAACCCAGGGGAATTTACTTACTTTTCCATTTAACTCTGTGAGAATATTTTCATTTATCCTCACGATTTCACCAGAAATTGGAGAGAGAATTGGAAAAACTTTCCCATTTTTTACAATCCCAAAGGAAATGTCATCCATGTCCACAAACTCTCCCTCTTCAAATAACATAATCTTTTGTGCATCTCTAAAAACACTTCTCAATAAGGGATCAACACCTACCCTCACATATCCATTTCTTTCAATATTTATGAATGTATGACCTCTGTGGTAAAAATAACAGGTATTAAAATCAAAACCTGAAACCTTTTCAACTCCACCTCTACATGTGGGACAAAAATTAACTTTTCCAAACCTTTGATGTATGTGACAATCCATACATTCAAATTCATTTTCACAGATAACTTTATCCTTTAAAGCCCCTGAAAAAAAGTATCTACACACCTTTCTATTATCCCCCAATGAGAAAAACAACTCTTTTAACCCCGTCAGCCTGTCAAAGGGGACCACCTCAGAATCCCTTTTTATTTTTTTCTTCCCCTCTTTACTTAAGAGGATCTCAAAAACCATACTCAATATAACAAGTAGTGGTGTCATTTCCTTTCACCTCCCAAACAACTATAAAGCAATAAATGTGCCAATTCAAAAATTATTGAATATCAACAGAAAATGGCAGATTACCCATTTTTGCAGTGGACGTTTATGTTGGATTTTCCAACGAAATTCTAAAAAGCATTGATTTTCAGCGATAAAATCAGTGTTGATTTATTCTACATATGTAGAAAAATCTTACAGTCTCTTTTTTACAAAGTAGGAAACGACTATCCCTATCAGATATAAAATAACCATGGGAAGTGCAAAAACGGTCTGTGTTACGGGATCTCCTGAAGGAGTTATTATGGCAGCAATTAGAAAAATTATAAAAATAGCCCATTTCAACTTAGAGAGTAAAAACTTGTAATCAATTATTCTAAAGAGGGTTAAAAATAAAATTAAAATTGGTAGTTCAAAAACAATCCCCATACCCAAAATAACGGTAATTGCAAGGGAAAAATACCCCTTCATAGTAATCACAGGGATAAGGCCTTCTGCTTCCTGCATAAAAAAAGAGATCATATACTTTAACCCCACGAAATACCCAAAAAGCCCCCCCAACAAGAAAAGTGTTGTTGAAAAGAATATAAATGGAATTACAAACCTCTTCTCACTCTTATATAGAGCGGGAGAAATAAAAAGCCATATTTGATGTAAGATAAAAGGAGATGCAATAAAAATACCGCTATAAAAGGAAATCTTTAAATAGGTAAAAAATGGCTCACTCAATTCATGAAAGGCAAAAACATTTTTATACTGCCTGGGCGCACATTTAAGCAGAGGAAGTGCAAGAAGTTGAAAAATTTCTTTATGAAAAAAATATGCAACAATAAACCCAAGTACCAGGTAAAAGAGTATCCACAAAACTCTATTTCTAAACTCTTGAAGATGTTCCCAATAACTCTGTCTCTTATTTTTTTCCATCCAAATTTTTCCTTTTTTCAAGCACAATTTTCCTTCTTCTTTCAACTTCATCGGGGGGAAGAATAAGGTTCTCCACTTTCCCATCAATTTTGTTTATTTTCTTAAATTCCTCAAGTTTTATCTCCTTTTCCACACCATCTTTTAGATCTTCAAAATAATTCTTTATTTCAGAATAAAATTTTCCAACTCCACGGGCAACTTCTGGCAATTTTTCAGGACCAAACAATACAAAAAAAAGAACAAAAAGTAGCAAAAGTTCTCCAAATCCTATGTCAAACATATTCTATTTTTTCCCTCCATTGCCCTTCTCATCTTCATCATTTATGGCACTTTTAAAATTCTTCAACGCCTCTCCAATTCCTTTTGCAAGTTCCGGTAATTTTCTTCCTCCAAAAAGAAGAAGAAAAAGAATCAAAAGTAAAATTGCTTCACCAACACCTAATCTCATTTTAAAACCTCAATTTAAAATAACAATATATCTTATAACCTTGTGAAAAAATTTCAATTTTTTTTATTATTTTTTTAAAATTTTTTAAAAATATTTTAAAATTATATTTAAACCCCATGAAAAAGGGAGAAAAAATATGGCTATTATGGAAATAACAATCATACCGGTAACGGGCAGCCCAAGTGTAAGTAAATATGTTGCAGAAGCAATTAAATTAATAAGAGAGAGTGGACTAAAATTTGAACTAACTCCAACTTCTACAGTAATAGAAGGAAATATCGATGAATTATTTCATCTGGCAAAGAAAATACATCTATTACCTCTTGAAAAGGGCGCCCCAAGAAATTTAACCCTCATAAAAATCGATGATAGGAGAGATAAAAACATCACCATGGAATATAAAAAAAAATCTGTAATTGAAAAGATTTAGTTTTTTTCAAGTATAACTATTGCAGTGGCATATTCATCAATATGGGAAATTGAGATGTGTATTTTTATATCTTTTCCAAATTTATTTTTTAGAAAGACCTTGGTCTCTCCATGTAAATTTATTTGAGGTTCCCCCATTTTTCCAATAACAATCTCTACATCAACCCATTTAAAAGGTGCTATTTTCCCCGTCCCCATGGCTTTAAAAAGGGCCTCCTTTGCCGCAAATCTTGCTGCAAAATGTTGGGGAGAGTTTCTCTTTTCTCTGGAATATTCCATTTCATCTTCAGTGAAAATTTCCCTAAAAAATCTTTCACTTTTACTTTCCCATTTTACTTTAAACCTTTTTACATCTATAATGTCTATTCCAACTCCAACTATCACGAGGTAAAATGTTCCTTTCTAAAAAAGTAGCCAACGAAAAAATTATATTTCAATTAGATTATCTTTTACAGAAAAAAATTTTCAACGCAATTATTCTACCATCTTCCACCAGAGATATAGAAAATGATCTGAAAAAATTGATTTCCCACAATAACTTCAAAATACTTTTTTTAAAACAAGTACACTCAGATAAAATCATAATCCCTGAAAAAAAAATGGAAGAGGTGGGAGATGGAATAATTACATCCAAAGTAAACTTACTGATAGGAGTAAAAGGTGCCGATTGTTATCCTTTGCTTCTTGTGGATGTAAAAAGAGATATTTTTGGAGCCATCCACTGTGGATGGAGAGGAGTGGCATCTGGAATTGTGGAAAAGGCTATTGAAATAATGGTGGGAGAATTTAAATCCATTCCTCAAAATATATATGCCATGGTAGGAATTGGGATATGTGAAGCCTGTTATGAAGTGGGTGACGAACTTCTCGAGATTTTTGGTAAAAAATTTGTATTGAAAGAAATCTTTACGGAGGTTGAAAATAAATACCACCTTAACCTCAGAAAAGCCATAAATATCAAATTGAAGGAAATGAAGATCCCTGAAAAAAATATTCAAAATTTACCTCTGTGCACAAAATGTAGTTACAGATTCCTTCCATCCCATAGAAGAAATAAAACAAATAAAAGAATTTTTTCCTTTATTGGAAAATTAAATAAATAGTATAATTCTTATTACAAATTTTATTTAGGAGGAATCTAAAAAATGGTAAAAGTTTTGGTTTCTGATCCCATATCAGAAAGGGCAATAGAAGGTTTAAAAAACCTGGGCTGTGAGGTTTATATAAAAACTGGTATGGATAAGGAAGAACTCATGAACACAATCGGGGAATATGAAGTAATAATAGTAAGATCAGCCACAAAACTGAGGGAAGATATCCTTTCAAAGGCCAAAAATTTGAAATTAATAATAAGAGGCGGCGTTGGACTTGACAATATAGACTTAGAAGCAGCAAAAAAACTGGGAATCACAGTGAAAAACACCCCTTCGGCAAGTGCAATATCCGTTGCTGAACTTGCCATAGGAATGATGTTTGCACTGTCAAGGAGATTAAGTGAAGCAGATAGAAGCATGAAAGATGGAAAATGGGAAAAGAAAAAGTTTAAGGGGACTGAACTCTACGGAAAAACCCTCGGTGTTATAGGTCTTGGCAACATAGGAATAGAAGTATGCAAAAGGGCAACATGCCTTGGAATGAAGGTTCTGGGGTATGATGTTGTTAAAAAGGAAAATCTTCCTGAAGGGGTTACCCAGGTAAATATGGATGAACTTTTATCAAATTCTCACATAATTACTTTACATGTGCCATTTATTAAAGAAGTTGGGGCAGTGATTGGAGAAAAAGAATTTGAAAAAATGAAAGATGGAATTATCTTAATAAACTGCGCAAGGGGAGGAGTGGTAGATGAAAAGGCACTACTTAAATATTTGAAAAATGGAAAAATTAAGGCAGCTGGTATTGATGTATATGAAACAGAGCCTCCAACATTTAGAGAATTTATAGAAATGGATAATTGTCTTTGCACACCGCATATTGGGGCTTCCACCAAAGAGGGACAGGACAGAGTTGGAGATGAAATAGTAAAAATAGTTGAGGAATATATTTCTTAGGAGAGGGGGTATTTCCCCTCTTTTTTTAGGTAATCACACAACAAATTAACACCCTTTAAAATATCTTTTACAACAAACATCTTCCCACTATTTACTATTTCAAAAAATTCATCCCTTTCACGGGGTAAATCAAAAAAAATCTCCTTTTTGTGTTCAATGGATTTAACAACATCTCTCCAGAAATGATGCACAATGATTATCTTATCAGATACCCCCTTATTGTAGTACTCCCATACAAGGGAAAGTTCCACAAGTGTACCGGTATTCCCTGGAAGAACCACATATGCATCTCCTTTTTCCAACAATATCTTCAGCCTTTCAAATAGATTTTCCGCAATAATGTTCTCCTTTATAAAAGAATTAGGAGTAGTAGAACCAAACTCTTTAACTGTTACTCCAATGGTTTTCCCTCCCATTTCAACACATCCCCTTGCTGTCGCCTCCATGGTGCCAAAATACCCCCCATTACACAGGGAAAGTCCCTTTAAACCTATTTTCTCTCCCACTTTATAAGCAATTTTATATTCTTCCTCTGTGGGAAAAGCACTTCCAAAAACTGTTATAACCTTATCCATAGTCACTCCCAATAGATTTTTCTTGACAAAAAAAAATAAAAAAATAAACTATTTTTTCAGTGGGGCTATAGCTCAGTTGGAAGAGCACGTGACTGGCAGTCACGGGGTCAGGGGTTCAAATCCCCTTAGCTCCACCATTATTTTTTCACATTGAAAATCAGTTTTCTCTCACCATCTTTAAAGACAACAATCATCTTATTTCCCATAATCTCAAGAACATATCCTTTACCAAACTTAAAATGTTCAATTAAATCACCTTCCTCATAAACACCTGAAATATCGTATTGTTTTAAACTCTCTCCATCCTTCTCCAGGACAAACTCCTTCCAGCGAGTCTCATTTTCTTCCATTTTTTTCGCCATCCTTTTCTCCGCTTTCTTTTTATCTTTACTGCGCTTAGGTGGTCTATATTTATGTCTGGCTCCACAAACTTTACATACAACCTTTAAAATCTCATCGCCATCCATTGATTCAATTGTATGAAAAGTTACTTTTTTACACTTACCACACTTTGCCTCTACTTCATCTCCTACTTTTACTTTTCTTTTTAAAACCATACAAAACTCCTTAAATAATTTTCAACTATTCATTTTTAACATAAATTGTCTGAGTGGGAAATGGAATTTCAATTCCCTTTTCAGAAAGACCCTTATAAACATTCTCAAGTAAATTACACTTAATGGAAAATTGATTGCGATAATCGTCTGTCCACGCTATTATGAGAAAATCAATGGAAAAATCCCCCATATTGGTGAAAAAAATTGCTGGTTCCGGATCCTCTACTATTCCATCAGTATTTTTAATTATCTCCATAAGTGTATCTCTAACCTTTTTCGGGTCAGATCCATATGAAACACCTACAGTAATTTTTATCTTAATCCTCTCATCTGGATAACAATAATTAGTCAACTTACTCTTTGCCATAATTGAATTGGGTACAATCAATATGGTATGATCAAATGTGGCTATTTTTGTGCTTCTTAGACCTATATCTACTACATCTCCCATCTCTCCAGTTTCAAGTTTAACCCTATCCCCAATCCTAAAGGGTCTATCTATCATAATAAAAATTCCAGCAATCATATTGGCAAGTGTATCCTGAGCGGCAAGTCCAATGGCAAGAGAGCCAATACCCAAAGAAACCACTATTGAAGAGATATCCTTATGAAAATGTTGTAGTATAACAGCAACTGCAAGCAAATAGATAAAGACAGATACAACCTTATTTATTATAGGAACGAATTCCTTCTTAACTATTTTATTTTCCCTTTCTTCTTCCCTCTCAAGCAGCCACTGTGTGAAAATTTTTGTAACCCTCAAAGAAAAGAAAACAACTATTAAAACCGTTATCAAAAATAATAGTGTATTTATATACTTTAAATAAGATACAACTCTCCCAAAAACTTTATGATACTTCTCAATATTTTTTATTCCAAAATAAACCCCCGCCACTAAAAAAATATTTCTAATTGGGGCACTGGAAACTTCAAGGAGTTTGTCATCAATTTCAGTTCTTGTCTTTTCAACTAATTTAGAAATATATCTATTTAGAAGAAATTTGACTATTTTTGAGAGTATATAAAAGGCTAAAACTATTAAAATAGAAATCAAAATCTCATATAATAAGAAATGTTCAACTCTTATGGTGTGCAAAAATTCCTTCATATCAACACCTCTTTAGACAGTTGATTTTACAGTAAATACCTTTTTATTTTCAATAAAAAACTTGTAAATAACTTCCTTTTACTGTAAAGTATTAGTTCAAATTTTTATTAATCAGAGGTGAGGAATGAGCAATTTAAATCCCGAAAATGAATTTGAAAAAATGCTAAATGAATATAACAGAAAAATTGATGGTCTGAACTCGGGAGAAATAGTGGAAGGGACAATCATAAAAATCAAAGAAGATCATCTTTTAGTAGATGTAGGAACAAGGTGTGAGGGAATAGTCCCCAAGGAAGAAGTGTTAGACAAAGAGGGAAATATTAAATTTAAAGAAGGAGACAAAATTTTAGTTGAAGTCATATCTTCAGGAAAAACAGACTTTTCCCCCAGGCTTTCACACAAAAATGCAATGCTAAAGGAAAGAATGAAAAAATTAAGGGAAAGTTTTAAAAAGAGGAAAAAAGTTAAAGGAAAAGTTAAGGAAGTTGTAAAAGGCGGATTAAAAATAGATATGGATGGCATTGAAGCATTTATGCCTGCATCTCAAGTGGACCTAAAATACACAGATTCCCTTGACAACTTTGTTGGAAAAGAACTTGAATTTAAAATTGAAAAATTCAATCCCAAAAACATAGTTGTTTCAAGAAGGGTAGTGCTTGAAGAAGAAAGAGAAAGAAAAGAAAAGGAATTCTGGGAAAACCTAAATGTTGGAAACATAGTGGAAGGAAAAATCAAACAGATAACAAAGTTTGGCGTATTTGTGGATCTCGGCCTTCACGAAGGATTGGTCCACATTTCAAATATTTCCTGGGACATGGTGGAAGACATAAATTCTCTATTTAAAATTGGGGATGTCATCAGAGCAAAGGTCATTGACATAGACAGGAAAAACAAAAAGATAGGATTGAGTATAAAGGACCTAAAGGAAGATCCATGGAACAACGTTGAAGAAAAATACAAAGAAGGACAAATTGTCAAAGGAAAAGTCGTAAAACTTGAAAAATTCGGTGCCTTTATAAGTTTAGAAGAAGGAATAAGGGCGCTTGCCCCTATTTCAGAACTTTCCTGGAAAAAGATTAAGCACCCAAAAGAGGTAATAGATGTTAATGACATGGTGGAGGGAATGATTGTAAATGTTGATAAAGAGAATAAGAGAATCTCCATCAGTGTCAAAAAAATCACCCCTCATCCCTTTGAAGAATTCCTTGAAAAATATAAAATTGGAGATATAATAGAAGGTGAAATAAAAACGATTATGCCCTATGGACTTTTTGTTAAGTTAGATGAAGGAGTGGAAGGTTTACTGCACATATCTGAACTACCATTTACAGGAGGAAAAAAATTAGAAGAACTATACAAAAAAGGAGAAAAGATAGAGGTTAAAATAATAAAAGTAGATAAAGAAGGTAAAAAAATATCCCTTTCTTCCTTAAAAAAGGAGGAAGAAGAAAAGTTAATGAGGGATAAGAAAAAGAAAGAAGAAGCAGAAAAGGCAAAAGAATTGGAAGAGGAAAAAAAATATATTGCTTCCGGGAGTGAAAGTTTCAGAAGTTTAGGAGAAATAATTCCCAAGGATATTTTAGAAAAATTTAACAAAAAATGAAGTCTAATAAAAAGAAAGGAAAAAAGAATAAAAAGATTAAAGTTGTTCCAGAGAAGAAAAGCTTAAAGGTCTTTTTCCTCAATTTAAGTGACAACGAATTTAAAATAGATAGAAGAGAATTAAATGTTACCGAAGTAGAAAGTTTTGAAGAATTAGAAGAAAAAATTAAAAATCAAAATGAAGATAATTTTTGTGTAATACTTGGTATTTCTTCCAATTTAATGGTCAATTATGTTGTAATTTCAAGCATTCTTTACTCCAGTAACAGGGGATCAACATTTCCAATAATTAACATCATTCATCCTTCAAGAGATTTTAAGGAATACAGAGCCTTTGTCTATGGTATAAAGCCCTACCCTGTGAAAATTTTAAATAAAGATACCTTAAATACACTTTTAAACATCAAAAATGTTAACATGAGAACATTTGACAGAATACCTGTGGAATTTATCGCATTTATCGAGGGAGAAAAAATAAAAAAGACTTTTCCCGTTGTTTGTAAAAATGTGAGCTGGTCTGGAGCCTATCTTGAAACAAAAATTAGGATAGATGCAGAAGAATTTGATCTCGTTTTAAAATCCAGACTGCACAACATCCCGATTCCATCTCAAAAAATAAGAGAAATAGAAATTGAAGAACATCCCAAAAGATTTGGCTATGGAATAAAATTTAAGTTTCCTCTCCCCCTAACACTAATTCAGTATCTATACACAAAGTACCTTAGAGAAAAGGAAAACAAGGATGTCCAGTGATATTTAGGAGCTTTCCTATATGAATATGGGAAAATTTAGCAGTAAAAAAAGGATTTCCATTTTTTACTTTTTGCTTTTATTCATGATCTCCGTAAGTATTATACCTTTAACATTTAGTAGTTACGTACTAATTGATTATAATTCAAATATCCTAAAAAGGGATAGACAATTAATTCACTTACAACTCTGCAAATCCATGGCAAGTGAAATATCAACATACTTAAACTACTGTCTCGGTCTACTTACACCCATTGAAAAATCAATCCAATTAGGTGTCCTGAATGAAGAAAAAATAAAAACTCTATTAAAAAATGTATATAAAACTTTTCCCCAGAATATAAAATACATCGAAATAACAAATCCAGAAGGAATAAAAATTGAAGTGGGGAAAACAAATCTCGATAGAGAAACAATAAAGAAAATAGATGAATCCATCTCAAAATGTTTAAAAAATAAAAATGACATATTTGTCTCAAAACCAATTTATAACCCTGATTTTCCCAATGGGGTTTTAATTGTGGGGAAGAGAATAAGAATAAAAGGGGAGAAGGAATCCTGCCTCGTCTCCCTACTTTCCATAAAAAAGATAGACTATTCCTTTAAAAGAGCATCTATCGCAGGAAATACTGTATACCTTGTGGACATTCACACCGGGGATGTAATATGGCATCCTGATAAAGAAATTTTAATCAGCAAGGCAAATATTACAAACACACCAATATATGATGAAATGTTAAGGCTTGATCCTTTTGTCATAAATACCTTTAGTGTAGCCCTTGAAAATAAGGAACATAAAAAAGAAAATAAACTCGTGTCCATTTATAAAATACCAGATAAAAATGTAAACTGGGGAATAGTTGTAGAAACCCCCGTATCAATAGCAAATGCAGACATTGAAAGTATGAAGGCAAAGACCTTTTTATTTGCAATCATATCAATAATTTTTGCAATTATATTGAGTTTTGCCTTTTCAGCCATGCTCACTCATTCAATAAACAACCTAATTGTCTGGACAAATAGGTTGACAAAATATCTACACAGACTTTCTTCCACCATAAATGAAAAGGAACTTCAGGAACATGAATCCAGATATCCAGCAAAAACAGAGGTAAAATTAATTCATGAACTTGGTATTTTATCTGATAGATTTCAAAAACTTGCAGATACCTTAAAGGAAAAAATTGAACAATTGCATCAAGCCGCCCATGAGAATAGAGAACTATTTAAGGGATCCATTAAAACCTTAGCAGCAGCAATAGATGCCAAAGATCCATACACAAGGGGACATTCTGAAAGGGTTACTGAATACTCTCTAACCATTGCCAGAGAACTTGGATTATCTCAAGAGGAACTGGACAATCTTGAAAATGCTGCTTTGCTACATGATATTGGGAAAATTGGAATAAAGGATGAAATACTTCAAAAACCTGGAGAACTAACGGATAAGGAATTTGAAATAATGAAACTTCACCCTGAATTTGGTGCAAAGATCATCGAGCAGATACCAAAATTAAAGCCATCAATTGCAGGAGTAAGATATCACCACGAAAGGCTGGATGGAAGTGGCTATCCCATGGGGTTAAAGGGAAATGAAATTCCTCTCCAGGCAAGAATAATTGCAGTAGCAGATGCCTTTGACGCAATGACAACTGAAAGACCATATCAAAAACCCTTTACCCCAAAGGCCGCCATAGAAAGATTAAAATTTCTAACAAATGAGGGAAAATTTGACAAAAGGGTGGTAAATGCTTTGATAAAAGCCTATAATAAAAAACTCATTACCATTCCAGACCAAAATGAAATAAAGAAACCAAAATATATCAACTTCAATCAAAATGGGAATGTTTAAGAAAGAACTCAGGGATCTGGTAAAAAAAGTAGAGGGGGCTTATGGTGCCGTCTTTCTAGCAGAAGATGGTGAATATGTTCAACTCACAGGAAAACTTGACTCTCATAAAAATAATTTACTGGGGATTTACCAGGGAATACTGCTTCAACAACTAAGGGATTTTAGTAAAAATCTTTTAAAAGATAATGTTGATTTCATAATCTCATATTATGAAAAGGCAATATTTATAACCAAAAACCTTAAGGAAAATTATTTTCTGGTTCTCATTCTCTCAAAGGAGGGAAATGTGGGATCAGGGGTAGTGGCAATTAATCGCACTGCCACAATTTTAAATAAAGAAATCTTTTAATATGAATTTACTAATAGATATTGGAAATACAAACATTACAGTTGCAACATTCGTTAATGGGGAATACTTACTGGAAAAACCACTAAAAACAAAGAATTTTAAGGGGAAAAAATTTCCCAGAAAACTTTTAAATTTAATCACCGATGCAAAATTTATAGGAGTTTCATCCGTTGTTCCCCGGATAAATGAGATGTTAAAAGATTTTCTTCCCCCTGAAAAAACATTTTACATAAACCGCCTCAACTTTGAATCCCTGATTGACATAAATTATTGCACACCGAAAACCTTAGGGGCTGATAGAATTGTAAATTGCTTTGCTGCAAAAACATTATATGGTTTTCCATCAATAGTAGTAGACATTGGAAGTGCCATAACAATTGATTTAATAGATAAAAAGGGATCTTTTATAGGAGGAGCAATTTTTGCTGGTCCAATCACAATATCCGAGGCACTTTCTTTGAAAGCAGAAAAATTATTTAAAGTTAATATTTCGGAAATCGCCAAATTTGACATAGGAAAATCCTCAGAAATGTGTTTAAAGATGGGAATATACTTTTCAACTTTATTTGCAATAAAAGGTTTTGTTGAAAATTACAGAAAAATTCTTGGCCAAAATAGTAAATTAATTCTCACCGGTGGAATAAGCCATCATTTTAAAGACCATCTCCCTGAATTCAAATATGAAAGATTACTTACTTTAAAGGGAATAAATTTAGCTATTGAAAAATGGGCAAAATAAATTATTTCAACTACTTTACAGAGATAGAAAACTACTTTTTAAAGAAAAGGAAGAAGGGAACTATTATTTCGCCCCTTGATTGGGCTCTAATTGAAACATGGAAGGAAATGAAAATTCCACTACATGTGGTCATAAGGGGTATAGAAAAGGCCTTTGAAAATTTTGAAAAAAAAGAAAAAAAATTTTCACGGATTAACTCCCTATATTATTGCAATCAATCAGTCTTAGAAGAATTTGAAAAATATATATTGTCAACCCAAGATTCTCCTCAACAAAACGATCAGGTTCAAAATACAGAAATTACTGAAGAGATAAAAAAAGAAAAATTGACAAATTTCCTGAATGAATTAATTGATAAACTCAGTAAGACAAAAAATTCCCAGGAACTCTGCTTGAGGATAAGAAAGAGATTGGAAACCATATCAAAAGAGATGGAAACTCCGGACATTGAAATAATTGAAAGAATTGGAAGAAACTTAAAGGAAATAGATGATTTAGTTGTTGAACATTTGAAAAGACTCATATCTGAATCTGAAAATAGGGAGTTAAAAAAGGAAGTAAAAAAGGAACTTAGAAAATATAAGGGAGAAATACCACAAAAAATGTATTCCAACCTTGTGGAAAAGGTGTTTAAAAGAAAACTCAAGGAAAAATTTGGAATAGGAGAACTATCAGTTCTGGATTTAATGCAATGAGAATCAGGGGAAAAGTTGAAAAAATAGTAAACAATGGTCTGGGACTAATTAGAAACAAGGACATGGGAGTAATCTTTATTCCACTCGCTTTAAAAGGTGAACTGTTAGAGGTTGAATTGACAAAAAGAGGAAAATCCTTTTCATACGGAGAAATAAGGAAGATTTTAGAACCATCACCGGAAAGGATTGATCCGATTTGCCCACATTTTGGTGAATGTGGAGGATGCCATTTTCTAAATACCACCTACCAAAATGAGATAAACATAAAAAGAGAGATTTTAAAAGACCTCTGGAGAGGAAACTTAAATGGAATAGAAGTCATTAAATCGCCAAAGGAACTAAACTACAGAATAAGAGCCAGATTTCACATTGAAAATGGTTTCGTGGGATTTTTTAAAAGAAAAACACATACCACCATCCCAATTCAAAATTGTCCCCTTCTGCACGAAAAAATTAATGATTTTCTTACAGACCTAAATAATTCGGTAAATTTACATAAAATTAAAGAACTCACTGTAATTACAAATGGAAGCAAAATTCTTACAAACCCTCCACTTAAAGATACCTCAGGTGATTACCTCGAAATAGACCTGAAAAGATTCACAGCCATTATTTCTCCATACACCTTTTTTCAGGCAAATCCATACACAGTTAAATCCTTCCTTCCAAAATTAAAGAATCTTTTAGAAAAAGAGGACCGAATTTTAGAATTTCACTCGGGAAATGGTCTGTTTTCTGCGGAATTGGCCAAAAATATCCAATATCTTACCTCCGTGGAACCAAATCCCATTTCAAAGGAATTTTTCTTCTTAAATATGAAAAAAAATAAAATAGTTAACTTTAAATTTTACTCAGCCACAGATAAAAAATGGATAAAAGAACATTCAAAAAGAGAGATCTCCTTTAAT
>Ga0256842_1000527_pt1 | contig 33638 bp, 40 predicted proteins | sample 4559240metaG_FD_185973 | JGI IMG/M metagenome (GOLD analysis project Ga0256842, IMG submission 185973) | Hydrothermal vent microbial communities from Guaymas Basin, Mexico - 4559-240 | ecosystem: Environmental > Aquatic > Marine > Hydrothermal vents | place: Mexico: Guaymas Basin | collected...
TGGTCAATCCTTTAAATTATTATCTAAGAAATGTTGGAATATAAATTGTAGAGCCGTATACGAGACCCGTATGTACGGTTCAATGAGAGGGAGGTAATTCTTAGCAATTGCTTCTCTACTCTATTTTATTCGATTTCATTCACATTATTTTTCATATCTTCAAAGCCTTTAATAACTAAATCATAAGTTTCATTACATACTTCTGGTAATTCGCCTCCAAAACATTTCTTAGCTTCTTCGAAACCTTCTTTAAAAGAGTTAAGAAGCAGATTGAATTTTTCGGGGTTATCACCTGAGATTTTTTTTGCAAAATCAAGAATTCTTTGTGATGTTTCTTCTGCACCCCAATATCCAGTAATTTTATTTTCATTATTTTCAGTTTCTTCTACGTTTTCTGTTTTAATTTTTATTTCGATTGTTGAAATAGTTTTTGATGATTTTATTGCGTGATTTCCCTGATAAGAAAAAATCTTATCGATAAATTTTTTAAAAGCTTCAATATCATTATTTGACTTTTCTCTGATTTTTTCAAAATCTTCAAATTCAATTTTCCCACTAAATGAAGTTATTTCAGCTGTTTCTTCCAATTTTAGTTTGATGAAATTTTGATTTTTTTTAACGTCTAATTTCTGCGTATAATTATAATTTGAAAGATTTATTTCGTTTATTGATGACATAATAAACCGCCTTTCATATAGGTATTACACTGTTACATTAATATCGACAAAATAACTTAAAAGTTTAGAAAATTAATAAATTGATATTAAAGTTAAAAATGATATAATATATGTGATTAAAGGATGTGATTAATGGATTCTATTGAAAAAGTAATTGGTATTGTATTAGTATTTGCAATTATTATAGTTATTTCTTTTATAATCGGTGATATTTCAAGAATGGTATTTTATCCAGAAGGTGGATTTAAAAAATTTATATTTAATAGTATGAAAAAATTATTTAGTTAGGAGAAATTATGTTTACTCAAAGAAATAATTCTAAAATGAATTATATTATTGTTTTTATAGTATCAATTATATTTTTTTATATCTCCTATATTTTATTATTGATTCTAAATAACATTTATATGCAAATTTTATTAATTTTAATAAGTTCATATTTATTTATAAATGGAATGTATAAATATGTTCCTAATTATATATATAGAATAATTGGTAATGAGATTATTTTTATAAGAGAATTTAGTGATAGATATTATGATGATTATAAAATAAGATTTGAAGATATTGAATTTTTCAAAAAATCAGAAAGAGTTTCTTTTAAGTTTTGGAATCATTTTTATAATATGAATAATAAAAACGAAATATATTCAATAAAAACTAATAAAATTGAAATAAAAATAAATCCAAATGAAAAATTAATAGAATCTATTAATTCAAGAATTAAAAGGGAAAATAATGAATGATTGTTTAATAAATGGAATAAAAAAAGTGGATGGGGAAAATTTAATATCTTTCCATATGCCAGGGCATAAAAATAATAAAGAATTTTTTAATAAATATTTAAATGCTATTGATTTAATAGATATGGATTTAACTGAGATTCCAGGTACAGATAATTTACATGATCCAGAAAATATTATTAAGCAGAGTCAGATTAAATTAAGCAAGTGTTATAAATCATTAAAAAGCTATTTTTTAGTAAATGGAAGTACAAGTGGAATTTTATCTATGATTTTTGCAGTGACTAAAAGAAATGATAAAATACTTATTAATAGGAATGCTCATAAATCAGCTATGAATGCAATTATTTTAAATGATTTAGATCCAATTTATATTATTCCTAAAATTGATAAAGAAAATGGTTTAATTCTTGGAATAGATAATGAAGAATTAGAAGAAATTTTAATAAAAGAGAAAGATATTAAAGTTGTTTTTTTGACGTACCCAACTTATGAAGGTTTTTGTTTTGATATTGAAAAAACTATTAAAATAGTAAAAAAATATAATAAGTTATTAGTAATTGATGAAGCCCATGGTTCTCATTTTATAATGAATGATGAATTTCCAATGTCGTCGATTGATTTTGGTGCCGACGTGGTTGTTCAAAGTGCTCATAAAAACTTGCCTGCATTCACTCAGGGTGCCTATTTGCATGTTAATAACAACGAGTTAGTTGGAAATGTAGAAAAATATTTAAAAATATTTCAATCATCTTCACCTTCTTATTTAATAATGTCTTCTTTAGATGCTTCTGTTGATTTTATATTAAAGGAAGGAAAGGAAAAATCTGATATATTGATAAAAAATATAAAATCATTTTATGAAAAAATGAAAAAAAGTAATTATAAATTGTTAAATATGGGTATATTAGATAATAGAACGGTATATGATTATGATATTTCTAAAATAGTTATTTCACCTTTGAATATAGGCATAACTGGTCAAGAACTTGAAAAAATATTAAGAAATGAATACAAAATTCAAATAGAATATTCTACATATAATTTTTGTTTATTTATTGCGACGGTATTTAATAATAAATCTGATTTTAATAAATTATTTTATTCATTATTGGATATTGAAAAAAAATATAAAAAAGAGAAATTAATTAGTAAAGAAGGTTTAATTTTAAAAAAAATTATAACAAAAATTAGAATTGGTGAAATAGATAAATATGATTTTGAATTAATTAATTTAGAAAAATCTTTAAATAGAATTTCTTATGAATCCGTAGTTCCATATCCACCAGGTATTCCGCTTATTAATCCTGGTGAAGTTATTACAAAAGAAGCATTATTAAAAATAAAAGAAATTAGAAATAATATTAAAGTATTGAAGGAGAAAAAATGAAAAAAGAAATTATTGAATGGATAAAAGCAATAATATTTGCATTAGTAATAGTTGGAGTTTTAAATGTTTTTATTACAACTACAATGGTATATTCTACATCAATGTATCCTACTCTTATTGAAAAAGATTTATTAATTCTTAAAAAGACTAATGATATTGAAAGAGGAGATATTGTCTCATTTGTATCCGATTTAAAAATTAATCAGAATGATATTGATGCACTAAATATTATTCAAAAATTAAAATCAAAAGTAGGAGACAAAAAAAGTTTAATAAAAAGAGTAATTGGTTTACCAGGTGATAGTTTATTGATAAATGATGGAAAAGTATATATTAATGGAGAACTTTATAATGAAGATTACTTGAATTCTATTACAACTGGAAATGTTAAAATTGATAAAATTCCAGAAAATAAGTATTTTTTAATGGGTGATAATAGAAGGGTAAGTCTTGATAGCAGGAGTGATTTAGTTGGTCTTGTTGATAAAGAGACTATAATTGGGGATGTTCTAGTAAGAATATTTCCTTTAAATAGAATAGGTGTTGTTGAATAATGGAGGTGTTTTATGAAATTAATAGTTGCAATTGTGCATGATGAGGATAGTCATGAATTGATTAAAAAATTAGCTAGTAAGGAATTTAACATTACAAAATTAGCATCAACAGGAGGATTTTTAAAAACAGGAAATACTACATTAATAATTGGAGTTGAAAAATCAAAAGTAGATGAAGCATTGAAAATCATAGCAAATACATGTAAAACTAGAAAAGAGTATACTATGGCATCATCAATGATAGGTGAAACAAGCTCTTTTATTGGTCAGCCGATTGAAGTCTCGGTAGGTGGAGCAACAGTATTTGTTTTGGACGTGGATCAATTTGTTAAATTTTAGAAAAGGAAGATTTTAGTGAGTTTTAATAATATTTATGGACACGATAAAAATAAAGAATATTTTAAAAAAATATTCGAATCAAAAAAAATATCACATAGTTATATTTTTGATGGTGTAGAAGGAATTGGTAAAAAACTATTTGCAATGAATTTAATTAAAACAATTATGTGTAAAAATGAAGATTTCATTTCTTGTGAAATATGCAATTCATGTAAAAAAATAAATCATATGAATCATCCTGATGTTATGATTATTGAACCAGATGGAAATTCAATAAAGAATAACCAAGTAAAAGAATTTCAAAAATTTTTGAGTTATAAACCTAATGAAAGTAAATATAAAATTGTAATAATAAATGACAGTAATAAAATGACTTTAAGTTCTCAAAATACAATTTTAAAAATTTTAGAAGAGCCGCCTGAATATGGAATTATTATATTTATTTCAAATAATTCTAATAATTTATTAGAAACAATAAAATCTAGAAGTCAAATAATAAAATTTAAAAAATTATTAAATGATGAAGTTCAATCTTTTTTAATAAGTGAATTAAAACTATCTAATGATAAGGCAGTTTCGATTGCCTTGTTTTCTGACGGAATAATAAATAAAGCTTATCAAGCTTATGAAAATAGCGAGTTTTTAGAAATTAGGGAGAGAATTATAGATTATTCAAATCAATTAATTTTTAATGATAAAATTAATGCAATTAAAGGAATAGCATATTTAAATAAAGAAAAAGATAATATTTTATTAATTTTTGATATTATGATTGGTTGGATAAGAGACATTTTAATTGTTCAAGCCACTAGTAATTATGATATAGTGTTAAATAAGGATAAAAGCGAATTAATTAAAAAAAATTCATATAAATTAGTTGATAAAAATTTAGTTATCGTAATTGAAAAAATAAATCAAACAATAAATGATTTAGATAATAATATTAACTATAAATTGGCAATAGATAATTTAATATTAAATATTATCGAGTAGGAGGAAAGAAATGGTAGAAATAGTTGGAGTTAGGTTTAAAAAGGCGGGGAAAATATATTATTTTGATCCGAATGGCGTTGATATTGAAAAATATAAAAATGTAATAGTTGAAACTGCAAGAGGAATTGAATTCGGAAATGTTGTTATTGGAAATAAACAGGTGGATGAAAGTGAAGTTATTCCTCCATTAAAAAGTGTTTTGAGAATTGCTACAGAAGAAGATATTGAAAAAAATAAAAGTAATATTTTAGAGGCAGCTGATGCGATAAGTATTTGTGAAGAAAAAGTAAAAAAACATGAACTTGAGATGAAACTGGTTGATTGTGAATATACTTTTGAAAAAAACAAAATTATTTTTTATTTTACAGCTGAAGGAAGAATAGATTTTAGAATGCTTGTAAGAGATCTTGCTTCTGTTTTTAAAACAAGAATTGAATTAAGACAGATTGGTGTAAGAGATGAAGCGAAAATATTAAATGGTATTGGAATTTGTGGAAGAGAACTTTGTTGTGCTAGTTGGAAGCCTACATTTGATTCGGTTTCAATAAAACAAGCAAAAGACCAATCATTATCATTAAATCCTACGAAAATTTCAGGAGTTTGTGGTAGACTTATGTGTTGTATTAATTATGAACATGAAGTATATAAAGAACTTTTAAAAAATTTGCCGCAGATAAATAGTAAGGTTATTACTCCTGATGGTAAGGCATTAGTTATAAAAACAAATACTTTAAAGCAAATTGCAAAAGTTAGATTAATTCTTGATAAAAATAAACTTTCTGAGGATGTTTTTGAATATGACATTAAAGATATTAAACCTGTAAAAGTTAAAATAAAGCCTAAAACAAAATCTAAGGAATGATAAAATGGGAAAAGGAAAGTTATATCTTTGTGGAACTCCAATTGGAAATTTAGAAGATATTAGTTATAGAGTGTTAAGAATTTTAAAAAGTGTATCTATCATTTATGCTGAGGATACAAGAAATACAATAAAATTATTAAATTATTTTGAAATAAAAAATAAACTTAAAAGTTATCATAAATTTAATGAGAAAAAAGCTGGAGAAGAAATAGTTACAAAATTATTAAATGGTGATGAAATAGCTTTAGTAACAGATGCAGGAATGCCTGGAATATCTGACCCTGGATCGTATTTAGTAAATCTTTTAATTGAAAACGATTTAGATTTTGAAGTGATTTCTGGACCAACAGCATTTGTATTAGCTTTGATTCAATCAGGTTTTGATACTGAAAAATTTTCTTTTGAAGGTTTTTTAGATAGAAAAAAAAGTAAATGTGAACAAAGGTTAGAGAAAATAAAAAATGAAGATAGAACATTGATTTTTTATGAGTCACCTCATAGAATAAAGAAAACATTGGTTTATATGAAAAATGTTCTAGGAAACAGAAATGTTTCTATTTCCCGGGAAATAACAAAGAAATTTGAAGAGGTAGTTAGATTTACACTTGAAGAAGGAATAGAATATTTTAATAATAATAATCCTCGCGGTGAATATGTTATTGTTGTAGAAGGAAACCAATATAGTGAAATTATTAATTATGATATATCTATAAAAGAACATATTATTGAGATAATGAAAAGTGGTAAAACAAAAAAAGAAGCAGTAAAAGAAGTTGCTAAACTTAGAAAACTTGATAAAAATGATGTGTATAAAGAGAGCTTTGATTTAAATGTTAAAATCTAAATTAAAGCTTTTTTTCTCTAAATATAGGAGTGATTTAAATGAGTTTAAAAAACAAAAAAATACTAATTGAGATTATTAAGGATTTTGATGATTTTGCGAAGATGCGTGGTATTTTTTATCCACCTATTTATTTGGTTGGTGGATCGGGTTGCATATTAGGTAATTATTTAGATAGAGCAACTTTAGATATTGATTTCATAGATATGAATTATTCTGCAAATATAGGGAGATTATTTAAATTATTTGATGAATATGATATGTTAGATTTATATTTAACAACTGTTTCTTTATCATTTAAAAAAAGGGCGAAAAAAATTCAGAATTTTAGTAATATTTTTGTGTTATCAAAAGAAGATATAATTGTAAGTAAAATAGGAAGATATTCGGAAAAAGATATTGAAGATATTGTATTGTTAATAGTTGATTCTGATGTTGAACTGATAATATCTTTAATTAATGAGGTAGTTGAAAGAGATAATATTAGTGAGATTGTTTTAAATGAATTTAAAAAAAATGTGATTCAATTTAAGGCTGATTTTCATGTATAGACAATTTTGTAAAAACTTAATTAATTATAATCAATTAAATAATTCTGATGATTATAGATCTTTAATTGGAAAAGAACTTATGGTTTTACTTGATAAGAATAAATTTAATGAAATGAAAAATAACAATGATAGCAAAATTAAAAATGTAGATAGATTTTTTAATATACTTTATAAAGAAAGTAATAGGAAATGCAATAAATTTTTGTGGGAATTATATGCTTATGGGTTTGATATATCACTTGAAAAAATAAAGAAAAATCAAAATGTAATAAATAATAAGAAAGATATTGATAAAATATCATTATTAAAATTATTATTAGGAACAACATATTGGAACTAAAAAAAACCTCTAAGTAATTGAAGGTTTTTTGTTATTTAGAATATTTTTTAAATAATAAGACACTTGTTGATAAAAATAATTCTAATGAAAAGAAAAGAATTATTATTGCTGTCACAATGCTAATAAAGAAATTAAGTGGTAGCAAATTAATTAGTAAATCTGTTTCCGGATATAAAATCCATAAGTCATTAGTAAAAACTAATTCGTGAAATTTTATAAAAACATTATTAAAATTATTACTACTTAAAATAAATGCAAATACAAGTGCAGATATTATGGAGATAACTCCTGAATAATAAATTGAATTGAGTAAATATTTTTTTCTGATTAAAAAAGCGCAGAATAAAAGTATCACAAGTATATATATTTTCAATTTATTTGCAAATAAAAATATAGTTTTTACATCTACCATATGTGAAATTTCTCTTTCGTTAAAAGTTAATCTTTCGTTATTATCATATGTTATTTTAAATTCGAGATTATCTAAATCATCTTTTAAATAATCACTTATGTTTGTTACAATAATTTTTAAATCATCATCATTTACAGGCACATTTTTATCTATATGATTATATAAATAATTATTATTAAACGAATAGTATTGAAATGACAATATTAGTAAAAATATTGAAATAAGGGTTCCTAAAAATATATTAATTATTACTTTTTTCATTTTGATTATTTTTCTCTTTCTGTTCAGTTTGATTATTTTTTTCACCATGCAAAAATTTATCAGCTAATTTTTTTACCATTGAAATTGTATGAAATATTGAAGCTAGTTGTTTGTTTATTGTATTATTTTCATTAATTGTTTCAGTAACGGATTCTGTAGTTTCTGAAATGTTTGTTACTGTACCTCTAAATTTAGGGAAAGTATCAGCTAGCTCTTTTGATATACTGTTAACACTTTTAGTAATTCCTGGTGCTTCATTTAATATTTTATCTACGTTCTTTTGATTTTTTTTGATAATTTTATTTACATCTTTTAAAGTTGAATGTAAATTTTTAAGAATAATAATAATATAATATAATATTATTGCTATTAAACCCCATAATACGAAAAAACCAATATCCTTTAATGTAAAACTTATAATACTTGTCATCTTTATCACCTCTCTTTTTTTATTATACTAAAAAAAAACAGTTTAGTCCATTATTGATTGTTGACTAAGCTATTTTTAATAATTAATTATAATAATTTACTTGATATTCTTCGCCGTTTATTTCTATAACATTGGCATCAACATATATTGATGAATCAATTAGATTTATTGCAAAATTTGGAATTGAAGATCTTAGTTCTTCAAATGTTAAATAATTAATTTCTGAAAAACGTGCAAAACCATTTCTATAATATGAAATGAAATCTAAATTTTGTGAAATTGGTTCCAATTTAATATCATTTAATCCTTCAAAATTTTGAAACGAATAGCCATTGATTTCTTTAAATCGGATAATTAGTTTTTCATTATTATTGTTTTCAATTGTAATAGTCAATATATCATTATTGTTTTTAATATCGTAATTTTTTATTGTATTTATTTTTAACTCATTTAGTTGTATTTCAAATTTTTCTATCATATTTACTCCTTAAAATATGTGCATATATATTTTTACCATAAATTTAAGAATATTGCAAACAGTAAATCTTGAACAATAATTAAATTTATGCTATAATTTATGAAAGTTGTGATAGGGAGAGTATCAAAATTATTATTTATTAGAGAGTCAAGGTTGCTGGAAATTGACATTTAATATTTTGAGAATATGGGCCTTGAACTTTTAATCTAAAATGATTTAAGATTAAACGTAATTATGCGTTAAATAATTGAGTGATGATTATATAATCATAATTAGGGTGGTACCGCGGAATTTCGTCCCTTTGGGAGGAAATTTTTTTGTGTTTGAAATAAAATATATTGTTTTGTACGAGGAGGAATAAAATGGAAAAAGAAAAGTATTATATAACGACTGCAATTGCATATTCTTCAAGAATACCTCATATTGGAAATACATATGAAGCTGTATTGGCTGATTCATTAGCTAGATATAAAAGATTAGAAGGTTATGATGTATTTTTTTTAACTGGAACTGATGAACATGGTCAAAAAATTCAACTTCAAGCTGAGGAAGAGGGAATAAACCCTCAAGAACATGTCGATAAAATTGCTGGGGAAATAAGAAGAATTTGGGATTTTATGAATATTTCATATGATAAGTTTATAAGAACGACTGATAATGATCATAAAGAAGTCGTACAGAAAATATTTAAAAAATTATATGAACAAGGTGATATTTATAAAGGAAAATATGAAGGACATTATTGTGTACCTTGTGAATCTTTTTTTACTGAATCTCAACTTGAAGATGGAAAATGTCCGGATTGCGGAAGAAAAGTAGAAAAAGCTAGTGAAGAAGCATATTTCTTTAAATTATCAAATTATGAAGATAGATTATTAAAACATATTAATGAAAATGATGATTTTATTACACCTGTATCAAGAAAAAATGAAATGATTAATAATTTTATTAATGAAGGATTAAGAGATTTATGTGTTTCAAGGACTTCGTTTAATTGGGGAATTCCTGTAACAATAGATGAAGGTCATGTTATATATGTATGGATAGATGCATTATCTAATTATATTTCAGCTCTAGGTTATAATCCTGATGGAGAAAATGGCGAATTATATAATAAATATTGGCCTGCAGATGTACATGTAATTGGGAAAGATATTGTAAGATTTCATACAATTTATTGGCCAATAATGTTAATGGCTTTAGGTGAAGAACTTCCAAAACAAGTCTATGGTCATCCATGGTTAATCCTTGGTGATGGAAAAATGTCTAAATCAAAAGGGAATGTTATTTATGCTGAAGATTTAGTTAAGTTTTTTGGTGTTGAACCTGTAAGATATTATTTGTTAAATGAAATGCCTTTTGATAATGATGGAGTAATAACTTACGAACTTATGATTAATAAAATAAATTCTGATTTAGCAAATGTATTAGGTAATTTAGTGAATAGAACTTTAACAATGGTTAATAAATATTTTGATGGAGTTATTCCTGAAATTGGTGAAAAAGAAGAAATTGATAATGAACTTATAAATATGGCGCTTAGTACAAGAAATACTGTTGAATTAGAAATGAATGGATATAGAACTAGTAAAGCTTTAAGTGCAATATTTACATTATTAAGAAGATCAAATAAATATATTGATGAAACAGCACCATGGATTTTAGGTAAAGATGAAAGTAAAAAAGATAGACTTGGCACTGTTCTTTATAATTTACTTGAGTGTATTCGTATTTCATCAGTACTTTTAACTCCATTTATTCCTGAAACAGCTAAAGAAATTCAAAGACAATTAAATGCTAAAAATATAACTTACAAAAGTTTAAATTCTTTTGATGGTACTGTTTCAAATGAAAAAATTAATGATCCAAAACCTATTTTTAATAGAATGGATTTCAATGAAAAAATGAAAGAAATTGAAAAAACACTTAATATTGGGAAAGATAATAAAAAAATAGAGAAAAAACAAAAGAAAACTGATAATAAGAAAGAAGAAAAAGTTGGAATTATTAGTTTTGAAGATTTTTTAAAGGTTAAAATGGTAGTTGGTCAAATTATTGAAGTTAATAATCATCCGAATGCTGATAAATTATATCTCTTAAAAGTAGATATTAAAAATGAAGTAAGACAAGTTGTAGCTGGATTAAAGAAATTTTATTCACCAGAAGAATTAATAAATAAAAAAATTGTTATGGTTAAAAATTTACAACCAGTTAAATTAAGAGGTGAAATGTCTGAAGGTATGCTTTTAGCTGCTGAATCAGATAAAGATACTGTAAAACTTTTAACTGTTGATATTGAAAATGGTGCAACTATTAGATAATTGTATAATTAAAAAGTGAAACTATAACGGTTTCACTTTTTAACTGTTGATGAAATTGAAAAGTGAATATATAATAATAATATGAAAAATAAGAAGAGGTGTTATATGTTATTTGATTCTCATGCTCATATAAGTGATGAAAAATTTGATAATGATAGAGAAGAAGTTATTAACCGTGCAAAAGAAAATGGAGTAAAGTTAATAATGAATCCTGGTGTTGATTTAGAAAGTTCTAAGAAAGCTGTGGATTTAAGTGAGAAATATGAAATGATATATGCTGCAGTTGGTTTTCATCCACATGAAGCAAAATATATGGATGATACTATGCTTTTATTAATAAAAGCATTAGCAAAAAATAAAAAAGTAAAAGCCATTGGTGAAATTGGTCTTGATTATTATTATGATCACTCTCCAAGAGATATTCAAAAAGAATGTTTTATTAAACAGATTAGACTTGCTAAAGAATTAAAATTACCAATTATAATTCATGATAGAGATGCTAATCAAGATACAATAGATATTCTAAAAGAAGAAAATACATTTGAAACAGGAGTGCTTTTGCATTGTTATTCTGGATCAGTTGAATTGGCTAAAGAATATATTAATTTAGGAGCTTATATTTCATTAGCTGGACCTGTTACTTTTAAAAATGCTAAAAAACCAAAAGAAGTAGCAAAATACGTACCAATAGATAAAATACTTATTGAAACAGATTCACCTTATTTATCACCCGAACCTAAAAGAGGAACTAGAAATGAATCTTCAAATGTAGAATATGTTTGCAATCAGATTGCTATTTTAAAGGATTTAAGTTTTGATGCAGTTGCAAAAGCTACTTATGATAATGCAAAGCGATTTTTTAAAATTAATTAGTGGGGGATTTTATGAAAAATGTAAGAATTATTATTTTAATTACTTTATCTTTAATGGGCGTTTTTTTTAGTATTGATAAATTTATAAAAAAAGATATTACTATTATAGATAAAGAACAAGTTATTAAAATTCGTACATTTAAGGCAAATTTGTCTTCAGTTTTGAATGCATATAATTTTAAAATTGGAGAAAATGATAAAATTTCAGTACCACTTGATACAAAGATTAAAGATAATATGATGGTTGAAATTAAAAGAGCATTTCCTGTTGAAATTTATATGGAAAATGATGTAAAAAGAGTGTTTACCACTAAAGTGTTAGTTAGGAATCTTATTAATCGTGAGAATATAATTATTGGTGAATTAGATAGAATTTATCCTGACTTAAATTCAACAATTAGCGAAAATGATGTAATAAGAATTGTAAGAGTTAAAGAGAATGAAGTTGATGAAGTTGTAGATATACCTTTTGGGACTGTTATTAAATTAAAATCTGATATTGAGCCGGGGAAAATAATAGTTAAATCTGAAGGCGCTAAAGGACAAAAAAAAGTGAAATATAAAGTAACATTTGAAGATGGAATTGAAATAAATAGAGAAATAATTAGTACTGAAATAATAGAAGATGTTCAAAATGAAATTATTTATCAAGGAATGGATAAATTGTTTGTTACTTCAAGAGGAATGCCTTTTAAATATGATGAGATTATTATTATGCAAGCTACGGCATATGATTTATCTTATCAATCAACAGGTAAATATCCAAATCATCCTGAATATGGTATTACTTATTCAGGGACAAAAGCTCATCCTGGAGTCGTGGCTGTTGATAAATCAGTAATTCCACTTGGTTCAAAATTATATGTAGAGTCGCTAGATAGTACTGGGGATTATGGGTTTGCATCTGCAGAAGATACAGGAAGTGCTATCAAAGGAAATAGAATAGATATTTTTATTAGTGATCATTCTAAAGCAATGCAATATGGAAGAAGGAATGTAAGAGTGTATATATTAAATGATGAAGTATCAGAAAATGATATTAAAGGTTATTCTGAGAGGCGAATATATGAAAGAAATTAGTGAAGTTATAGTTGTTGAAGGACGCGATGATGAAATAAATTTGAAACGTTTTTTTAAATGTGAAGTTATAAGAACTAACGGTTTTGGTGTTTCAAAAGAAACTTATGGAAAAATTAAATTAGCAAATAAAAATAAAGGTGTTATAATATTGACTGATCCCGATCATGCAGGGGAAACAATTAGAAAAAGAATATCTGAAGTGGTAAAAGATGCAAAGCATGCTTTTATAAATAGAGAAGATGCAACAAAAGGCAATGATATTGGAATTGAAAATGCTTCTAAAGAAGCTTTAGAAAATGCTCTTAATAAAGTAAGAATAATGACTTTTAATACTGTTGATATTTTTGATAAAAGTATTTTACATAAATATGGTCTTGTAGGTATGAATGGATCTGCAAATAAAAGAGAAAAGTTAGGAGAACTTTTAGGTATTGGATATTGCAATGGAAAGCAAATTTTAAAAAGATTAAATAATTATGGCATAACAAAGGAAGAATTTCTTAAAGCTATTAAGGAGATTGAAAAAAAATATGAGTAGATTAACCTCACCTGGTCAAATAAAAGGTATAATGAAAAAACATAATGTTAGATTTTCAAAAAGTTTAGGACAAAATTTTCTTATTAATGATAATATTATTGAAGAAATAATTAGTAGAAGCAATATTACTAAGGATGTTTCAGTTTTAGAAATAGGTCCTGGAGTTGGAGTTTTAACTCAAGCTTTAGCAGAGCATGCTGATAAAGTATTAGCTGTTGAAATAGATAATAAATTAATTCCTGTTTTAGAGGAAACTTTAAGTGAATATAAGAATGTAAGTGTTATTCATAATGATATTTTAAAAGTTGATATTAACAGTGAAATTGAAAAAAGATTTGATAATCCGGTTAAAGTAGTTGCAAATTTACCATATTATATTACTACACCGATTATTATGAAATTATTAGAAGAAAAAATAAATGTTGAAGAAATTGTGGTTATGGTTCAAAAAGAAGTTGCTGAAAGAATGGTTTCAAAATCAGGTGTTAAAGCATATGGCTCTTTATCAGTTGCGGTTCAATATTATTGTGATGCTTCAATAATTTTAGATGTATCAAGAGATAATTTTTTACCACCGCCAAATGTTGATTCAGCTGTTATCAGATTGAAAGTTAGAGAGAATCCAAAAGTAAAAGTAATAGATGATGATTATTTCTTTAAAGTAGTAAAAGGTGCATTTGCTTTAAGAAGAAAAACTTTGATTAATTCTTTATCAAAATCTGCAATTGCTATAGATAAGGAAATTGTAATAGAAGTATTAACAAAACTTGGTTTTGATTTAAGAATTAGAGGAGAAAAACTTAATATAGAAGAATTTGCACAACTTGCAAATGAATTATATAAAGCCCAAAATTAATTTTGGGCTTTTTTCCATTTGACATAAGTATTTAATATTGGAAGATAGTTTAATATTCCGTTTGATTCTATTTCTATTTTAAAAATTTTATTCATTTCTTTATAAGGAATAGATTTTCTTTTCCCATTTTTACTTCCTTCATAGTATCTTAATATTTCTTCAAAAGGTAATAAGTAATATTCATCAAATGTTTTAAAATGGATAATAATAAATGCTAAACCACCTTGGAAATCAATATCAGACATATATTTAATTTGATGCTCATGGATATTTTGTATTGGAAGACTTTTTAAGAAAGTTTCTTTTGCATCAAATACGATAGACGTTCCTTGAATAATACCGTGAAAATCTACAGTTGATTTTTTTTCGAAAAAAGCTTTTGTTATCATTCCATTATCAGTTCTTTTAATAACTTTTATTGGAACATCAACTTTATCTATTCTTCCAAGTTTATTTATGTTGTAATAATCGTTGCTTATTATTATTAAATTTTCAAGTTCATCACCTCTATGACCTGTTGAATTCCATCTAGTCATATATACCACCTTTCTTTATGTAAAAAATTATACATTAAATTCAGTTAAAAGTAAATATGCCTCTATGCATAATGTACTCAAAATAAAAGTGTGTAAAATCAACGGAAATAAAAGAAAAAAGTGAATTTCTGTTGATAACATGTTGATAGTGTGCATAAATTTACTGAATATATGAATAATATGCACATTTTTCAGGAAATAGTATAAAAATAACAAATAATATTTTAAAAATTAGTTAAAAAGTTCGGAATTTTTATTAATTGTTGATGAAAATTGTGGATTAAATATGTGTAAGTAGTATATAATAATGTTGAAATAATGTTTGACAAATTAAATGAGAGTGGTTATCATATAACTACCCCCTATATAGGGGACAAGGAGGAAATATGATAAATATTTCAATTGAAGCAATAGATGCGATTAATCAAAAATACTATCAGGAAAATAAAGAAGTAAATGTAAGAGTTCAAATCAATGGAATAGGTTGAGGTGGGCCCACTTTTGGGATTGCACTTGATAGTGTAAATGAAAATGATATTGTAAAAAAATTTGATTTATTTAGTCTTGTTGTTGAAGAAGAGTTAATCAAACTTTTTGGTGGTTTTGATATTGATTACTTAGATAGTTGGATTGGAAAAAGTATGATTATAACACCAAATAGAGGTGGATCGACTTGTTAATATAAGGAGGAAATATGAAAGTAGTAGTTTTTTCATCAAATACATGTTCATACTGTAGCATGGCAAAAGAATATTTAAAAGAAAAGGGTGTAGAGTTTGAAGAAAAGAATGTTTCTGTAGATGCTGAAGCAAGAAAAGAATTAATTGCAAATGGATTTATGGGTGTTCCTGTAATATACGTTGGAGATGAAGTAATACAGGGTTTTGACAAAAATAGACTTGATGAATTATTATAATTCTTTTTAAAGGAGATATCTTATATCTCCTTTTTAATTATTTTAAAATATATTTAACATTGACCATTAAAACTCAATTAGATATAATTAATTTAAGAATTTCGAGGAGAAGAAAATGATTACTGATAATAGTAAAATAAAGAAAAATTTAGCAAATAGATTAAAAACTATTCAAGGACATATTTCTGGTGTGCAAAGAATGCTTGAAGAAGATAAACCTTGCGAAGAAATTTTATTTCAAATTTCTGCAATAAAATCTTCAATACATAAAGTTAATAATATTTTTTTAGAAAATTATGCAAAAGATTGTATTTTGGATAAAGCTGAGAATAATAAAATTGAAGAAGCTGATTTAGACAATATTATTAAATCAATTATTAAATATTCAAAATAATATAAAATTCTAGGGGGCGTATATTTATGAGAAAAGAAGCATTTGAATTATTAAAGAAGTATACTAAATCGGAAAGTTTATTAAGACATGCATTTGCTGTAGAAGCTGGTATGATTGCTTATGCAAAAAAATACGGTGAAGACGTTGATGAATGGGCATCGGTAGGGGTTTTACATGATGTTGATTTTGAATTATATCCTGAAACTCATCCTTTAAAAGGAGTTGAAATTTTAACGGAAGCTGGATATAGTGAAGAATTTATTAATGCTGTTAAAGGTCATTCTGATGCTACAAATACAAAAAGAGAAACGAAAATGGCAAAAACTCTTTATGCAGTTGATGAATTTGCAAGTTTTATTGTTACTGTTGCTTTAATGCGACCAACTAAATTAGAAGGTATGAAATACAAATCATTTAATAAAAAATTTAAGACTAAATCTTTTGCTGAAGCAATTGATAGAGATCATTTAAGAAGAGCTGTTGAGGAATTAGGTGAAGATTTTATGGAACATGTTAATTTGTTAATAAGTGAATTGCAGGAGCATGAAAAAACACTTAACGAAGATGGTTATAGTTTGTTTAATTAACTGAAAGTGAATATAACATAGGGCTTTAAATTAGTAGAATATTTCTATAATTTAAAGCTTTTTTTTGTTGTTAATTTTAAAAATTAAGATATAATGTCAATAGTTGTGAATGGGAAGAGTGATAATAATGATTAGAGTTAATGAATTAAAATTAGGCATTAATGATAGAAAGACTATTTTAAAAAACAAAATAGCAAAAAAAATGAATGTAGCAATTGATGATATTTTAGAGTATAAAATTTTTAAAGAATCAATTGATGCAAGAAAAGCAGATATTAAAATGATATATACTGTTGATGTAACTATAAAAGATGAAAAAAGAATCTTAAAAAAAGGAAAATTTAAAGAAAGTCCAGATTATGATTATAAAAAAGTTAAATCTATATTAAATAAAGAAATAAGACCTATTGTTGTAGGTTCTGGTCCAGCGGGAATGTTTAACGCATTGATTTTATGTCAAAATGGATATAAACCTATTATAGTTGAACAAGGTGAGAAAGTAGAAAATAGAACTAAATCAATTGAAAAATTTTGGAATGAGGGTGTTTTAAATGAAAATTCAAATGTTCAATTTGGTGAAGGTGGAGCAGGTACATTTTCAGATGGAAAATTAACAACTAGAATAAAAGATCCGAGATGTAGAAAAGTTTTAGAGGAATTTGTTTCATTAGGAGCTCCTGAAGAAATTATTTATAAAAATAATCCTCATATTGGAACTGATAATTTACGGAAAGTAATAGTAAATTTGCGTAAAAAAATTGAATCATTAGGCGGAGAATTCAGATTTAATTCAAAAGTTACTGATTTGATATTAAATGAGGATTCAATAGAAGGTATTGAAATTAACAATGACTATAAACTTATGTCATCTATAGTTATATTAGCAATTGGCCATTCATCTAGAGATATTTTTGAAAAATTATATGAAAAACATATTAAAATTGAAGCTAAACCTTTTGCAATTGGTGTTAGGATTGAGCATCCTCAAAGAATGATTGATCAAAATCAATATGGGAATGTTAAATTAAGAGAAAAATTAGGTGCAGCAACTTATAAGCTTACATATAATTCTAAACTACGTGGTGTATATACATTTTGTATGTGCCCTGGTGGAAGTGTTGTAGCAAGTTCTTCTGAGAAAAATACTGTTGTTACTAATGGAATGAGTGAATATAAAAGAGATAAAGAAAATGCAAATTCAGCAATTCTTGTAACTGTAAGACCAGAAGATTATGGTGTAGATTCACCACTTGATGGGATGTATTTTCAAAGAAATTTAGAAAAAAAAGCATTTATATTAGGCGGTGGAAATTACCACGCACCAGCTACTTTAGTTGGGAATTATTTAAATGGTGAAAATACTAAAATTGAAAAAAGAGAAATTAAACCTAGTTATAAACCAGGAGTTAAATTTATAGATTTCAACGAATTATTACCTAAGTTTATGAATGATTCAATAAAAGAAGCTATAGAATATTTTAATAAACGAATTAACGGCTTTAAAAGAGATGATGCTATCATAACAGGTATTGAAACTAGAAGTTCATCACCAATTAGAATAATCAGAGATTCTGATTCATTTGAAAGTGAGAATGTTTGCGGATTGTTTCCATGTGGTGAAGGTGCTGGTTATGCAGGTGGAATTATGTCTTCAGCAGTAGATGGAATAAAAGTTGCTGAAAAATTAATGGCAATAGAAAAATAATTTGAAGAAATCTTAAAAGAGTGTATAATGATAATTGTTAACATATGACAAAAATAAAGGATGTGAATTAAATGGAAGTACTTAAAGGAGTAAATCTTGCTTTAAAAGAAAAAACAAATGAAAAATCAGAAGTAAAAAAAGTAATTGCTGTAATGAGTGGAAAAGGTGGAGTTGGAAAATCAACTGTGACATCATTATTAGCTGTTTCATTAATGCGACAAGGATATAAAGTAGGAATTATGGATGCAGATTTAACCGGACCTTCAATCCCAAAAATGTTTGGTAAAAATGATGAACATGCTGTAGGTGATGGTAAAGGAATTGAACCTGTTAAAACAGATATGGGTATTAAGTTAATGTCAATTAACTTTTTATTAGAAGATAAAGAAGCACCAGTAATTTGGAGAGGCCCTGCAGTTACAGGAACTGTAAAACAATTTTTTACAGAAGTTAATTGGGGAGAACTTGATTATTTATTAGTTGATCTTCCTCCAGGAACAGGAGATGTTCCGCTTACTATGATGCAATCAATTCCATTAGACGGAATTTTAATAGTGACATCACCACAAGATTTAGTAAATCATGTAGTTATAAAATCTATTAATATGGCACATAAGTTGCATGTTCCGGTAAAAGGTTTAATTGAAAATATGAGTTATTTTGAATGTAAAAATTGTGGAGAAAGAACTTATATTTTTGGTGAAAGTAAATCAAGAGAAGTGGCAGAGAAAACTAATATTAATTTCATTACTGAAATGCCTATTGATCCAGGAATGGTAAAGCTTGTGAATGAAGGGAAAGTTGAACATTATTTAAGAGATAATACTAAATTTAGTGAAAAATTTGAAAGTGATGTTTTAAAATTTTTATAAATTTATCAGTATAACATAAAAAAATCATTATTATTAAAATAATGATTTTTTTATGTTAAATATTTAATTAATCACAACTACAAACTTTTAATCTAATGTATCTGACTGTTTCTATTGGAGTCATATCAGTTACATCCAATACTAATTTACATTTTTCTCCTGATTTTCTACATTCACCAGAATTGATTTCTTCGTACTCCTGATCAATGTCTGAAATAACTGCTACTGTTGCAGCATTTTTGTCATCACCAGCGTAATATACAGTAAATCCGGCTTTTTCTAAAGCTTCTTTGTATTCATCCAACCCTCTTTGAATTGATATTATTGCATTTTTCATATAATAACACCTCCGTAAAATACACTCTAAATAATAGTATTCTTTAAATAATGATAACATAAAAAGTGAAGTTATAAAAGCAGAAATTGTGAATATTTAAACAATTGCTAAATTAAGTTGTTGATAAGTTGTTTATAATGTTGATAACAGAATAAATGTTCACACTATATATAGATTATTTTAATAATAGTCCACAATTAGTGGGTATAAGTAACAAAAAAATGTGTATAACATGTATAATAGTTAAAAAAAACTCTGGAAAACTAAAAGTTATCAACAGTGGATAAAATTTAGGTTATAAGTACTGTAATTTCTTTTCTAGTATAAAATATTATTATGTGTTATAATGAGCGTGCAAATTAAATGGTATTGCTGTTAGGGAAATTAGTGAGAATCTAATACGGTCCCGCCACTGTAAGAGGGAGTAATTTCAATGTAAGCCACTAGAAATGGGAAGGCTGAAATTATGATGAACTTTAGTCAGGATATCTAACACGATATAGAATTATAGTGAACTCACGAGGATGAGATAATCAATTTAGGTTAGCTTATTGTGCCCTTCGTGAGATATTTTGAGAGGGGTTTTTTAATGTTGAAAAGAAGTTTATTGTTGATTTTAGTGGTTATGTTAGTTTTTAGTTTTGCTGGATGTAATGCTAAAAGTCAGATTACGGAAGAAGAAAAAAATGTTGAAGAAGTTATTGTAGACGAAGGTCCATATTTAAAGTATATTGATGGTATGGATAGAGAAGTTATTTTTGAAAATGAGCCGATGACAATTGTATCGGTTGCACCAAGTGTAACTGAAACTATTTTTGCATTAGGCGCTGGAGATAAGTTAGTTGGTAGAACAGATTATTGTGATTATCCATCTGAAGCTTTAGATGTTGAATCTATTGGATCTTTACAAGAAATAAATATTGAAAAAATTGTTGAGCTTAATCCGGATGTTGTTCTTGCTTCTACTCACTTTAAAAAAGAGGCACTTGATAAATTAACAGAATTAAATATTAAAGTTGCTGTTATTATTTCTCAGGAGAATTTTGATGGTGTTTATAAAAATATTGAAGATATAGGTAAAATTGTTAATAAAAATGAAGAAGCAAATAATTTAGTTAACGATATGAAAAACAAAGTAAATTATGTTAAAGATAGTGTAAAAGAAATAGATAAAAAGTCAGTTTATTATGTTGTTGGTTATGGTGAATATGGTGATTTTACTGCTACTGGTGATACTTTTATTAGTGAAATTTTAGAAATAGCTGGTGGAAATAATGTTGCAAAAGATGCAACAGGTTGGAAATATTCTATTGAAAAATTAGTTGAACAAGATCCTGAAATCATAATATGTGAAAATGATGAAAATACAATGAATGGAATAATTGAAGCAAATGGATATAAGGATTTAACAGCTGTAAAAAACGGAAATTTATTTGGTGTTGATAAAAACATGATATCAAGAATGGGACCTAGATTAGCAGATGCATTATTAGAAGTTGCAAAAGTAATTAATCCAGAGATTATAAAATAAAGGAAGAATGGTGTAGCATGAAAAATGATAATAAAAATAAAATGGCGATTATTTATTTTGTTGTTTTATTAATTGTGATAATTTTTGCATCTACAATAGGTGTTGCAGATATAAAATTTATGGATTCACTAAAAATAATTTCATCTAAAATACCTATTATTAAAAATTTTTCAGATACTACATCAATTAAAGAAACATCAAAAACAATACTTTTAAATATAAGACTGCCTAGAATAATTTTATCTGTTTTAATAGGAATAGCGCTTTCAACATCAGGTGTAGTTTTTCAGGCAGTTTTTAAAAATCCTATGGCAGATCCTTATATTCTTGGCATTTCTGCAGGGGCAGCATTTGGAGCTACTGTTGTAATAATTTTAGGAATAAGTTTTTCTTTTTTTGGACTTACAGCTATTTCAATTGGTGCATTTATTGGAGCAATCATAACAACGGCATTAGTATATACAATTGCAAGTATGAATAGTAGAGCACCTGTAGTTACATTATTACTTTCAGGTATTGCTATTAGTTTTTTCTTATCTGCAATTATAAATTTACTTATGACATTTAATCATGATCAAGTAGAAAAAATAGTTTTTTGGACTATGGGAAGTGTTTCAGCTGCAAGTTGGCTTAGTGTAAAAATAACTATTTTACCAGTGTTAATAGGTGTAACAATTTTTATGATTTATTCAAAAGAATTAAATGTAGTTTTAATGGGAGAAGAGACTGCACAAAATTTAGGAATCAATGTTGAACGGTTAAAGAAAATTTTATTATTAACAGCTTCAATTGTTTCGGCTTCTGTGGTTGCAGTTAGTGGTATAATCGGATTTGTTGGATTGATAGTGCCTCATGCAGTGAGAATTATTGTTGGACCAGATCATAGAAAGTTATTTCCTTTTACAATTATAACAGGAGCATTATTTATGATTATTGCAGATACAATTTCAAGAGTTGCATTAAATCCAAGTGAGTTGCCAATTGGTGTAATAACTTCATTAATTGGTGCACCATATTTTATATTTTTATTAATTAGAAATAAGAAAGTAATAGGTTAGGAGTACTAATGGGAAAGATTAAAGTTGAAAATTTAAGTCATTCTTATGGTCAGGAAAAAGTTTTAAAAAATATTAGTGTTAATATTGAAAATGATCATTTTATAACTGTTGTAGGACCAAATGGTTCGGGAAAAACAACATTTATAAAAAAACTACTAAGAAATTTTAAATTAACTAAGAAAACAATATTTCTTGATAATAAAGATGTAATAGAATATAAATCAAGAGAATTTGCAAAGAAAATTGCTGCAGTTCAACAAAACACTAATATAAATTATGATTTTTCAGTTGAAGATATAGTATTAATGGGAAGAACACCATATATTGAAAGATTTAAAAGTGAAACTCATGAGGATTATCAAATTGTTGAAAGAGTACTTAAGGAAACCGATTTATTTGAACTTAAAGATAGAAGCTTTTTAGAGTTAAGTGGTGGAGAAAAACAAAGAGTAATTATTGCAAGAGCTTTAGCTCAAGAACCAGAAGTATTAATATTAGATGAACCTATTAATCATTTGGATATTAAACATAAAGTGAAAATAATGAAGCTTATTAAAGAATTAAGTATTAAAAAAGAAATTGTTGTAATAACAATACTCCATGATTTAAATTTTTCACTTAAATATAGTGATTATTGTATTTTATTAAAAAATGGAGAAATATATGATGATGGACATCCTAATGATGTATTAACTCGAAAAAATATTAGTGATGTGTATGATGTTGAGATTGAAGTTTTAGAATATAATGGGAACGAAAAATTAATTGTTTTGCCTATAAATTAAGAATTTGACTAACTTAATATATTTTAAAAAAAGTTTTGTGTTATAGTTGTTTTAACAGAGGACTTTTTTATATAATAAAAATGAGGAGGTTATAAAATGAATAGTGATAATGAAATTATTAAATTAATTGAATCTCATAGATCAGTTCGTAAATTTTCTGATAGAAAAGTTGAGGAAGGAATTTTAAGAGAAATATTAAGTAAATCACAATATGCATCTACTTCTAGTTTTTTACAATTATATTCTGTTATTAGAGTAAAAAATTCTGATAATAGGAAAAAAATAGCATATTTAGCTGGGGAACAAGAATATATTGAATCGGCTTCTGAATTTTTGATATATTTAGCAGATTTAAATAGAATAGAAAAAATTGCATTAAATTATGATATAAAAGTTGAAACTGGATATGCAGAATCATTTATAACTGCAACTGTAGATGCTTCTTTATATGCACAAAATGTTATTTTAGCTGCAGAAAGTTTAGGCATTGGCGGTGTGTTTATAGGTGGTATTAGAAATAATCCAAGTGAAATTTCTAAATTACTTAAACTTCCTAAAAGTGTGTATCCAATTTTCGGAATGTGTCTTGGATATCCAGAAAATGATATTAGGCAAGAAAAGAAACTTAGGTTACCTTTAGATATTATTTTAAAAGAAGATTATTATAGTAATCATGATCAAGAATTATTGAGTGAATATGATGAAAAAATAAAAAAGTACTATGTAAAAAGAACAAATGGAAAAGTAGAAGATACGTGGACAGAGCAAGTTTCAAAGAGGATGGATGGCGAGAATAGGCCACATATGAAAGAATATATTGAAAATCAAGGTTTAAATAATAAATAAGAGAAAACAAATTATTTTCTCTTATTTTTATTATATAAAGTATTTTTTTAATGCATTTAAAACACCATTATCTGAATTTGAAGTAGTAATAAAATCAGCATTTTCTTTTGCGAGTGAAGTTGCATTTCCCATTGCTATTCCAATATTTGCTTCCTTTAACATAGTGGCATCATTATTATTATCACCTATTGCCATAGTTTTATTAATTGGTATATTTAAATAATTTGAAATGTTTTTAAGTGCTTGTCCTTTTGTAATACCTTTAACCATAATATCAATAGCACCATTAAATGATGAAACAATTTCAATTCCTTCAATTTTATTAAATTTCTTCATTAAATATTCAAATTTTTCAATATCGTTTTCTATTGCAAGAAGTTTAAATATAGGTTCATTTATAGAGTTTAACATTTCTGTTGCATTTTCAATAAGTTCAATATTTATTTTGTCTTTTTCGTTTAATGTTTTATTTTCTTTAATCCAGACTTTAAGTAGAAATCTTATTTCCGTAGAATATATTGTATTAGAGGTATAAAATTGGAAAAATGTATTGTTTTTCTCTAATATTTTAAAGATATTATTTAGAATATCTTTGTTAATTTCATGTCCTTCAATTATTTTTTCAGTTATTGGATCATAAATGTAGCCGCCATTACATGATATTAAAGGAGTTTCTAATTTTAATTCATTGTAATATTTTTTTGCTGCAGTAAAAGTTCTTCCTGTGGCAATAACTATTTTTATGTTGTTATTTTTTAAAGTATTTAGATATTCTTTTGTTTCATTGTTGATTTTATGATTTTCATTTAGAAGTGTACCATCTAAATCAAGCACTATGAGTTCTGTTTTCATTTTTAGCCTTTCTGTTTTCTTGGTATTATATCTGGATTATTTATTTTAAATAATCTTTTAAATTCATACATTTTCTTATCAGCTAACCTTAAAAGAATATCAAAAACCATTGATTCAGCAGGTGAAGTTGAAATTCCATAACTAAATGTAATATAAAAAGAATTGCTAATCTCATGATTTTTAATAGTGAATTTTTCATTAAGTAATGAATTTAAAATTTTTTGCATTTTAATTTCACTTTGTTTATATGTTGAGTCGTGTAATATTAGTATAAATTCGTCACCGCCTAATCTTGCAAAAATATCAGTTTCTCGAATATTTTCATTTATTTTACTTGTAAAGAAAGATAGTGCTTTATCACCAATAATGTGCCCAAAATTATCATTAATTTGTTTTAAGTAATTTAAATCAATTAAAATAAAGGAATATTTTAAATTATATCGTACACATCGTTTTGAATATTTGTCGAAAATTTCTTCAAAATAGCTTCTATTGTAAATATTAGTAAGCTTATCATATTTTGACAGGTGTAAAGTTTTTTTAATTATATTGTTTTTATTTATAATATCGGTAATTATTTTAGAATATGATTCAGCAGATTCTATTTCTTTTTTTGAAAAATTTCTATCTAAATCAAGATTTAAGAAACCAAAAATTTCACCATCTATTTTTATTGGAATAGATATAGTTTCTTTAATTGTATTAGGTGTATTATCATTAATTATTGCTGCATTTTGTGAATTGGTATATTTCAAATTATGATTTTTAATATTATTTACAATAACAGAATCATTAAATTCATTATTTGAATTTCTATAAATGAAAGATTCGTTTAATTTAATTTTAATTGAGTTAAAAATTTTATAGTCATATCCTGCAACAGCTTTGTATTTAAAAAGATAATTTTTTGAATCATATACTAGTAATGATCCATATTTACAATTATCAATTAATAAAAGTGCATTATCAAGTAATAATTGATAAATGTTTTTATTATTCATATTAACAATTGAATTATTCATATCAGAAGAAATTTGTAGTAATTTGTTTTTTAATTTTAAATCTTCAATAGTTGATTTTAACTCTTTGATTTCTGATTCAAATTTTTTATACATAGTTATCCTCCTCGATAGCACATAACTATTATATCAGATGATTCAAATTTTAGAAATAAATTATTACAGTTATTAAAACTTAGTGTATAATATTATATATATGAAAGGAGTAACTATGATTGATATAAGTATGTCGATAATATGGACTGTTTTAATAATTGTGTTTGTACTTGTTGAAGGATTTACAATGGGGTTAACTGCAATATGGTTTGCTATAGGTTCTATATTTGCATTATTATCTTCAATTTTAAAATTCAGAACAATAAGTCAGTTTGTAGTTTTTGTAGTTTTTTCTGGTTTAATGTTATTTTTAACAAAACCGTTTGTGAAAAAACATCTAAAAGTTGGGGAACATAAAACTAATATTGATAGTATTATTGGAAAGAAAGGGAAAATTGAAAAAAAGATTACCAAATTTGATATAGGGCAAGTTAATATTGAAGGACAGATATGGAGTGCTATTTCATATGATGAAGAAAATATTGATTTAGATGAAGAAGTTGAAGTTATTTCTGTTGAAGGTGTGAAATTAATAGTACAAAGGAGTGAGTAAAATGTTAGGAACGATATTATTTATTATTTTAGGTATTGCACTTATTGTTTTAGTTGTGTCAAATGTTAGAATTGTACCACAATCAGAAGCATATGTTATTGAAAGACTTGGAGGGTATTTAACAACTTGGGGAGTAGGTTTAAAGCTTAAAATTCCGTTGATTGATAGAATATCAGGAAAAGTTTCTTTAAAAGAAAGAGTTGTTGATTTTCCACCACAACCTGTTATTACAAAAGATAATGTAACTATGCAAATTGATACTGTTGTTTATTATCAAATAACAGATCCAAAATTATTTACTTATGGAGTTTCAAGACCAATTGTTGCGATTGAAAATTTAACTGCTACAACTTTAAGAAATATTATTGGACAATTGGAACTTGATGAAACTTTATCATCAAGAGATTTAATTAATACGAAAATGAGAAGTATTTTAGATGTTGCAACTGATCCTTGGGGTATTAAAGTAAATAGAGTTGAAGTTAAAAATATTATGCCTCCAGCGGATATTCAAGAAGCAATGGAAAAACAGATGAGAGCTGAAAGAGAAAGAAGAGAATCTATACTAAGAGCTGAAGGTCAGAAACGTTCTACAGTATTAGTTGCAGAAGGAGAAAAAGAATCTGCAATTAGAAGAGCTGAGGGAGAGAAAGAAGCAACTATTAGAAGAGCTGAGGGTGAAGCGGAAGCAATTATAATGGTTAAAAAGGCTGCTGCTGAAGGTATTAGAGTAATTAAAGAAGCACAAGCTGATGAAACTGTTATAGCGCTTAGAAGTTTGGAAACATTAGCAAAAGTTGCGGATGGAAATGCAACAAAATTAATAATTCCATCTGATATTCAAAATATTTCAGGATTAATTTCTTCACTTACGGCAGTAAATGATTTTTCAAAAGAATAAAAGCAAAATTAGACTAGCAAAAGCTAGTCTTTTTATCTTTATCTATGTTATAATGCAATAGACTAAGTAGTATTAAAAAAAAATAATTGGAAGGCGATTTTTTTGAAAAAAATATCAGATTATTTTATATATGTTGTGCTTATTGCTTTATTTGGACAAGTTTATTTTTATCCGTTTAATTCAGAATTTAGATTTTCATTATCTGTAATATTTTTAATTGTTGTCTTATTTTATTCAAATGATATTGATGAGATAATATTATCTGTTGCATCTGGTTTTTTTGTTGTTGCTATGCGAGCATTACCAAGTATGTTTGGACCCAATGCGGTTTCATTTTCAACTATTGTATCAGCACAAGGCCCGGCATTTGTATATTATGTTTCATTTGGTATTTTATTTAAATTTTTTAATATTAGAAAAAGAGTGGAGAAAAATTATTTTAATATTGCTTTTATTATTGTAGTAGATGCTCTTTCAAATATTATTGAAATATTTTTTAGAAGTGATGTTGAAAAATCAGAATTTAGCGTAATGTTTTTAGCAGTTGTTCTAGTTGCACTTTTAAGAACTATATTAATAGCAGTGATAGTATATTCTCTTGAAATTAATAAAATAAAACAACAAAAGGAAAAATTTAGAGAATTATTATTTATTAATGCAGGATTTAATAGTGAAATGTTTTATTTAAAAAAATCTACATATGATATTGAAAATGCTATGAAAATAAGTTATAGACTTTATGAAAAAATTGAGGATGAATTAATAAAAGATGATGCATTGGAATTATCTAAAAATATTCATGAAATTAAAAAAGACTATAAAAGGGTAATTGATGGAATAAATTATAATATAAATAAAAGTCTGAAATATCAAATGAACTTTGAAGAATTAATGGATATAGTGAAATTAAATTCAAAAAAACAAATATATGCTTCTAATAAAAAAATTAAAATAACTTTTAAAAATCAAAATAATTTTAATATATATAATTATTATTCTATAATAACTATTATTAATAATTTAATAATTAATGCAATTGATGCAATTGAAAATAAAGGTGAAATCTGTTGCTCCGAATTTTCAGATGAGAAAAATGTCTATATTAAAGTTGAAGACAATGGAACTGGTATTACAGAAGAAGATATAAAAGTTATTTTTGAACCAGGTTTTACAACAAAGTATAATAAGAAAACAGGTGAACTTTCATCTGGAATTGGATTGATTCATGTAAAAAATATTGTAGAAAATGTATTTAAAGGGGAAATAGAAGTGTTTTCAGAATATGGTAAATATACTAAATTTGTTGTAAAGCTTGATAAAGAAAGGATTAGTGTATAATTTTGGAATTTTATATAATAGATGATGATGCAAGTATTATTAGAATTTTGGAGAATCTAATTGAAAAAAATGATTTAGGGATTGTTCTTGGTAAAAGTAAAAGTGCAAAAAAAGCAATGAAAGAAGTAATTGAAGCGAGACCTGATATTGTTTTAATTGATCTTTTAATTCCTAAAATTGACGGAATAAATATTGTAAAAGAAATTCGTCAGATTGATGAATCAATTAGTTTTATAATGATTAGTGAAGTTAATGATAAAGAAATGATTTCAAAAGCATATTCAGCAGGCGTTGAATATTATATTAATAAACCAATTAATGTAATTGAATCAATTGAAATAATTAATAGAGTTAAACAGAAAAGAGATAATATTGATCTAATAAGTTCATATGAAAGAATAAGAAGAAATAATAATGATTCTAATAATATAAAAAAAACAGATAATAAAAATAAAATAGATTTAATTATTTCAACACTTAATAAAGTTGGAGCAACTGGCAAAGGTAAAATAGATTTAGCCAATATTATTAACGATATTATTGAGAGTGATAGTAAAATGGAATTATATAATAAAAATATGGTTTATTTTTATGAAAAATTATCCAATTATTATTTAGAAGTTAATAATAGTAAAATTAAAGAAAAAACAATTAAGCAGAGAATTAGAAGATCAAGTATAGATTCGTTAGAAACTATTGCAAGTTTAGGGCTTGAAGATTATCTTAACCCGACATTTGAAAAATATGCTAGTACAATTTTTAATTTTTCTGAAGTAAGAAAAGAAATGGATTATCAAAAAGGAGTTTCAATTAGAAGAGGTAAAGTTGATATTAAAAGATTTATTGGAGGAATAATTAATGAAATAATTAAATTTTAATTCTTTTGTTACTACTTTTTTGTATTTATGGAATATAATTTAAATATAAGGTGATTATGAGTATTTAATACTACTTATCACAATAAATTCCTCATAAGATAAATTTTTGAATCGAAAGATTCTTTTTTTTTTGTAACTTTTTGTAGTTTTTTGTAATTTATCGAAATATAAATTGTAATATTAACATAATGTAACATTGTAGATTAATAGGGAGGGAAACAAATGAAAAGAAATTTAGCATTATTATTAGTTTTAGTTATGGTTTTCGCATTCGCTTTAGTAGGATGTTCAGCTAAAACAGAAGAACCAGCAAAAACTGAGGAGCCAGCAAAAACTGAAACTTTAGAATTATCATTTGCAACTGGTGGAACATCAGGAACTTATTATCCACTAGGTGGAGCAATCGCAAGTGTATGGAATAATCATATTGATGGAATTAACGTAACAATACAACCTGCAGGCGCATCTGTTGAAAATATTAACAGAGTATCTTCTGGTGAAGTTGATATCGTAATGGCAATGAACAATATTGCCGATCAGGCAATGAACGGTGTTGGAGAAAGTTTCCCAAAACCATTAGACGGATTTAAAGCTGTTGGTGTTGTATATCCAGAGGTTATGCATGTAATAACTACTCAAAAAACTGGAATTAAAACAATTGCTGATTTAAAAGGTAAAACAATTAATCCAGGACCTCCAGGATCTGGTACTTATGTAACTGCTATGGCTATATTAGAAGCTTATGGAATTGGACCAGATGATTTTAAATCTAGACCAGGTAGTTTCTCTGATGCTGTTGCAGGATTAAAAGATGGAAACTTAGATGCAGGTTTTGCTGTAGTATCATTCCCAGCTTCTGCTGTAACTCAAATTGCTACTACTAACCCAGTTAAAATTTTAGAAATAACTGGCGACGGATTTGACAAATTATTAGAAACTGTTCCATTTGCTGCTCAATTCCCAATTACTGGTGGAGTATACAAAGGACAAGACGAAGATGCAACAACTGTAGCTTTACAAGCTGTATTATATGTTAGATCAGATTTAAGTGATGAATTAGTTTATAACTTAGCAAAAGTTATGTATGAAAATACTCCTGAAATTGAAATGGGACATGCTAGAGGTGGACAGATTTCTATAGACTCTGCTATTAATGGTATAACTACTCCATTCCATCCAGGTGCTATTAAATATTTAAAAGAACAAGGTAAATTATAATAATTAGTAAAAGTATAAATAAGCCGAGATTTATTCTCGGCTTTTTTTAAAGATTTTTAAGAGAGGGAGCTATGAATAATTTAAGAAAATTAATTTTGCTATTATTAATAATATTAACAGTGCTTTTTTTCTTTCCAGTTAAAATTTTACAAGTTTATATTTTTGATAAAGGAGATAGATTTAATGAAGTAATTTACCAGGTACCAGTGCATGTTAATGATGATGTGTCTGTATTATGGACTCATTCAGTTAGTAGGCGCCCAATCGTTGAAACATATACAGTAAATGATCAGTTGAAATTTGATATTAAAGAAATGAGATTTGATACATATAGTGCTAATTTACCATCAAAACCGGAATGCGGTACTAAATGGGAATTTCACGATGATTATATAAGAGTTTATAATTATGATGTTGAATTTGATGAAATACCTATTGTTATCGGAAAAGTAGTTGCAAATCATATTTTGCAATATAATGATAAAGAAGTGGTTTTAAAAGATATTTATAAACCAGGTGGTTACGTGAAAGTAAGGGTTGTTAAGGAATCTTTGATTTCTTATTTAAAGGAGGGGGTTTTTTAAATGGAAGATAATAATTTAGAAAACATGTCAGCAGAGGAACGAAGTGAAGCAATATTAAAGAAATATGATAGAGAATTTGCATATCGTAGATTACAAGGTCCTTTATTAAAAATAGTATCAGCATTGGCTATAGTATGGAGTTTATTTCAACTTTATACAGCAGGATTTGGTTTACAACCACCAACAATACAAAGAGGTTTACATGTAGGATTCGCTTTAGTACTTATATTTTTACTTTATCCTATGAGAAAAGACGATGAAACAAATAGAGTTCATTGGTATGATTATGTAATGGTAATATTATCAATGATAGTAGTAGGTTATTTATTAATGAATTTTAGAGCACTTTTATTTAGAGCAGGGGCATATACTACTGTTGATACAATTATTGCAGCAATGGCAGTAGTAATTGTAATTGAAGCAACAAGAAGAGTTGCAGGGCCAATATTAATTACGGTTTCATCAACGTTTTTATTATATGCAGTGTTTGGGAATCATATACCAGGATTTTTTGCACACTCAGGTTATAGTATAAAAAGAATTGTAACTTATGCCTGGTTAAGTTCTGAATCGATTTTAGGAATTCCTATTATGGTATCAGCAACTTTTATATTTCTATTTCTATTATTTGCAACATATTTAAAGAAAACTGGAATTGGCGATTGGTTAACTGATATAGCATTATCACTTGCTGGACATAAAGTTGGAGGACCTGCAAAAGCTGCAATTGTAGCTAGTGCAACTCAAGGTACAATTTCTGGAAGTTCTGTTGCAAATACTGTAGGAACTGGTTCAGTTACAATTCCACTAATGAAAAGTATTGGATATAGACCGGAATTTGCTGGCGCAGTTGAAGCAGCAGCATCTACAGGAGGACAATTAATGCCACCGGTAATGGGAGCAGCAGCTTTTATTATGACTGAATTTACAGATTTACCATATATAACTATTGCACTTGGTGCAACTATACCAGCTTTTTTATATTTTGCAGGTATTTTTATAATGGTACATTTAGAAGCTAAAAAGCATGGACTTCTAGGAATTCCTAAATCAGATTTACCTAAAACTGGAAAACTTCTTAAAGAAAAATGGTTCTTAGGAATACCTATTATATTTATAGTAACTTTATTAGTTAAAGGTTATACTCCAATGTTTTCAGCATTATATGGTACCATGTCAGCTATAGCAATTGGTATAATTAATGGTTTTATTGATAAAGATATTAAATTTGGATTCAAAGAAATTGTTGAAGGATTAGAAGAAGGTGCAAAATCAGCATTACCAGTTGTAATGGCTTGTGCTAGTGCGGGAATAATTGTAGGTGTTGTAACTTTAACAGGACTTGGAATTAAATTATCTCATGGTATTGTAGCACTTGCTGGCGGAAATCTTTATTTAACAATGATTTTAACAATGATAGCATCAATTATTTTAGGAATGGGAATGCCAACTACAGCAAATTATATAGTTCAAGCAACTGTAGCTGCACCAGCTTTAATTAGTATTGGTGTGCCTATTTTAGCAGCTCATTTATTTGTATTCTATTTTGGTATTATTGCAGATATTACACCGCCAGTAGCGTTAGCAGCATTTGCTGGATCAGGAATTGCAAAATCAAATCCATTTAAAACTGGTGTTGAGGCAGCACGGCTTGCCTTTGCAGCATATTTAGTACCATTTTTATTTGTAACTTCACCAGTCCTTGTACTTGTTGATGCAACAATTCCTAAAGTAGTAATAGCGTTAGCTACAGCATTAATTGGTATGTATTCTTTAGCTGGAGCGGTAAGTGGATACTTTAGAACACCTGCAAGAGTTTGGGAAAGATTAGTATTAGCATTTTCCGGATTATTATTAGTTAATCCTTCATATGTTACTAGTATTGCTGGAGTAGGAATATTTGCTGTAATGTATTTTATTAAGCATAGAGAAGAAGTAAAATTAGAAAAAATAGAAGGTGAAAAAGTTGAGTAAAAACAACGCACCAGATAATAATGTGTTTTATAGAAACCAGAATTGGAGATATCCAAAGATAGTAAAAGCAGAAGGGATATATCTATATGATGACAAAGGAAACACATATATTGACGGATG